>Ga0208849_1000199_pt1 | contig 58427 bp, 60 predicted proteins | sample NGESurdeep072012_10_FD_184470 | JGI IMG/M metagenome (GOLD analysis project Ga0208849, IMG submission 184470) | Arctic peat soil microbial communities from Barrow, Alaska - NGEE Surface sample 53-3 deep-072012 (SPAdes) | ecosystem: Environmental > Terrestrial > Soil > Wetlands > Peat ... | reverse complement strand
CGCGCGAAACATGATTCGCGCCGGTGGACCACTAGCGCGCGGCGTCGTTCGAACGTTTGGCGGTGCGCTTCTCCTGGCAGCCCTTCATCCACGGCTTCGGACGCGCGCGCTCGTCCTCTTCGCCCTGGGTACCGCGTGGCGATGGCGTCATCAACGCCCGCACGTAACCGACGTCCCTCTCAGCGTGGCCGACGACCTCGCCTACGGAGTGGGCGTTGTCCAGGGGGCCTGGCAAACCAAGTCCTTTCGCTCACTCACGCCTCAGGTAACGAAGTCGTCAATGGGGTTTCGAGAGGTCTTGGGCATACCCCACACGTCGTCGAAGTCAAACGCAGAGGAGAGACTCGGTTAGTGGCGCGAGATCTGCCACGTCAGGCTCTCGAGTACCCCAGACCATTCATTGCTAATGATCGAGAACATCGCCGTGTCTCTGAAGTGGCCCTCTTCTCCGGCAACCATGGAAGGTTGGAAGCTTCGAAGAACGCCCTCGTACGTCGCGCCAATGCGCAAGATCGCTGCACGTGAGCGATCGTTGCGCGCGTCGGTCTTGAGGTCGACTCGCGCGACCTTGAGCGTGGTGAAGGCGTACTCGAGAAGCAGCAACTTCGCCTCGGTGTTGATGCCCGATCGTTGCGCTGACCCCGAAAGCCAGGTGCCGCCGATCTCGACGGCGAACGCCGGCACGCCTGGGGAGTCCCGACGAATCGTCATGAATCGGGTGGCGCCCACGACGACGTCATCCTCGACCCCAATCTGAACGAACGGAATCGCCTCGCCACGTTCCCACTCTTCGAGAAGACCTCTGACGTACGTCCCCATTTCCTCTTTCGACTTGGGAATTCGCGTGTAGAGATACGTCGACCGGTCCTCGTTGGCCGCTTCCACGAGTCCCTCGACGTGTTGCACCGCCATCGGTTCGAGGCGTACTAATTGACCAACCAGCGTTGGAATCTCATACGACGCGGACACCTCGACATACTCCCACGTCGACTTCGTGGGAAAGAGCTATTGACTGCTCAATGCGCGAGGTTTACCTACGCGACGTTGCTGTCCTCTAGCGACGCGGTGCCACTGACTAAGCCGGGTTCGACGATTACGCGTCGTCAGTCACGATTCGCCTCATTCGGTGACCGCTTAACCGTCAGACGTCCGTGCCGCGGTAGTAGCAGTACATCTTCTCCGCGTCGACGCGGTAGTACGCTGGCGTCTCCTCGACGAAGGCGGCAAAACCCGCGCCGAAGAGCGGAACGAACGTCGCGATGAGTGCGTCCTTCAGGCCGAGGCATTGAGCCAATGAGAAAGAAGCACGACCGGCTCTTCCTTATAGGAAATCCGCTCATAGAAACTGACTGCGGTGGCGTTTTCGCGCCGAACCATCAGTTGAATCTTCGTCGCACCCATCGCCCGAAGCCAGTCCTCAGCGGCAGTCATGAGAAGCCGTCCAAGACCTTCGCGTTGGCGCGGCGCCTTCACGGCGAGGTAGTAGACCCAACCGCGATGACCGTCGAAGCCGACCATGACCGTCCCAATAATCTCGCCCTCGTCACGCACTCCCAAGACGACCAACGTCGAACCTTGAACAGACCGCTGAAAGTCAGCCTCGGCGAGGTTCCACGGACGCGTGAGAGCTACCTCCGCCCAAAGCGCGATGGCAGCGACCCTGTCGGCTTCACTCAACTCTTCGACGAACATCGGCCCATGGTAGAGGAGGAGGAGGACGCGCTACGAGCAGCGGTAAGCCACTCGACCTTCCTTCTCGCCTGACTTCTCCATTTGAAATTATTAATTCGGTTGCAGAAACTCGAAGAGTACCTTGAGGTGATGGGGAGTACGCAGCGACAGGTGGCGCACAAGTGGATTGTCTTTGGTTATTGTGCACTTTTCGTCGGCACGTTGATCGGAGTGATTTGGCAAGTTACAAACCAGTACTTCGTGCAGAGTTGGCGAGTAGACGTGAACTCATTTTCAGCCGTGTTCGCTTCGTTCGCAGCCTTGATCGCGTGGTGGTTCCTTTCGCGTATCAACGCTGACAAGCCGGACCAGATATCGCTCGTTCGAAGAGCCTTCCTTGGATTAGCTCTCCAGGCGCTCCTTATTTCGACCAATACTGTGACCTACCTCGTCAATGATCCAAACTTGTCATGGCAGAGCGCGTCCACTTGGGGCTACGCCCTTGGCACGACGTCCACCACGATTGGATTTTTCTTGATGGCGATGAGTTACCGGTCCGTACCGAACGCCACTGACCAGGTGATGCCCGCCGACAAGTAATCCGCGGTTCACACGTCGCAACTTTCTAGAAGCGAACGACACCGCGCACGTTCTTTCCCGACGCCAAGTCGTCGTAGCCCTGTTGCACGTCGTCAAGTGCATACTCCTCGGTCACGAGGTCGTCAACGTGCAGTTTCCCCTCGTGGTGCAGACGCAAGAGGCGAGGAACTTGTAAGCGAGGCGCTTCAGAGCCGAAGATCGTTCCGCGCAACTCTTGGTTCATCATCGAGAACATGAAGAGGTCGAGATCCACCTTGCGCTGTACGTACGGCGCAATGGAGACGGACACCATGACGCCCCCCTTCGCCGTAATCGAGCGAGCTTGTTCGAGTATTTCGCCGGTCAGCACGCCCACGGTGATGATGACGACGTCGCAGTTCTTCCCCATCGTGAGATCGGGGAGTATCGAAAACTGCGCGTCCATCGTCGTGGTGCAACCGTGGGTGGCACCGATCTTGAGTGCGCGGTCCACTTTGGACTGATTCGTGTCGATCGCGATGACGGCGCGCGCGCCCGCGTGCACTGCGCCTTGGACCGCACCGGACCCCACGCCGCCGCAGCCAATCACGGCCACCGTGTCGCCGGGCTTCGTACCACCGCGGTTCACGGCCGCGCCAAAGCCGGTGGAGATCCCGCACGAGATCAGCGCCGCCGCGCGCAGGTCATACCAGGGTTCGATGCGAATGAGCGACGCCTCGTGCACGACGATGTACTCCGAGAACGTACCGAGTTGGCACGAGCGATTCAGGAAGTCGTCGCCGAGGTGGTGACGCCAGGTTCCGTCAGAGATCATGGGGCCCACCAACGTGTGCGCCCCGAGATCGCAGATGTAGGGTCGACCCGACACGCAGTACTCGCAACGTCCGCACGAGGGCACGAACGACGTCGCCACGTGGTCACCGGGGGCGAGGGAGGTGACGTTCTCGCCGACTGATTCGACGACGCCTGATCCCTCGTGTCCTCCGATGATGGGGTACATCGACTTCCGCCCCGTGAGCATCTCGACAACGTCGTCACTCGGCGCCATGTCGCCGGTTCGAAGGTGCTCGTCGGAGTGACACATGCCGGCGAAGGACATCTTGACCTTTACTTCGTTTGCGTGTGGCTCATCGATGTCGATGGTCTCCGCGTGCCAAGGACCGTTCAACTCAGTGATGATTGAGGCCCTTACTTGCATACATTCCCCCGAGAAGTACCGTGACGATTTGCCGTCGAACGTACTCTAGTGAGTGACGAGAAAACCCGAAAGTTACATCCGCTCGGGCGCGTCTATGCCCAAGACGGACAGTCCCAGCTGCAGTGTCCGAGCGGTGAGGTCACAGAGCGCCAAGCGCTCTTCGCGCAGCGCTCCTTCTGCCGAGAGGACGGGACAGGCGTCGTAGAACGAAGTGAAACGCTGGGCGACGTCGAAAAGGTACGTGCAGAGTCGATGCGGCTGAAGACTCGCGAGCGACGACGCGAACGCCTCAGGTAGCGCCAACAGACCGAGCGCCAACTCACGTTCGGCTTTCGCTTCAAGGGCGAAGTGTGCGTCGCCTGGTTGCCACGCCTCGCCGAGTCGACGAAAGATCGAACGGAGACGTGCGTGCGCGTACTGAAGATAGGGCCCGGTGTCACCCTCGAAGGCGATCATTCGATCGAGGTCGAAGACGTAATCGTGCTGACGCTCGGTGGAGAGGTCGGCGTACTTGATCGCCGCGCGAGCGATCTGCTCGGCGAGATGGAACTTGGCGTCGCCGTCGAGCTCGGTGCCCCGATCGTCGAGGATGACGTAGGCGCGCTCGATCGCTTCGTCGACGAGTCGAACGAGTTTGACGGTCTCGCCGCCGCGCGATTTGAACATCTTGTGATCGGGTCCGAGCACGTTGCCAAAGACCACTTGCTCACAGCGAACGGTGTCGGGTAGCCAGTGAGCGAGTCGCGCGACGGCGAAGACCATCTCCAGGTGTTGGGCCTGGGGAGCGCCCACGACGTACAACAGTTCGTCACCGTGCAGCGTCGTCACTCGATCGCGCAACGCCGCGAGGTCGCTCGCCGCGTAGCCGAAGCCGTCGTCGCTCTTGCGCACGATGAGAGGTAACGGCTCACCTTCTCGGTTTTGAAAGCCCGGCGGAAAGACGCACAGTGCGCCCTCGCTCTCCACGAGGAGGTCCAAGGCGTCGAGGTCGTGAACGACGCCTTCGAGGAGCGAGTCGTACGCGGACTCGCCGACGACGTCGTCGGGTGTGAGCGTGACGTCGAGCTTGGTGTAGACCTCGCTGAAGTACGCGATCGATTGACTGACCAAGAGGTGCCAGAGCCGAAGGGTCTCGGCGTCGCCGCTCTGTAGAGCCACGACGCGCGCACGGCTGCGATCCTTGAACGCCTCGTCGGCATCGAACTTTACGCGAGCTTCTCTGTAGAAACCATCGAGGTCGCCAATGGACAGCGCGGCGGCGGCCTGATCCTCGCCCAAGTCGAGGAGATGTTCGATCAACATCCCAAAGGGGGTACCCCAGTCGCCGACGTGATTACGCGCGATAACGTCGTTGCCAGCGAATCGGTTCATGCGAGCGAGGGCGTCACCAATCACGGTGGAACGAAGGTGGCCTACGTGCATCTCTTTGGCCGCGTTGGGCGCCGAATAGTCGACAATCACCCGTTTTGGGCTCGTCGCTGACACGACACCCAGTCTCGAATCGAGCACCAGTGCGCGTAGCTGTTCGTCGAGAAACGTCGAGCGAAGCGTGAGGTTCAAGAATCCTGGACCGGCAATCTCCACGTCCGCGACGCCGTCGAGTTGCGCGGCGGCAAGGATCTCTTCCGCCACGTCTCGCGGCGCCCTCTGGAGTCGCTTCGCGAGTGCCATCACGCCATTGGCTTGATAGTCCCCTCGATCAGACGTTCGAAGCACCGGGTCAGCGCCCGGCTCTACGGCGTCAAAGGCCACTTGGAGTCGGTTGCGCAGCGCTTCGTAGGTGGACGTCACGGTTCCAAGTCTCGCACTTGGCGCGGTCGTGCTTCACCTTTACGTCGTCGTGGGCGTTAGCCCACGAAATGTACGCTGTGTTCTCTAGAGGAACGAGTACACCACCCGTGCGATCCAACGCTCGCCGGTCGAGAGCGGTAGTGAGTTCCGCGTTCGCACTCATCGCCATCACGTTGCCCACCGTGTCGGGCGCCGCGGTCACGACACGTCTCACTGCTCGCAACGCTCAGAGTGAGGTCGCGGCACTCAAGAGAGTTGATTGGACCTCGAACGTGAAGGTCTCCCGTGGCAACGGGTCGTGGACCTTCATCTCCGGTGGCCTTCCAGGGCCGTCGTAACGTTCGTCAGGACTTCGCACGCCGCCAGGAGAAATCCGGCGCCACGCGACGACTGATCCGTTGTCGGCGCCCCTGGTGCCGGACCCCGACGCGAGCGACCTCCGGGTGGAATCGCCTCATAGAAAACGCGGCAGAATAGGGATATGACCTCTTCCCTGAACTCCTTCAACGCGAAGAGCGACCTTGACGTCGAAGGTCGCTCGCTCACCTACTTTTCGCTCCAGGCGGACGGCTTAAGGGATTTCGGTGTTGAGCGTCTTCCGTACTCCATCAAGGTGTTACTCGAGAATCTGCTGCGTCAAGAAGACGGTGTGAAGGTCACGGCGAGCGACATCGAAGCACTCGCGAGTTGGGCCGACACTCCCACCGTGCACGGCGAAGCGGCCGGCGACGACGCCCGAGAGATCGCCTTCACGCCAGCGCGCGTCTTGATGCAGGACCTCACCGGCGTGCCAGCCGTCGTCGACCTCGCGGCGATGCGCGACGCCATCATCGCGCTCGGTGGCGAAGCTAAGCGAATCAATCCGCTCGTCCCCGTCGAACTCGTCATCGACCACTCCGTCATCCTCGAAAGGACCGGCACCGCGTCGAGTTACGACGAGAACGTGGCGATCGAATACGAACGCAACGCCGAGCGCTACACGTTCTTGAAGTGGGCGCAGAGTTCCTTCCAACAGTTCCGCGTCGTGCCTCCGGGCATGGGCATCTGCCATCAAGTGAACCTTGAGCACCTCGCCAAGGTCGTCTTCGAACTCGAGGGCGTTGCTTACCTCGATACTGTCGTCGGCACCGACTCACACACGACCATGGTCAACGGGCTCGGCGTCCTCGGCTGGGGCGTGGGTGGCATCGAAGCCGAAGCGGGCATGCTCGGTCAGCCCGCCTCCATGTTGATCCCACCTGTCGTCGGTCTTCGCCTCGTTGGCGCGACGCGCGAAGGCGTCACGGCGACCGACGTTGTCCTCACCATCACACAACTCCTGCGTCGCCAAGGCGTTGTAGGAAAGTTCGTTGAAGCCTACGGACCGGGCGTCAAATCGCTCTCGCTCGAGACGCGTGCCACCATTGGCAACATGTCGCCCGAGTACGGCGCGACCTGCACGATCTTTCCCATCGACCAAGTGACGCTTGACTACCTCGCCTTCACCGGTCGTCCCGCGGCGCAGCTCGCGCTCGTGGAGACCTACGCGAAGGCCCAAGGCATCTGGCACCACGAACACGCGCCCGAGCCGGTGTACTCCGAGACCGTCGAGCTCGACTTGGCGTCGGTCGAGCCCAGCTTGGCGGGACCGAAGCGCCCCCAGGACCGTGTCTCACTCTCGGGGGCGCGCGGCGCGTTCCTCGACGCGCTCGGTCGTGAGCCCATCGAAGTTCACGGCGTAGAGGCAGCCGAGCATTTGCGTGATGGCGCGGTCACCGTCGCCGCGATCACGTCGTGTACGAACACGTCAAATCCGGCCGTCCTCGTCGCGGCCGGACTCGTCGCGAAGCGCGCGGTCGAGCGCGGACTTACCGTGAAGCCCTGGGTCAAGACCTCACTCGCACCAGGAAGTCGCGTCGTCACCGACTACCTCGAACGAGCGCAGCTCGTCGAGCCGCTCGACACCTTGGGTTTCTACCTCGCCGGCTACGGCTGCACGACCTGCATAGGCAATACCGGACCACTCCTCGCTGGCGTCTCAGAGGCCGTCAACGAACACGACCTCTCGGTGGTGTCCGTGCTGTCGGGTAACCGCAACTTCGAAGGTCGAATCCACCCCGACGTGAAGCAGAACTACCTCGCGAGCCCTCCCCTGGTCGTGGCGTACGCCTTGGCGGGCACCATCGACATCGACCTTTCGAGTGAACCCCTCGGCGTCGACCTCGAGGGCACGCCGATCTTCTTGAGCGACCTGTGGCCGAGTGACGCCGACGTCGCGGCCGCGGTGCGCGCGTCCATAACGCCCGAGATGTTCAAGACCCGTTACGCCAGCGCCTTCGGCGGCGACGACCGCTGGCAGGCGGTGCCGACGACCAACGAGGAGACGTATCGCTGGGACCAAAAGTCGACCTACGTGAAACTGCCCCCGTACTTCGAGGGACTGACGATGGAACCCGGCGTCGTCGAGGACGTCGTGAACGCACGAGTGCTCGCGAAGCTCGGTGACTCCGTGACGACCGACCACATCTCGCCCGCCGGCAACATTCGAGCGAACGGTCCGGCCGGGCGCTACCTGATCGACGCCGGCGTGAGTCCTCAGGACTTCAACAGCTACGGAACTCGTCGTGGCAACCACCAGGTCATGATGCGCGGTACGTTCGCCAACATTCGCCTGCGCAACTTGATGGCACCGGGCACCGAAGGGGGCGTGACCATCAAGCTTCCTGAGGGCACCCCGATGTCAATCTTCGATGCCGCGATGGCGTACGCGAACGAAGGAACCCCGCTCGTCATTCTCGGTGGCAAAGAGTACGGGAGCGGTTCGAGTCGGGACTGGGCCGCCAAGGGCACCAAACTCCTCGGCGTTCGCGCCGTGCTCGTCGAGAGCTTCGAGCGGATCCACCGATCGAACCTCGTCGGGATGGGCGTCCTACCTCTCCAGTTCCTACCCGGGGAAAGTTCAGCCACGCACGAGCTCGACGGAACCGAGATCTTCTGCATCACGGGTCTCGCGCCGCTCAACCAGGGTGAGACCGTTCCTCGAGCGACCGTCAACGTTACGCGCGCGAACGGTGAGGTCGACAGCTTCGAGGTGCGCCTTCGAATCGACACACCAACCGAGGCGGAGTACTACCGTCACGGCGGCGTACTCAACTTCGTCTTGCGTCAACTCGCGTCGGCGTAACGTCGCCGCGGTCCGACGCCTCGCTGACGTCAGCCGGGTAGGTGAATCTCGCTCTTGTAGACCTGGCACAGTGCGGCGCGCTGGTTCGCGTCGATGTCGGCGTCAGGCTTCGTGTCGGGAATACGCCTCTTACCCACGTCGTTGTCGTGTGACGCAGGGAGCAAGGTGTACGCCTTACCAGCGGCCTTGATCAACTCCTGTGTCGTACACGTGGCGCTCGTTGCGGCGTGTGAGCAGCCGGCCAGAGAGAGTGAGGCGACGAAGAGAAGGAGCACGGGCACAACGGTCGCGAACTTCCAACGACGATCCAATTGGTGACGCACGACTACATCCTTTTTCTCTTTGAAAGTGAACGAACCTCACTTCCCGATGCCCCCAATCACCGCCCAGTCTAAAGGTCCTGCGGACAGCGATGGCCAAAATACGTTCGATCAGACTCCCGACGACGCGTCACGTGGCGCCGAGGGCGCGGGCGACGACGCTGCCTCGACCGCGGCGTTCACGTTGTCGAAGAGTCTGAGGTCGCGAAGGTTCTTGTCGGACGAGTCCACGAGACGCTTCCTCAGCTGATCGTTCACTCTGGCCAGGGAGATAGACACTTCGTCCTTGGTGAGATCCGCCACGACTTGGCCGAACATCATAAGACCCGTGAAGTCGATGTCGGAGATCGCGACCGCGTCGAGCACGACGTGTTTGGTCTCTGGATACCTCGCCATAAGCTGGTGGAGTTCGCGACGAAATATTCCGGCGTTCGCGAAAAACAGTTCATTGCTGAAGAGCACGGTGAGGACGTCATCGACGGTCTCGACGCCCTTCTCGCGAAGTGGCTCCCAGCTCGTCGTCCCCTCGCGCCGTCCCAATTCGATCATGTGCGGACGCGCCGATCGCCAAGTCTGATCGAGGATCGCGAGTCCCACCGCGACCGCGAGGCCTGGCTCCACCCCGATCAGGATCACCCCGAGGGCCGAGATCACGGCGAAGAGGAACTCCACGCGGCTCACACGCCATATTTTCATGAGCTGTCCGACCTTGATGAGCCGCGCGGCGACGAAGAACAAGACGCCGGCCAGAGCGGCGAGGGGAATGTTGTGAGCGAAATGCGCGAGTGGCGAAAGAGCGATCGCCAATACTGCCGCCGTCAGACCAACGAGCTTGGTGCGCCCGCCGGCGACCCGCGCCACCGTTGTTCGAGCTGGCGACGCGTTCACCGGAAACGCTCCCACCAGTCCCGCCGCCACGTTCGCGAGACCGACGCCCACGAAGTCTCGACTGATGTCGGACCCGACGCCGAGTTCATCGGACGAGGTTCGCGTCGTCGCGGACGTTTGACTGAGGATGACGATGACGAGCGTGACGACGGTCGTCAATACGACGCCCCACTGACTTGAGGTCAACCAGTGCAGACGCCACGTGGGGAATTGGGCACTCACCGCGCCGAGCTCATTGACGCCATGACGACTTAGGGAGAGGGCCACCGAAAGCGTCGTCGCGACGCCAATGGCGCCGAGCGCCCACGGCAGTCGCGCACTGATCTTCTCGCCGACCACCAAGACGACGAACGTCCCGAGCGCGAGCGCCACCGACCACCCACTGACGTGGTTGAGGAGATTCGCGAGGGAGTTGAGTCGTTGAATGACCGAGGTACCGCTCGAGGTGACGCCCAACGCGCTCGGTAGTTGGTGCACGATGATGATGACGCCGATACCAGCGAGGAATCCCGTCACGATGGGCAGCGACAGGAAGTCGGCGATCCAACCGAGGCGCAGGAGTCCGACGCCCAACACCACCAGTCCCGTGACGACGGCCGTGACCGCGACGAGTTCGAAGTACAGGGTGGTCGAAGGTGGGGCGAGTCGAAGGAGGACCACGGCGAAGAGCGGCGCGATGGTCGAATCGGCGCCGACCGACATGACGGGATTCGAGCCAACGACGACGAAGACGATCGTCGCAGTGATGAACGCGATCATCGCGACGTACGCCGGAACGCCCGCGAGTCGAGACGTGGCGAGTTGCTCGGGCACGGCGATCGCGAGCAAGGTGACGCCAGCGAGGAACTGTCCAGAGACGTTCGCGCGCGTGACGCCCCTGAACGTGTCGCGAAGTCCCTTACCCGCCTCGCGACGTCCTATAGGTATTCGCTCGTTAGTACTCGTCGACTGTGAAGGCGCCATCACCTCAACCTACGACGGGGTCGCGCGGCGACTAGTTGGTCGCGACGACCTTGAATCCCTCGGCGAGCTTGCCCTTCTTCATGCCGGCACGCTTCGCAGTCATTCTCGACCACGACCTCAACATCTTCTTCAGACCCTTGCGGTGACCAACTTGACTGACGTGCTTGCTCAGTGCGGCGTACTTCTGGTTGAAGGTCTTCGTGATGTCGACGACCATGGTCGGATCGACGCCGCCCAACCAGACCTCGTCGACGGTGTAGGGCTTGAATCCTTCGCGAACCAGTTCGGGAAAGGCGTGAGGGTTTCGCGCGTCGGGATACACCGCGCGCAGCGTCGCCTCACCGGTCGCCATGTGGTCGGGGTGACTCGAGAAGATGCGTTCGTAGTTGCGCTCGGGACTCTGGGTGATGACGAGGTTCGGTCGATGCGTTCGGATGACGCGCGCGATCTCGCGGCGAAGGGCCATCGTCGTCTCGACGCGACCGTCCGGCCAGTGCAGGAACGTGAGGTTCGTGACACCGACCTCGTTCGCCGCTTCGGTCTGTTCGGCTTCACGGATGGCGATGCGGTCCTCGCGCGTGTCCGAGGAGTCGTCGCCCCCGGCGTCACCAGACGTGACCAGACAGTACGCCACGTCAACGCCCCGGTTCGTCAAGTACGCGACTGTACCGGCGGTGCCGAAATCCACGTCGTCGGGGTGCGCCACCACGACGAGCGCGCGCTTGATTGATTTATCGTACGAATAGACAGGTAACCGCTTTTTGCCCATACGACAGAGTCTTTCATCGTTGTGCTCACTTTTCGGACACCCTACGGGCGAAAATTGTCCGAGTCGAAAGAGCTCAGCCGATCAGGAAGGCGAATCGGGGCTCGTGGGATCCCAGTTGGCGAGGTCTTTCAAGTGCGGGTCGTTCGAGAAAATCTCGATGATCGGACGCTTCAGGTTCAGTCGGCGCATGATCACTTCCGCGTCGATCGCCTGGTTCCAGAGCAGGAGCGACACGACGACACCCGTCGAGCCGGCGCGCGCGGTGCGGCCCGAGCGGTGCAGGTAGGCCTTTTGATCTTCTGGCGGGTCGAAGTGCATCACGCAGTCGACGCCGTCAATGTGAAGGCCGCGTGCCGCGACGTCGGTCGCGACGAGCACGGGCAACTTCTCGGCTTGGAAGTCCGCCAACGCCTTCTCACGTTGACTCTGGCGAAGGTCGCCGTGGATGGCCGCGGCGTTGACGCCTTCCTTTTGTAACTGCTCGACGAGTCGGTCCGCACCGCGCTTGGTACGACAGAAGATGATCGTCTTGTCGAAGGACTTACAGATCGTGGCGGCGACCTTCACGCGGTCCATCTGGTGGACTTGCAAGAAGTGGTGCACCATGCGTGAGACGGTCTGGGTGTCACTCATGACCTCGTGAAAGACGGGATCGGTGAGGTAGCGCTTCACGAGCCGGTCGATCGCCCCGTCGAGCGTGGCGGAGAAGAGCAGTGTCTGGTGCGGACGCGTCGCGATGCGGCGCAGCACCCACTCCACTTGGGGCATGAAGCCCATGTCGGCCATGCGGTCGGCTTCGTCGAGGACGAGCACGTCGAGGTTCTCAACGTTCACTTCGCCGCGGTCACCGAGGTCGATGAGTCGCCCGGGCGTGGCGATGATGACGTCACAGCCTTTGCGCAGTGCCTTGATCTGGCGTTCGATATCCGCGCCGCCGTAGACGGCCGCGACGTGCAGACCGAGCGCGGCGCCGAGGGGACGAAGGACTTCGTAAACCTGGACGGCGAGTTCTCGCGTGGGCAGCAACACCAGTCCGCGGGGTCTCGCCGCTTGACCGGTCTCGACGCCCAGCGTCGGATCGGCCGCGAGGCGTTGGAGCATCGGCAGACCGAAGCCCAGCGTCTTTCCAGAGCCGGTCTTCGCCTTACCGCAGACGTCTCGTCCGGCGAGGGCGTCGGAGATCGTCATGGCTTGAATGGGGAAGGCCGTGGTGATGCCCTGGGCGGTCAAGACCGCCACGAGTTCGGGCGATACTTTGAGTTCTTCGAAGGTCTTGTTGGTTGCGTAGGAGTCTTCGCCACGGGTGGCGGTCTCCACAGTTTCACTACTCACGTGAATCACGGGTCGTTTCTCGGCTGGACCCGTAACCGGCGTACGTAAGAAGTGGGCCCGAGCTCTTTCTTCGAGCTCGCCTCTAGTCTACGTGAGAGATCAGCTCGTCAATCGACAGGAGAACTGTGGCGCGACTCGACGTAGACAGCAGAGCACCAGGCTTCACGTTGAAAGACGAGCACGGAGAGAAGGTCTCGCTGAAGGACTACCTCGGTAATCGAGTCGTGCTCTACTTCTACCCTGCCGACGACACGCCCGGGTGCACCAAAGAGGCCTGTCAGTTCAACGACGAGTTCGCGGCCTTCACGAAGTTGGGCGTGCTCGTCTTTGGCGTCTCACCCGACGGCGCCGAGAAGCACGTCGCGTTCAAGAAGAAGTACGGACTCAACTTCTCACTCCTCAGCGATCCCGACAAGACCGTGATGGCCAAGTACGGGGCGTACGGCGAGAAGATGAACTACGGCAAGAAGATCATGGGCGTCATTCGCTCGACCTTCGTGATCGGGCCCACCGGCGTCATCGAACACGCGTTCTACGGTGTTCGCGCGGACGGACACGCCGCCAGGGTCCTCGCGACGTTACAGAATTAGTTGGCGCCGGCGCGACGTATCGAGCGCACGCGCAGTATGAGGGCCACCACGAGCAGCACGACGATGACCGCGATGGTCGGCGTCTGCGCCGTGTGGAAGTCCTTCGAGACCCGGTGCCAGTTCTTGCCCGCGGCGTATCCGAGTGCACTCAAGAGCGAGACCCAGGCGGCCGAGCCGATGGCCGTCAACACCACGAACGGTCCGCGCTTCATTTCCGCGATGCCGGCGGGTACGGAGATGACGCTGCGCACAACGGGAAGCACACGACCGATCAGGACCGTCGCGGCGCCGTACTTGGCGAACCACCGCTCCGACGTGTCGAGGTCCTTGTGACTGAGGAGAATCCACTTTCCCCAGCGATCAACCACCGGGCGCCCGGCGCTACGGCCGACTTCGTACGCGATTTGGGAACCAATAACGGAACCCACGGTTCCGATGAGGATGACGGCCCACAAGGAGAACTGCACGTGGCCAGTGACGGCCGTCGTGCAGAGTGCGCCCGCCACGACGAAGGTGACCTCGGAGGGAATGGGGACGCACGCCGACTCGGCGATCGACAACAGGAGCAACGCCCAGTAACCGTAATTCTGCACAAAGGATTGCATCCCTACATTCTGCCCGATTGGCGGGGAGTGTCCGAACCACGCGACGCGTACGGCGGAACGAACGAGGATGCCCGCGCGCTAGTACGTTGGCGGCGCTACGCAACTACCGTCAAAGACGGGTCGGTAGACGTCCGACGACACCCAGTACGACTGGCGTCGGATCGTACTCAACGGCTCGACGAGGGCAACCCTCGCGTTCCTCGAGTGAAGCGGCTACTCGCGCCTTTTTCTTGCACGTTTGAGACGATGAGCGTCGGAATTAGGGCCCTGATGAACTGAACACCAGTAGGTGGTTCGTCCCCCAACCGTGGCCTTCAGCATCGTTCCGCCGTCCAGTGGACAGAGTCCTCCGGGCAAGCGTGCGTCCATGTGATCGCCGAGATGTGAGCCGCCACGTCGTTTGAGGAGGGTCATGGTACGTCGGAACGCCTTGAAGAGTCGATCTCGCTCGTCGGCGTTCAGCAGACCCGTCGGCGTTCTCGGGTCAATGCTCGCGACGTAGAGGATCTCGTCACCGAGGAGGTTGCCCACGCCCGCCACACGCGACTGATCGAGCAGGCGCGCCTTTATCGGCGGCCCTTCACCTCTCGTGACACTCACCACTTCATCGAATTGGCGTCTCGTGAGCGTCAAGGCGTCGGGACCGAGCTCGTCGAGGTCGGGATTGACCTCGACTCTCGCGAGACGGCGCGGGTCGTGCACGACGAGTCTTCGACCATCGGAAAATTCAAGTCCACCTCGTAACCACTTTGCGTCGAAGCGGTGGGGTCCGTAGAAGAGTCCCTCGATGCCCGCGTCACCGTCGAGCAAGAGCACGCCGGTCATGCCAAAGCGCAACCCGAGCGTTGGACCGTTCGTCTCGAGGAGCAACAACTTGCCCCGGCGTGACGTACCGGTGATCGTCAGACCCTTCACCGTACGAGCCCACGACGCTGGCGAGTGAAGCTTCTTTGCGAGGTAGGCGTCGGCCCAGCCGCGCGTGATCGTTGAACCCACCACGCGATCCGCGAGTTGGCGGTACGACTCCACTTCGAGTATCTCGGGCACTGTCGAAGCGTACCGGCGGTCGTCGTTTTAAGGGTCCAAACTAAGGTTGCTCTGTGGCCGTCGACAAACCGCAGTGGCGAGAACTCTTCAAAGAAGTCGTGACGTCGGGTCTGTGCACGGGTTGCGCCGCCTGCGTCATCGCCTGCCCTCACCCCGTGCTCGACTACGAAACCGACAACGGCGTCTACAAACCCTTCCACCTCGACCTCGACGGCGGACCCGACGACTGCACCCACGGACAGAAGGGCTGCACCATGTGCACGAGGGCCTGTCCGCGTTTTCGCAACTGGGAGAGCGAGATCGACACCCAGCGCTTCGCCCGTGAACGCACCGACGAGGAAGTCTGGGGAATTGGTGACGTCCTGCTCGCGCGCGCGACTGACGAATCGCTCGTGGAGAACGGTCAGGACGGCGGCTTCGTTTCGGCACTGTTGATTTACGCCCTGGAGAGTGACGTCGTCGACGCGGCGCTCGTCAGTGGACTCGAAGGCGACGGATCGACGTGGCGCGCGCAGCCGATGGTCGCGCGTACGAGAGAGGACGTCCTCGCGACGTCGAAGTCTCGCTACACCTACAGCGCCAACCTCCTCGCGTACGAAGAGGCCGTCGAGGGCGGTGCCGAGCGCATCGCGCTGGTGGGTATGGGCTGCATGGCCTCCGCGCCAGGCGCGATGCAAGCGCGTAAGGCTGGCAAGGTCGCTCGGCGATTGAGTCTCACTATCGGACTTTTGTGCTCGAAGACCTTCGACGACTCCATCTTCGAAGAGTTGTTCGAAGCGAAGTACGGCATCAAGCGCGCCGACATCACGAAGATGAACATCAAGGGCGTCTTCCAGCTGTGGACCAACGACGGGGGCTACTACGAGGTCCCATTGAAAGAGGCCCACGCCTACACCCGCGAGGGCTGCACGCACTGCCCCGACTTCGCGGCCGAGCACGCCGACCTCTCGACCGGTGGCATCGGTGCCTTCGGCGACTGGACGCTCGTCATCGTCCGCACCGACCTCGGTCGCGAGCTCTTGAACACCATGAAGGAAAAGGGGCTCATCGAGACGCGTCCCGGTGACGACGATCCCGGTGCCGTCGCGCTCTTGCACAAACTCGCGAGGGTGTCACGCAAACGTTGGCCCGAAACCGCGGTCCCGGGTCCCCGTCGCCTGCCCGTCACCGGGGGCTAGGCGTTCTCCGTGACGACTCGACCAACCTTCACGACCATCCTCCTCGTGCGCCACGGCACGACGGCGACGACGGGATCGATCCTCCCGGGCCGCGCGCCAGGACTGCATCTCTCCGAGATGGGTCAATCCCAGGCCAGCGAACTCGCCGAGCGAATCAAGGAGCTGGCTCGTAAGCCCACGGCGATCTTCACCTCGCCACTGGAGCGCGCGAAAGAGACGGCGCTGCCGATCGCGGAAGCCCTTCGTCTTCGACCCCTGATCGACCGAGGACTCCTCGAGTGCGACTTCGGCGCCTGGACGGGCAAGAAACTCGCCACGTTGAGCCGTCGCGTCGAATGGCGCGCCGTGCAGAACGCGCCGAGCACCTTTCGCTTCCCCGAAGGGGAGTCCTTCAGTGAGATGCAACAGCGGATGTGGTCAACGTTGGAGCGACTCGCGAAGCGCCACCGCAACCGCACCATCGTCGTCGTGTCGCACGCCGATCCCATCAAGGCGGCCGTCACCTACGCCCAAGGGGTGCCCCTCGACCTCTTTCAACGAACGGTGATCTCACCGTGTTCGCTCAGCGCCATCACCTTCACGGACTCGACGCCCATCGTGCTCTGCGTTAACAACACCGGCTCGCTCAAAGGACTCGGCCCCTCATGAACTACGTCTTCAACGAACCCGACAAGATCATGGTGGGTGTTCGTGGCGACGTGGGCAGTCGTCTTTTCCTCTTCCAGGTTCGAGAGGGCCGACGCCTCGCCATCATCAAGTGCGAGAAGATCCAACTCGCCGCCCTCGCCGAATGGATCAGCCAAGTCGTGGGCGAACTCGGCCGTCCCGGACATCTCCCCGATGACTTCACCCTCGAACCCGAGTACGAGGCGGACTTCGTCGCCGGGGACATCGCGGTCTCACTCGACGAAGAGGCCCAAGCCATCGACGTCACGATGGAGTCCATTGAAGAGGACTCGTCGCTCAGCGTGCGTCTCACGCGTGAGTGGGCGGCGGGACTGGCCATCGCGATCGTGCGACTCGTCGAAGCCGGCCGACCACTCTGTCCACTCTGTGGTGGGCCCCTCGACCCTAAGGGCCACGACTGTCCGCGCACGAACGGGCACCGCCCTCCGATCAGGTAGCCGTCATGAACCGCGACGAACAGTACGCGCTCCTCCGTCGAGGCGAGATCAAGGTCCAGGGCCGGGTCGCCGGATCGTCGAATCAGGCGCTGTTGGTCTCAGTGACCTTGGACGGCGTGAGTGCCCTCGCCTGTTACAAGTCCGAAGCCGGTGAGCGACCACTGTGGGACTTCCCCGACGGACTCTGGCGACGCGAAGTCGCCGCGTACGAACTCGACGTCCAACTCGGCACCGACCTCGTGCCGACGACGGTCGGTCGTAACGACGCGCCCTTCGGACCGGGGTCCTTCCAGTGGTGGGTCGAGGACAACCTCGAAGACCACTACTTCACCCTTCGCGAACGGCCCGAATTCCATGACTGGTTCGCGCGCCTCGCCGCCTTCGACGTCATCGCCAACAACGCGGATCGAAAGGCGGGCCACGTCCTGTTCGACGAGACGCGCCTCTGGGCGATCGACAACGGACTCTGCTTTCACGAAGAGGACAAACTGCGCACGGTCATCTGGGAGTACGCCGGACTCGCGGTGGAAGAACATCTCCTCGAGCGCGTGCACCGTTTCGCCAACGGCGAGACGGGTGACGTGGCGAACTGGCTCAATCCGAGCGAACTCGCGCTCGCGCAACTACGCGCGCACGGACTCTTCGAGAACGCTCTCTACCCGGAACCCGACGAGACCTCGGACTGGCCGCCGTACCCCTGGCCGTTGATCTAATTCGCGGTCGCGAGTTCGCCCTCGTAAACGGGGGTGCCCGACTCGAGCATGAAGAGCGTAAGGACGGCACCGACGGCGAAGAAACCGGCCGACCACCAAAAGGCCACGGAGAAGCCATGCAAGATCGCGCTCTGATGCGCCGCGGACGCGGAACCCGTGGCGTTCGCTTGCGCTCGCGTCGCGACGGTCACGGCGATGGTGTTGAGCAATGCCGTCCCGATCGAGCCACCGATCTGTTGGATGGTGTTCACCATCGCCGACGCCGCCCCCACGTCGCGACGCTCGATGCCCGCCGTCGCGCTCGCGATGGCCGGCGCGAAGATGAGTCCGAGGCCCAGACCCAACACGACCAACCCCGGCAACACGTGACCCCAGTAGTCGGAGTACGGCGTGAGACGCGTGAAGAGCACCATGCCCATCGCCGAGAGCACCATGCCGGTCGGCACGAGGGGTCTCGGCCCCACTTTCGAGAGCAGTCGCGCGCTGGCGAACGCTGCGGACATCGAGATCGCGATCACGATGGGCATGAACGCGACGCCCGCGCGAAGGGGCGAGAAGCCGAGCGTGTCCTCGAGGTAGTACGCGAGAAGGAGGAAGACCGCGAAGAGCCCCATGCTCGTGAGTAAGAGCGCGACGAGCGAACCCGCCCGGGTGCGGTCCGTCATGACGCGAAGTGGCAACAGAGGGTCCTTCGAGCGCTGTTGCCAGAGGACGAAGAGCACGAGGAGCACCACGCCCGCCACGAGCGAACCCCAGGTGAAGAGACTCGCCCAACTCGAGGTCACGGCGTGACTGAAGCCGAAGACGACGAAAAAGAGTCCGGCGCTCGCGAGGACCGTGCCGAGCCCGTCGAGCCGCGCGCGATGTTCGCTGCGCCCACCTTCGACGAAGATCGCGACCCCCACTAACGCGATCGCCGCGAAGAAGAGGTTGATGAACAGGCACCACCGCCACGACGCCCACTGGGTCAGGGCACCTCCGAGTAGGAGCCCCACGGCCGCGCCCGACCCACCGATGACGCCGTACATGGCGAAGGCCTTGGCTCGCTCCTTGGGCTCACTGAACGTCACGCTCAGCGTTGCGAGCGCGGCCGGCGCGAGCAACGCACCGAAGACCCCTTGGACCGCGCGCGCGACGACCAGCATCGTGAAACTGTGTGCGAGGCCGCCGGCCGCCGACGCCAGCGCGAAGCCGGTGAGTCCCACGTACAGCGCGTTGCGCCGTCCCCAGAGGTCGCTGAGGCGACCGCCGAGCATCAAGAGCGATCCGAAGGCCAGCGCGTAGGCCGTGATGATCCACTGACGGTTGCCGGAAGAGAAATGAAGGTCCGTCTGCGCGCGCGGCAACGCGATGTTGATCACCGTCGCGTCCAACAGCACCATCAACTGCGCGAGGCTGAGTACCGACATGGTCCACCAGCGCCGCGCGTACGCGTTCTGGCGGCGATCACTCATAGAACCGCGACATCCGTCGTGCTCGGTGCCAATCGATGAGCGCCGCGCGTTAGTGGCGTTGGTCTCACGAACCGAGTCGGGAGTTAACTTCGCGCTTTCAGCGCGTCAATGAGGGCGGGCAGCACCTTGTGCACGTCGCCCACGATACCGAGGTCGGCGATTTGAAAGATCGGGGCGTCGGCGTCCTTGTTGATGGCCACGATGTTCTTCGAGCCCTTCATGCCAACCATGTGTTGGGTCGCGCCCGAGATGCCACAGGCGAGGTAGACAAGCGGCTTCACGGTCTTTCCCGTTTGGCCGACCTGGTGCGAGTACGGAACCCACCCGGCGTCGACGATGGCCCGACTGGCACCCGGCGCGCCGTTCAGAAGTTTCGCGACCTCTTCGATCATGGCGTAGGCGCCCGCCTCACCGAGGCCACGTCCTCCAGAGACGACGACCGCGGCCTCTTCGAGCTTGGGACCGGTGCGCTCTTCGACGTGTGACGTCGCGATGACCGCACTTCCGGTAGCCCCGGTGTCGCTGGCGGGTGCCGCGACGACCGTGGCGGGCGCGCCACCTGAGGGCTCGGCGACGAAGGACTTCGCGCGCACGACCACGATGCCCGGTCCCGCTCCGGTGAACTTGGCCTTCACGTTCAACGACCCACCGAAGACGGGGTGCTCGGTGACGAGTCCGCCGTCGTCAGTGAGACCCGTTACGTTGGTCAACACCGGACGATCGAGTCGCGCGGAGAGTCGCCCCGCGACGTCGCGTCCGTCGTAACTAGTGGGGATGAGCAACGCGTCGGGTGCGCCGCTCGCACTGAGCGCTTCGATCGCAGCGGCGACGGGCACGCCGGGCAACGCGCCCGCGAGGTCGCCGACGTCGTAGAGCGTGGTGGCGCCGTACTCACCGGCCAGGGCGCCGAGTTGACCCCCTTCGCCCCAGGTGATCGCAGCGACGTTGGTCGCGAGTGAGCGCGCGTGCGTCAAGAGTTCCAACGACGTCGTCGTGAACGAGCCGTTGGCGGGCTCGGCGAGAACCCAGATAGTCGACAGTGTCATCAGCTTCTCCTAGAGAACTTTGATTGATTCGAGGTACGCGACGACCTTTTGGGCGCCGTCACCCTCGTCCACGTACTTCTCGCCGGCTTGACGAGTCTCGGCCACTTCGACCGCGATAATGGCTTCGCGCGCGCCGTCGACGCCCACCTGACCATCGAGGCCGAGGTCGCTCACCGAGAGAACCTCGAGGGGCTTGGACTTCGCGGCCATGATGCCTTTGAAGGAGGCGTATCGAGGCTCGACAACGCCTGCCGTCACGGTGACGAGGGCGGGCAAGGGGGCCGTGACCTCGTCGTAGCCGGCCTCCGTCTGACGGCTGACCTTGAGCGTGGATCCATCGATGCTCACTGCTTTGGCGAAGGTGATCGAGGGAAGACCGAGCAGTTGCGCGAGTTGCACGGGCGTCGTGCCGGTGTACCCGTCGGACGACTCGGTGGCGGCCAACACGAGGTCGAACGTCTCACGAGCGATGACCGCGGCGAGCACCTTGGCCGTCGACAGCGCGTCACTGCCACGAAGCGCGTCGTCGCTCACGATGATGGCCTTGGTGGCGCCCATGGCGAGCGCGTTGCGAAGTCCTGCAACGTCAGCGCCCGAGCCCATGGAGACGACGGTCACTTCACCGCCGCCAGCCTTGTCGACGAGTTGAAGGGCCATTTCGACGCCGTACGTGTCGGCTTCGTCGAGAATGAGTTTGCCCGAACGATTCAGATTGTTCGACGCGTCGAACGACTGAGGTGCCGCGGGGTCGGGTATCTGCTTTACACAGACGACGATGTTCATGGCCAATAATCTAGGCCATCACCGGCAATCGCCAGTCATGACGTCAAGGGCCCGAGGAGTTCCATGGCGAGGGCTGGCTGGTCGGTGATAACGCTCGACACGCCCAGCGCCGAGACGCCACTGATCTCCTCGGGGGTGTTGACGGTCCACGCGTTGATTTCTAGTCCCAACTCGGTCGCCAGCTCAACGGACTCCTTCGTCACCAACGTGAAGTAAGGGTTCACCGCGTTGATTCCCAGCACGTGCGCCCGGGTCAGGGCGTCAGGCAGTAGTACGTCCCATACCAACCACGCGACGCGAACGTCGAGGTCGTAGCTGCGCGCCCGCGCGCAGGTTGTGAGGTCGAAGCACGAGAGAATGACGGACGGCACCAGGTCGGTGTCGTGCAAGTAATCCAAGACCTCGTAGACGAACGAGCCCGTGTCGTCGTAGGTCGGCTCTTTTGGGCTCCTCGAGTTCTTGATCTCCACGTTGACCGTGGTGCCACTGAGGACCTCCATGGCGTCTTCGAGTGTCGGCACGTAGGAAGGCAGGTCTCGAGCTTGGCAGTGGCCGAGGGCGAGTCCGTCGATGAGTGGGTCGTGGTGGACAACGAGGACACCGTCGGCGGTTCTTCTGACGTCGAGCTCGACACCGTCGACACCGAGGCGAATCGCCTCACGAAAGGCTCCCAGCGTGTTCTCTCGCTCGCTGAGGTGCGCCCCTCGATGGGCGAAGACCAGGGTCACGCTAAAAGTCTCCCACTTGATCAGGTACTACCAGGGGCTAATACCAGTAAATACCCTAGATTGCCCTTGTTTTTGAGGGCCGCTTTCTGTAGAATTTTTGTTCCGCGTACGTGTTCTTTCGATCGAACGCTACGTCCCCCCAAAGTCAAAGGATTTGCCATGTCGTTGATCTGGAATCGTACCCACGCGTGGGACGACACCGAATGGCGTTCAGTCGCCGCGTGCCGAGACACCGAACCAGAACTGTTCTTCCCCGTTGGTACGACCGGAATGGCGACCGACCAGATTGAGTCCGCCAAGCGGGTCTGCGACCACTGCGACGCCCAGAAGGCCTGCCTCGAGTTTGCACTAGCGACGAATCAGGAGTCGGGCGTGTGGGGTGGCACGACCGAAGACGAGCGTCGCAAGCTTCGAAAGCAGTGGCTCGCCGCTCGTCGTCGCGCCTCCAGCGCCAACTAGGGGCGCGCGTTTAGGGGTACCACGACGCGCACGAACGTGCCGCCGCCGTCGACGGACGCCACGGTACGCATCTCAATCTCACCGTAGAGTTGCGCGCGCACGAGGTCGCGCACGATCGACAGCCCAAGGCTCGTCGGCACGTCGAGCGAGAAATCGTCGCGAAGTCCACGCCCGTTGTCGCGAATCTCCGCGACCGCGTTCCCGTCCTCTTGGTACAAGTTGAGCGTCACGACGCCCACGAGATCGTTGTCCGCACCCCCGAAATCGGTAAAGGCGTGTTCGACGGCGTTCGTGAGCAGTTCAGCCAACGCGACGGCCAGTGGCGTCGCGAGATCGGTGGAGAGCACGCCGAGTTCGCCGTTCACCACGATCTCGACCGGATGCAGCGCCAAGATCGTGTCCTCGACGAGGAGCACCAACGAGCGAACGATCTCGTCAAAGACCACTTCCTCACCGGGCTCTCGTGAGAGGACCTCGTGCACGACGGCGATCGAACGCACCCTGCGCTCGGCCTCGTAGAGCGCCGTGCGTGTTTCGGGCTCTTCACTGCGGCGCGCCTGTAAGCGAAGGAGCGACGAGATGGTCTGCAGGTTGTTCTTCACACGGTGGTGAACTTCGCGCACCGCCGCCTCTTTATTCAGCACGACGCGATTGAGCTGTCGAAGGTCCGACACGTCACGCACGATCGTCAAGACGCCCGTGACCTTCTGGTCCTCGATGAGCGGCACCCCGTGAAAGAGAATCGCGACGTCGTGATCACGGTCGATCTCTTCGAGCGTCGGTATGGCGAACTCCAACGACCGCCCGATCGCGCGCGCTTGCACGCCGAGTTCGTCCAGCGTCCTACCTTCCGCGGCGGTGTAGGCACCAAGGCGGTGCAACGCGTTCACCGCGTTGGGCGTGGCGAACTCGACGCGCCCGATCTCGTCGATCAATATCACGCCGTCGCCCACTCGCGGTAGACCCGGACCGGCGACGGTGTCCTCGCGAAAGGGGAACGTCGACCCCGACACCATGTCGCAGAGCCGTTCGAAGACCGAGAGGTACTGGCCCTCGAAGAGCGACGCCGAACCGCGAAGTCGTCCCTGGAGACGGACCATGACCGCGACCACGACGCCGTTATAGCGAACGGGGACGCACCACACCGGGAAGTGATCGTCGACGTCGTCGATGTTCGCTTCGCCGACGACGCGCTTGCCGTACTCGAAGGCCTGGCGCACCAGCGGCCAATTCTCTGCTCGATGCGTCGTGCCGACGAGATCGTCGTTGATCGACGTCGAGCGGTTGTTGGGGCGCATCTGACCGAGCACCACGAAGTACTCGTCGTCACGATTCAGCTCCTCGACCTTGGTCATGAGCAGCATGTCGGAGAACGCCAGGTCCGCGAGGAGCGACCAGGACGCGATGAGGCGGATGAGGTGATCGATTGCGGGCTCGTCGAGACGCGTCCTCTGTGAAGCAAGCTCGGCGAGCGTGGCCACTAGCTCACTCGCAGAGGAATCATCTGGCGTTGACGATTGGTGTACGACGCCAACTCGTGCACGCCGCGCGCTTCGAGAAGTACTGCGAGGTCGTTCGCGCGTTCTCCCACGCGCTCCAGGTTGTGCGCGTCCGAGGCCGTCGTGAACGTGACGCCCTTCGCTACGAGACGATCGAGGAATCCTTCCGCCGGGTACTGCTCGCCAACGGGCTTCTTCCATCCCGCCGACGAGCATTCGAGCGAGACGTCGACGTTCGCGGCCGACTCGGCCATCGCGTCCCAGTACTCGGCGGGATTCGAAGCGTAGAACCCCGCGACTTTGATGAGGTCGGGGTGCGCGAGGACGTCGACGGCGTTCGCACTACAGAGTTCGTCGAGCGCCGTCGCGTACTCCTTCCAACTCTGGTCGATACCGCGCACGCTCCACTCCTGCAGGTCGATCTCGCTCTCGTAGTCGTCGACGTGCCACGTGCCGAGCCAGTGCACCGAACCGATGAGCACGTCGAAGGGGTACTGGGCGAACAGTTCCGACACGACGTCCATCTGGTCCTTGTAGTAGTCAACCTCGAGACCGATCTTCACCGGTAGACCCTCGTCCTTCGCGAGTTGCGCGAGCGTCACGTACTCCTCGAGGGAGTTGCGTGCGTGAAAGGCCCAGTACTCGGCCATCGTGCGACTCGTGGGTTCGTGTCCGAAGCGCTGCCAGAACGGGCCGACCACGGAAGCCACGTCGACGAAGCGGTGCGCGTGCTCGGTGAGGGCAAGTTCGTTGACGCCGTGTTTCGCGGCCTCGTCGCAGTAGTCCGCGATCTGATCCAGCCGAAACCACACCGAGGACTCCTCGTGGGGCCAGAGGTGCAGGTGGTAGTCAATCACGAAGCGTCAGGCCGCGCCGAAGCCCACGACCCGGTCGCTGGCGGGCGTGCCGAGCTCGACGTACGCGATTCGGCTCGCGGGAACGCCCACGCGGCGACCTTTGCGATCGGTGAGCCAGAGAACCGTCTCGCTACTCAGCGCGGCTTCAATTTCCTTCATGATCTTTTCCCGATCGGCGTCTGTGGGCAGTTCGACGTCAATCTCCTTCATTGACTGCACGATGCCAATTCGAATGTCCATGAGACTCCTCTGAAACGTTGATTTCTCAACCCATGTTACGGCGCTGCGGCAAGATGAGAGACGTGAACGACGATCCTGTGTCCGACCGCGCCCGGCGCTGGGCGGCGACGATGGGCGGCTACGAGGGTGCGAAGGACGACGTGACCGTCGCGCACCAGGACTCAAAAGCCTCGATCGGTCCCCTGGTCGAAGGACAGCCTTCACTCGCCGGTCCCCTTCGCCAGCGCGAGGAACTCCTCGACGCACTCATGACGGAGGGCGCCACGAGAAGTGAGGGCGGCGGTCACCGAATCAAGGAAGAAGCGCCCGACGAATTTCGTACCTGCTTCGAACGCGACCGCGATCGAATACTTCACTCGAGTGCTTTCCGTCGACTCGCCGGCAAGACCCAGGTCTTCATCTTCCCCGACGACCACACGCGCACGCGTCTCACCCACGCCCTCGAAGTCGCGCAAGTCGCTACCAGCATCACTCGCCCACTCGGCTTGAACGTCGCCCTGACTGAGGCGATCGCGCTCGGGCACGACTGCGGGCACGGTCCCGGCGGCCACGCCAGCGAGGAGGCCCTGGAACCCTTCGTCGACGGTGGCTTCGATCACGCCACGTGGGGCGCGGACGTGTCGCTCCTCTCACTCAATCTCTGTGCCGAGACACTCGACGGCATCCGCAATCACTCATGGTCGCGACCCGCGCCAGGCACGCCCGAGGGTGAAGTCGTCTCGTGGGCCGACCGCGTCGCCTACGTCTGTCACGACTTCGAGGACGCCGTCGCGGTGGGCATCGTCGCGGTGGACGAGTTACCCGCCCTCGTTCGTGAACGGTGCGGTGTGCGTCGACGCGAGCAGCTCGGTGCCTTCATCAACGCGATGATCCACACGGTGCTCAACACGGGCGTCATTGGCATGGACGCGTACCACGCCGAAGCACTCGCCGCGTTTCGGGCCTTCAACTACGAGTCGATCTACCTTCGCGCGGCGTCGCGCCAACAGGCGTCGTCCGTCGTCGAGATGATGCGAGCGCTCGTCGAGTACTACAGCGTCAATCCCGTGTTGATTCCCGACGTTGCCGCGCGCGGTGGCGAACTTCACGATCCGACCGAGGCCCTGCACGAAGCCGTCGCGTACGTCGCGGGTATGACCGATCGCTACGCCTGCCAGAGTGCGGTCACGCTACTCGGATGGGACACCCACCGACTGCCGAGCGGGATCGACCGCTAGGGCTTCGTCGCGCCCATGAGGTCGAACGTCATGGGCGGACCACCGCGCATCCATTCGAGTCGCAGTTCCGTCGTGCGAATCGCCGAGCGCTCGTGCGGAAGGATCCAGAACTTGTTCGTTCGAACGGCGTTCTCGACGTCCGCGGCGACGTCAGCTGCGTCGATGCCGGCGTTCACCGCGGTCGACGCCATTTCCGAGATCATTCGAGCGACCGGGTCTTCGTTGTAGCTCACGAGTTCGTTGGGCATGTTGCGCTCGGACTCGTGGATGCGGGTCTTCACGAAGCCGGGGCACAACACCGAGACGCCCACGTCCTTGCCGCTAAGAAGAAGCTCTTGAAACAGTGACTCCGACAGCCCCACGACTGCGAACTTACTTGCACAGTACGAGCCCATCCCCGGCGCACCGCCGAGGCCCGCGAGCGACGCCGTGTTGACGACGTGGCCCTCGTTCTGTTCGAGAAAGAGCGGGACGAACGCGTTGAGCCCGTGGATCACACCGTCGAGATTGACGCTCAAGAGCCAGTTCCAGATCGCCGTCGGCGTTCCGATCGCCGCGCCGCCAGCAGCCACGCCGGCGTTGTTGAACACGACGTGCGCGGCGCCGTACTCCGCCAGTGCCGCGTCGCGAAGCGCGATCACGTCGTCTTCGACGGAGACGTCGGTGCGAAGTCCAATGACGTGCGCGCCGTCACTGCGAAGCTCTTCGACGACCGAATCCAACGCAGCCTCTTCGATGTCGCCGAGAACGAGGTTGACGCGAGCGGCGGCGAACTGTTTGGCGGTGGCGAGACCGATGCCGCTGGCCCCACCCGTGATGACCGCGGTCTTACCTTCTAACTCCATCGTTCCCCCTCGAATCGCTACACCAGCTTGAGTTCCTGACGATAGACCCGCGAAGGACCTTGCTGCGCGACGCGCGAGGCGAGTTCGACAAAGGCCCTCGCGGCTTCGCTCTCCGGATGGGTGACGACCACGGGCTCGCCGTCGTCGCCACCGCGTCGAACGCAGGACTCGAGAGGGATCTGGGCGAGCAACGTGAGGCCGAGTTCGCGCGCCAGTTGCTCTCCCCCGCCCGAGCCGAAGATCTCGTAACGCGTGCCGTCGTCGCCGGTGAACCAGCTCATGTTCTCAATGACGCCACGCACCGAGAGCTTGAGCTTGCGCGCCGCGTAGGCCGAACGCTGCGCGACCCGTTGCGCGGCCGCCTGTGGCGTCGTGACGACGTACATCTCAATGCGCGGCAAGATCTCCGAGAGTGTCAACGCGACATCACCGGTACCGGGAGGCATGTCGATCAACAGAAAGTCCGGCTCGTCCCACCAGGCCTCCGTGACGAGCTGTTCGATGGCCTTGTGCAACATGGGGCCGCGCCAGATGACGGGCTGCGCGTCGTCGACGAAGTAGCCCATCGAGAGACAGCGCACGCCGTGTACCAGCGTTGGAATGACCGTGTCACCGAGGACGATGGGGTCGTTCGTCGCGCCGAGCATCTTGGGCAGAGAAAAGCCGTAGACGTCGGCGTCGAGGACGCCGACGGAGTGACCGGCCTGCGCGAGCGCGATCGCGAGGTTGACGGTCACCGACGACTTACCCACGCCGCCCTTGCCCGACGAGATTCCGAGGACACGAGTTTTCGAGAGCTTGTCGAGGAAACGCGGAGACGAGTCTGCGTGGTCGTGTTCGCCGGGTCCCGCGTCGGCGACCATCGCGCCACGGAGGAAGTTGCGGAGTCCCAGTCGCTCGTCGTCGTTCATCGTGCGAACGACGACGTCGGCGTCTGGGGCTCGTTCGAGCACGGCAGCTCGCAACGTCTCGAGGTGGGGCCAGTTCGTGACCGGAAGGACGAGTTCGACGCGAACGGTGCCACTGGAATCATCGACGTCGCCGAGAAAACCCAACTCGGCGAGTGTTCGCACCAACTGGGGTTCACGAATCGCGGCGAGATCACGTCGAAGCTGGCTGTCAGGCGTCAAGGGAGTCCTTTACTGGGGCCCTATGACAATACCGGCGCTCTTAGGCGCTTCACCCGTAAACTTCAACTCGTGAGCACGCCTAACGAGAATGACCTCGACCCGGCCCTCTTTAGTGCCACCGTTACGAGTCTCACGCACTCCTTTGGCGACAGCACCCGGCGCAAGGTCTACTTCTACCTCCGTGACAATCCAGGCGCGACGGCCGCCGAGTTGGCGCTGCACTGCGAGGTACACGCGAACGTCATCCGCCACCACCTGGAGCGCCTGACCGAGGGCGGCTACGTCACTTTCGACAACGTGCCCAAGACCACCGTTGGTCGCCCCGCCAAGGGCTACCGAACCCTCGACGAGTCAGTGTTGATGAAGGGCTCCGTCCGACGCGACGCGCTGCTGGTCGCACTCTTGGAGACGGCCCTCGAACGACTCGGCCCCGACGCCTCAGAGGCAATGGCGCGCGACGTCGGGATCGAATACGGGCGGACGCTTGTTGAAGCCGCCGGATCGAGTGACTCCACCCGTTCCGTGAAGACCGCAATGGTCTCCATCGCGGGACTCCTCACCGCGCACGGCTTCAACGCCCGTGCGGAGGGTGACGACGCCGCGAGTTCCGTCGTCTCGGGCAACTGTCCTTTCGGCTCGGCCGCGCAGCATCATCCGGTCCTTTGTGCGGTCGATCGTGGTCTGATCGCGGGCATGCTCGAAGGACTCGGCGCCGAGCGCACGAACGTCACCTTGACGTCGAAGGCACTCGGCGACGACGCCTGTCGCGTAACGGCCTAAGCCTGCTCCCACGCGCTTCTTTTGTGCGTTACGCACGAGCCGTCGTCATCGCAAGATCACCGAAGAGCGAAGGACTCGTGCGACAATCGTCGCAAGTTGATTGAATGACGTTGACCAGGAGACGGTGAGAAATCCATTATGAGCGAGACCGTCCAAGAAAACGAGTTGCCATTTGTCCACCTTCGTGATATCACCATCGCCGATGGCGATCTTCTCGCTGAACTAAGTACCCCCGAAGTGGAAGGGTTGTGGAACACGTTCGACGATCCTCCGGAAGCGATGCTGAGTGGTGCACATTACGGAGGTGGTTCACTCATGGTGGAATCATTAGATGAAACGCCAATCGGGATCGTCACGTGGATCCAGATTCCCTACGGACCCAATCGGCGAAGTCTCGCGTGGAACATCGGAATCACCATCCTTCCGGAGTTTCGAGGGCGCGGTTTCGGTGCGGCGGCTCAGCGATGCTTGGCCGACAAGCTCTTTACGGGCTCAGACGCGAACCGAATAGTTGCTGACACGGACATTGCCAACGTCGCTGAACAGCGTTCGCTCGAACGCGCGGGGTTTGTAAGAGAAGGCGTGGCACGTGGCGCGCAGTGGCGACAGGGAACGTGGCACGACCGAGTGATTTACAGCCGACTTCGAACTGACTAATCCAACATCGTTCCGTCAGCCGGTTCGGGCGCTGCCAAGATTCCATGTTCCGTCGCACCAAAAGCCTCAACAATCACGTCCGCCAGTTTCTCGCTCGTCAACATCGTCGAATCAACGACAAGGTCGTAACGCATGCCTCGATGAACGACGACCGACGTGCCCGAGGCGAATCCCTGCGGACGATCGCCGCGGATTGCCTCCCTCCGAACCAGTTCATCAGCGTCGCACGTGACGCCGACCCAGAACGCGCCGCGAAGTACGTCGGTTGCGTCGAGTCGAAGCGTCTCGTCAAAGAGCGCGAGATCAACGACTTGGTCAATCCCGGCGTCCTGCAGCGTTGCCCACGTTCGGTGTGCCAGCCTCATCAGTTTGTGAAACTCTACGCCGCACTCGAGAATCCACGAGGGCTCGGGCCCGAGCCCCGGTACCACGCGGAGTCCGACGCTCGGCACGGCAGGCGTTCCGTCTTCACCCGGAAAATTAGTGAAAGTTCTCGGCCAGCCACTTATGAACGTGTCGATGCCCGTCACGAGGAGTGGACGTGGCCATAGGTCTTGAAGTGCCCGCGCGATCGACGTCTTTCCGGCACTGCTGGCACCATTGAGGACGATCATCGTCGCGGACATTTTGTGAGTCTTGTCCGTCAGGTCACCTTCGTCAACCTCGACGCCCACGACGACGTGGGACTTCAGCCCTTCGCCGTACGAAGGCCGAGTCCGGCGAGGAAGGGGCGCGCGAGGTCGAGTTGCGCCGCTGACGGTTTCAACGAAAGAAGGACTCTGAACTCACTCTTGGCGAGGGCCGGGTTGATTGGCGTCGACGCGGCGGCGACGACGTAGTAGAGAAGAGCTTCGAATGGGACAGCGTCACGTTGTGCAACTGGTTATCGTAAGAACCGAATGTGCCAAATCACAGTCATCCTAGGGGGGAACACGTGACGATGAACGAACAAGATACGAGGGACCACGAGCGACTCAGCGCTCTTGGTTATCGCCAAGAGTTGTCCAGAGTGCTGTCTCTCTTCGACAACTTTTCGGTGGCCTTCAGCTACCTAAGTCCGATGGTGGGAATCTATTCCATCTTTGTGATTGGACTCGGCGCGGGCGGCCCACGCTATATCTGGACGATTCCGATTGTCGTGTTGTTTATGACGCTCGTTTCGTTAGTGTTCGGCGAGCTCGCTAGCGAATACCCACTGTCGGGCGCGCTCTACCAGTACGGCAAGCACAACGTCGGGCCACGTTTCGGCTGGTTCGTTGGTTGGATCTACGGCTTCGCGCTACTCGCGACGGTGGCGTCAGTGGACTCAGGCATCGTCGGCTATGTCACGAATCTCTCAAATATCTGGTTCAAAACCAGTTTGAACCCGGCAAATCACGTGACCATCTTCGTCGTCGTCGCCGTCGTTGTCGTCATCTCGGCCATTATGAACTCCGTAGGCGCGAAGATCCTTGGTCGCGTCGCGCGATTTGGCGTCTACGTCGAGACCATTGGTACCTTTGGCGTCTTCATCGCACTTGCTATCAAAGGTTTTCACCACAACCTCGGGTACCTTATGACGACCCAGGGCACGCAGTTTGCAAAGACCAACCCCTTCGGTGTGAACTTTGGCGGTCACTGGCTCACGGGGGCAGCGCTCGTCGCGATCCTGGCGAACGTCTATATCTTCTACGGCTTCGAATCGGCAGGTGACATCGCCGAGGAGACTAAAGACGCGGGTCGTCACGTACCAAAAGCCATGCGTAACGCCATCCTTTATGGAGGCATTGCGTCCTTCGTCCTCGTGCTCGGGCTTTTACTCGCAATACCGAAGACGGGTTTCTCAACCGTCGTCACCGGCGGCATTCCGGTGATTCTGGCATCGCTGCCAAGTTGGCTCCAGGACTTCTTTCTCATCATGGTTATCATCGCCTTCTTCAGCTGCGGCACGGCCGTAATGGGCGCAGGCTCACGGGTGATCTTCGCTCTAGCTCGAGACAACGCGCTGCCGGGGAGCTCCGTACTTAAGCAGGTAACGCCCACACACCGGACGCCGAGGAACGCAATATTGGTAGCCACGATTGTGCCTTTCGCGTTCTTGCTACTCGTTCTGGTCAATCCGGCCAACCCCGTCCACGTCTTGTGGTTCTACTATCCGGCCAAAGTGAACGCGCTCTTTGCACTGGTGTCGTTCGCGACCTCGGGGATCTACCTCTCCTTCTTCTTGACCGTGCTCGGTTCCTTTATTGCGAAGCGCCGCGGATGGAAGCCGAGTGGTGTTTTCACGCTCGGTAAATGGAGTGGTCCGGTGACGGTGGCGGGTGGTCTCTATCTTCTCGCGATGCTGCTCGACATTGTGTGGCCGAGTTCACTCACGAGCGGTCGCGCCGTCTTGTTCAACTACGGCTGGATCACGTTGCTCGTGATGTTCATCATTGCGTTGGTCGGTGGTCTCTACGAGGCTTTCGCCCGACCCGATCGAAAGCCGAACCAGGAAACGATCACCCGATAGGCGGTACCGGCGCACCGCACGAAGGTTCTCGCGCGTCGTGCGTGCCCGTCCTCACGAAGCTGATAGCCCCAGCCCGGCGAGAAACGGGCGCGCGATGGCAAGCTGCGCCGCCGAGGGTTTCAGTATCAGAAAAACCTTGAACTCGCTCTTCGCGAGAGCCCTATTTCCCGGCGTCGACGCGGCGACGATGGCGTAATAGAGGCGTGGAGCGGGGTCGCGCGGCGCGTACGCGATGGCGCTTCGAAGGTTCTTGATGCCGAGGGTCACGAGCGCCGGATTGGTGTTCGAGCTCCCGGCGGAGAAGTCCAGCCACCCCGTCTGTGTCAACGCCGCAACGTTCTTCGGGCTCAACGTCAACACCTCTTGATAGGCAATGAGCGCCGCGACCACGTGGCGGTTGGCGACGTCCGCTTCAGCCTCGCTCAGCAACTGCGTGACGCGCTGGGCCTGACTCAGCGACACGCTGCCAGTGATGGAGTTGCCTGCCTGACGCACCGCGAGCGACGACCACAAGACGACGATGACGGCTATGAGAAAACATCCGAGTCCCGTGAGGAGAACCCAGCGACGGCGACGGCGCGTCGGACGTCGCCGTGTGCCTTCGCTCGTCGCTTCTCCAAGTTCCTCGTACGCGAGCCGGAGTGCGACCTCTTCACGGGCCTCGATGGTGGCGGCTTGAAGTTTGGTCAGCTCTCCCGCGTCGAGTTCTCGTCGAGCGTCGGCCAGTGATGCTTCTCGTAACGTGATCTCGTCACGGATCTGTTGTTCGCTGCGCTTCAACGGCGCCTCGTGAGGCGTATCGCGCTCGCGATGAGGATCAGAAGTCCGAAGAGAGGAACGATCCAAAGCAGCACGCCGAGACCGGACGTCGGCGGGCTGAGCAAGATCGACGTTCCGTAGGCAGATTCGAGCGAAGTCAGGATCTTGTTGTCGGACTGTCCTTCGTGCACTTTGGCTGCGATCTCGTGACGCACCGCGATCGCCGACGTGGCGTTACTCACCGCTACCGAGAGATCGTCGCACGAGGGACAGCGCACCAACGTCTCCAAGTGAGCGATCCTCGCGCTCGCGTTCGAACCGTGTGGGTTCAGCACCACGGCAAAGGTTACGACCGCGACGAAAGCCACGCACCATAGGGCAAAGGAGCGAAGAATCGTCACGCCTTCACCTTGGCGACCGCGACCTCCAACTGTCGCGTGCTCACCGGCCCGATCAGTGTCGCGACGACGACCCCTTTCGCGTTGATGATGAACGTCGTCGGCGGCGAGGTGACACCGTAGCGATTGGTGATGACCCCGCCCGGGTCGATCACCGAGGGGTAGAGCGAGCCGTAGTGCGTCGCGAAGGCTTGCGCGGCGCTCACCGTGTCATCGAAGACGACGCCCACCACCACGACCCCACGATTCCTCTCCTGCCACGCAAACGTCGAAAGGTTGGGCGCTTCGGTGACGCACGGCCCACACCACGACGCCCAAAAGTTCACCACGATGACCTTGCCGCGATCATCTTTGATGTTGAGCGGACTCCCGCCACCGAGTCGCGCGCCCGAGACGACGGGCGCCATCTTTCCGAGCAGCGGACTTTGCGTATTCGTGGCGCCGCCGACGGGGTGTCGCGTCGCCAAGAAAAGGGAGAGCGCCACGACGACGACCATGGCCGTCAGCGCACTTACCATGACCGAGCGCTTCACTTCGACGCCTCGTCGCCGTAGCGCCGACGAAAGAACGACAGCGCACTGCCCAGTCCAATGGTCAGTCCACCGAGCCAGAGCCACGCGAGGAGTGGCTCGACCGTGACGCCGAGCACCACCGATCCCGCAGGAAGGTTGTTCTGTACTTGCGCGCCCGAGGTCGAACCGTTGCCACCCACCGCGTCGAAGGTCACGTAGACGTCACGCGCCAAGTTCGAATCAATCGCGGGCGTACCCACGGTCGTGCCGCCACGACCGTGGTACGTGGTGACGGCCGGACGCAGTTCGTGGCCGTCGACGCTCACTTTCAACTGCGTCGCGGACCTGAGAGCGTCGCTCACTGCGTGAAAGCCCATGAAGCGCACCAGTTGCCCGTCGACGACGGTGCTCTGACCCGAAGCGAGCGTCACTTCGGCGCGCCTGACGTACGTCGTCGAGGTGACGATGCCGAGCGCCAAGATGACGACGCCGAGGTGCACGATCATCCCGCCGGTCGCTGGTGCGCGCAGCACGCTGCGCCACGCGCCGCGACGAATCGCCGCGACGAGTGCGCCACGAAGTGTGCGCAGTGCCGCGCCAGCCGCGAGCACCGAGAGGAAGACCGCGACGACTTCCGCCGGGCGACGAACGCCGAAGATGAGAAGCAACACGACCGCGACGACGCCAGCCCAGGCACTGACGCGCGTGCGCTCCCAAAGGACCTTCGCGTCCGCGCTTCGCCAACTGACGAGGGGCGCGATCGCCATGAGGAGTAATAGCACGACCGCGACGGGCGCCGCGACCGAGGCGAAGTACGGCGTGCCGACGGTGACCTGCGTACCGTTGATGGCTTGGTAGAGCAGTGGGAAGACCGTGCCAAGGAGGACCACGATGGCGAACCCCACGAAGAGGATGTTGTTCGCGACGAAGAGTCCCTCGCGAGAGAGCGGGTGATCGACGCCGACAGGGGCTCGCAGTCGGTCGCCGCGCCACGCGAGCAGTCCCGCCCCCACCACGACGATCACGAAGAAGAAGCCGATGAGAATTGGCCCGAGGGTGCTGGAGGAGAACGCGTGCACGCTCACGAGAACGCCCGAACGAGTGAAGAACGTGCCGAGGATGGTGAGGGCGAACGTGGCGACGGCGAGCGAGAGATTCCAGACACGAAAGAGTCCGCGTCGATCCTGGACGATCACCGAGTGGATGTACGCGGTCGCCGTGAGCCACGGTAACAAGGCAGCGTTCTCCACGGGGTCCCAGCCCCAGAATCCTCCCCACCCGAGCACTTGGTAGCTCCACCACGCGCCGAGCACGATACCGAGTGAGAGCGACCCCCAGGCCAGCACCGTCCAACGACGCTGTTCAAGGGGCCAGCGATCTTGCACACGGCCGGTGATGAGCATCGCGATCGCGAAGGCGAAAGGGACACTGAAGCCGACGAAGCCCAAGTAGAGCAGTGGCGGATGAATAGCGACGAGAGGATTGTCTTGCAAGAGCGCGTTCGGGCCGGCGCCTTGATGAACGAGCGCGGCGTTGTGGATGAAGGGATCGGCCGGTCCCATCATGATGAGCGTGAAGAAACCACCGATGGAAAAGAGGATCAGGCCCGCCCATCGCACGACGGCGTCCGCAGCGTCACGGCGGTAGTAGAAGAGCACGCCCAAGGTCACGAGCGACTGCAAGAGCACCCACAACATGAGTGAACCCTCGAGGGCGGACCACATGCCCGTTATTGAGTACAGCAGTGGCGTGAAGGTGGCGTTGTTCTCGGCCACGTAGGCGAGAGAGAAGTTGTGGGTGACGAGTGCGAACTCCATCACGGCGATCGCGGCGACGATACCCGCGAGCGACAGCCCCGCCCACCACAACGCGCGCGATGCGCGACGATGTCGAAGTGCGACGATCTGTTCGGTCACTCCGCCGATCGAACCTACGAAGCAGATATACAGTGCGACCCGGCCCAGCCACGTCAGGGTCATCGAACCGTCCCGTTGGGGGCTTTCACGCGCTTCGGGTGTGCCGCGATGTACGACGCAGTGTGCTTCACCATGATCTGTGTGCAATAAAAGGTGTCCGAGGTCGACGTCGTGAAGTGACCGACGACCACGACGGGGATGTTCCCTTGGAAGAGTTGGGGCGGCGAGCCGTGCGCGTTGACGACGACCGTCTTGCCGCCGCCAGTCATCTCGAACGAGGCGCCCCCCGACGTGCGACTGATCGTGTGGGCTTTGACGACACCTTCCAGACGAATGGTCCCGGTGCCGAGCTTCGCCCGTGAATCCATGGCTTGGGGAATCGTCTCGAAGTAGTTGAGCGAGTGCAGGAGTCCCTGACTCACTAGCGCCAGTACCGCGGCGGCGAGCACGACGAGCACCCCAATGGTGCGACCACGACCTCGACGTTTCGAGGGTGGCGCGTCGACGGGGGTGAGATCGAAAGTCGCCTCAGCGCTCGGCACGTCGTCCTCGCCACCAGATTGACAGCGCGTAGAGCGCTAACCCCCCAAAGGCGAAGGCGTAGCCCGCCACGACGTAGCCCATCAGTGAACTCCCTCACGACGGCGTTGCGCGAGTGCCTCGTCGAGGGACACGCGCTGGCGTTCATCGCGCAAGACTTCTACTCGGTAGCGCGCGCGTAACAGCCAGAAGAAAAGCAACGTGAAGGCGGCAAGGCTTATGAACAGCGTCGTGAGCATGACGCCGTGGACCTTGAAGTTCCCGCCCGGCGTGAAGACCGACGCGCCTTGGTGAAGGGTCTTCCACCACTGCACTGAGAAGTGGATGATGGGCACGTTGATCGCGGCGAGGATGGCGACAACAGCGCTGCGACGTGCTCGCTGTTCGAAGTCGTCGTTCGCGCGGCGGAGTGCGAGGTACCCAACGGCGAAGACGCCGAGAATGGCCGTTGACGTCAAGCGCGCGTCCCAGGCCCACCACACGCCCCAGGTCGGGCGGCCCCAGAGGGAGCCCGTGATGAGCGTCAAGACAATGAAGACGAGGCTGACCTCGACGGCGCAGTGCGCGACGCGGTCCATCACGACCGAACGCGAGCGCTTCCAGAGGTAGAGGGCACTCGCGATCGTCGCGGTGCCAAACGACAGGTAGAGCGCCACCCAGGCGATCGCCGGGTGGACGTAGAGAAGTCGAGCGAGGTTGCCCTGTATCTTGTCGGGCGGGGTGACCCAGAGGCCGAACCAGAAGGTCAACGCCAGCAAAACAAGCGTGACGGGTCCGAGTAGGCGTTGGGAGAGCAGTTTCATCATGATTCCTCCAGAACACCGTAAAGCAGAATGCCAACCCCCAGGTAGGCGACCAGAGCGACGAGGGAAATTAGCCACCAACGCCACAGCCCGCCGCCGTGCAGCGCGGCACTGAACGAGCGCTCGCCAGCAATAAGGAGCGGCGAAAACGCCGGCAGGGACAGCACCGGCAACAACGTGGCGGGGCCCTGACCCCCGCCACTGAGCGCCCCGTAGAGCGTGCCCGCAGCCGCGAGCGCCGCGAGCGTGACGACGACGCTTGGTAACGCCGACAACGTCCCAACCAGTGCTGTGTGCAAGACGAGCACCGAGCCTCCCAACAAGACGAGACCCGTCAGCCAGAGTTCCACCGCGAGCGCCAGCGCCTTGCCCAAGAACACACCCGCGGGATCGAGCCCCAGGGTCGCGACCGACGCTTTCGTCCCAGGGGTGCCCTCGATAACTTGGCTGCGGTTGATCATGAGCAGCGCCACGAGCAACATGACGAGATAGAACAGTCCCGGTCCGGCGCTCGAGTGACCGGCGTGTGTTGGTCCGAGTGCGAGACCACTCAGCACCAGTGCCATCACGCCAAAGGGCAGGACCTGCCAGAGCAGAACGCGGCTACGGCGCTCGATACGAAGGTCCTTCGCGGCGACCAACAGTGCGGTGCGGATCACGAGCGGTCCGCCACCACGAGTCCCCCCGCCAAGGTGACGGTACGCGGAGCGAGCTCGCTCGATCGAAGAGGATCGTGCGCACTGACGACGACGGTGGCGCCTCCGGCAACGACGTCACCGATGAGTTGATCGAAGAACGTTCTTCCTTCGTCGTCGAGCGACGCGTAGGGCTCGTCGAGCAACCACAACGCGGGTCGGCGGAGGAGCAACCACGCGAGTCCGAGTCGACGACGCTGGCCGGCACTCAACTGTTTCGTGCTCGTCGTCGCGCGACTCGCGAGGCCCACGCGTTCGAGGACGTTCGCGACCTCACTGGTCGGGCGTTCGAGAGCTTTGGCGGCGAAGACGAGATTCTCACTCGCGCTGAGATCGTCGTAGAACGAGCCCTCGTGACCGAGCCATCCGACCCTTCGTCGAAGTTCTCGAAGGTCACCCCTCAGATCGACGCCCGCGACGACGCCCGCACCACTCGTCAGCGCCACGAGACCCGCGAGAAGTCGCAAAAGGCTGGTCTTACCAGCGCCGTTCGCACCCGTCACGACAGTGAGTGACGAAGGAGCGAGTTCGAGATTAACCCCACTGAGGAGAGGGAATCCACCAACGAGCACCACCGCGTCACGAAGAGTCACTTCGGGCGAGGGACTACTCATCAAAGAAGGTCAACGCTGTATTGCTTTGAGGTCCGCTTCGACCATCATTTCGACCAACGCGTAGAAGTCCGTCTCGCACTTCCAACCAAGGACGTTCTCGGCCTTGGACGCGTCGCCGACCAGTAAGTCGACTTCCGCGGGGCGAATGAAGGCGTCGTCAATCTTGACGAACGCTTCATAGTTCAAGTCGGCGCTGGTGAAGGCGACTTCGCAGAGCTCGCGCACGGTGTGCGTCTTACCCGTCGCGATGACGAAGTCGTCAGGTTCGTCGCGCTGGAGCATCAGCCACATCGCGCGCACGTAGTCCTCGGCGTAGCCCCAGTCGCGTTGGGCTTCAAGGTTGCCGAGGCGCAACTCACTATCGAGCCCGGCCTTGATGCGTGCCACGCCGTGCGTGATCTTGCGCGTGACGAACTCGATGCCGCGACGAGGCGATTCGTGGTTGAAGAGAATGCCGCTCGACGCGTGTAGTTGGTAGCTCTCGCGATAGTTCACCGTGATCCAGTGTCCGTAGACCTTGGCCACGCCGTAGGGGCTACGGGGATAGAACGACGTGGACTCGTCCTGGGGAACGGCACGGACTTTGCCAAACATCTCGGAAGAACTGGCCTGATAGAAGCGAATTTCGGGGTCCACGATGCGAATCGCGTCGAGCATGCGTGTCACCCCCAGCGCCGTCGCCTCGCCCGTCAAAACAGGTTGAGCCCAGGAAGCCTGGACGAAACTCTGAGCAGCGAGGTTATAGACCTCGCTCGGGCGAAAGTCACGCAAGACGTTGATGAGCGAAACCTCGTCCATCAAGTCACCCGAGACCAACGTCAGACGCTCTTGGATATGACTGATGCGCTCGATATTGACCGTGGAACTTCTGCGCATCAGACCGATGACTTCGTAACCCTTAGCCAGGAGGAGTTCGGCCAAGTAGGAACCGTCTTGGCCCGTAATGCCCGTAATCAACGCGCGTTTCGCCACGAAGGTTCCTCCATAACAGGGGCACTGACGGGGGGTCACTGCCGCGGCTAACTCTACTACTGGGATGATATTTGGTCTCTCGATCTAGCCTTGACGCGTGGCCCACCTCGTTGTCGTGAGTTTTCGCCTGGGCGGCACCGACGGCGTGAGCATTGAGGCCGCGAAGTGGATCGAAGCCCTCGAGACGTTGGGTCACCGTGTCACGACGGTTGCCGGAGAAGGTGACGCGGACGTGGTGATGCCCGAACTGGCCATTCGCGCGACGGTCGCGCCGCAACTCGGTGACGTAGCGCGCGTCCTTAGTGACGCTGACCTCGTCGTGGTCGAGAACTTCGTCTCACTCCCCCTGAACGTCGCGGCGCGCGGCGTGCTCTACCAAGCACTCGAACAACGACCAGCACTCTTTCGCCATCACGACCTCGCTTGGCAGCGAGCGCAGTGGAACAGTGATGACGTACCTCGCGATCAACGACAGTGGCGTCACGTCACGATCAACGACCTCTCCCGTGACGAACTCGAAGCGCGCGGCGTGCGCGCACTCACCATTCGAAACGCGTTCGACTGCGATCCGCCCCTGGGACGGCGCGACGAGACGCGCAAGGCGCTCGGAGTGAATGGTGAACGCGTCGCGCTCATGCCCTCGCGCGCGATTCCTCGAAAGAACGTACAAGGGGCCCTCACATTTGCGCATTCCGTTGGCGCAACGCTCTGGCTGCTTGGACCCGCCGAGGACGGCTACGGCCCGACGCTCGACGCGATGTTCAACGACTTCCCGGTTCCCGTCATCCGCGGCCTCCCCGAAGGGTTCGACGTCCACGACGCGTACGCGGCCTCGGACGTCGTGGTGATGCCCTCGACCTGGGAGGGGTTTGGCAATCCGGTCCTCGAATCGGTGACGCACCGCCGTCCACTCGCCGTCTACCCGTACCCGGTCTTACGCGAGATCGAGTCGTTCGGCTTTCGTTTTTTCGCACTCGACGACGTCGCGGGCGTCAACGATTTTCTTACGAACTCCGACGGCGATCTCTTTGAACACAACGTCGAGATCGCGCGCGCGAACTTCAACAAAGCGGACTTGCCCTCGCGCTTGGCCCCGGTCCTGGCGTCGTTGAGCGTGAAAGGAACCCAACTAGGCTTTCGTTGATGGTGATTAATGACGAGCGATCTTCTCAGAGCGAGCGCACGCCTCACGCAGAGCGCCGCGACCAACTGCTCCTCGTAGCCCGGGCGATCTTCGCTGAACGCGGTTTTCAGGCGACCACGATGGACGACATCGCGAAGGAAGCGGGCTTCACGAAGCCGATTCTCTACCAGTATTTCGAGTCGAAGACCGAACTCTACCGCGAGATAGTGAACCAGACCGCACAGAAGCTCCTCACGTCACTTCGTGACGCGGTCGCGGCAGTGGATTCGCCTCGCACGAAGATCGAGGTCGCGTTTCGCGTCTACTTCGAAATGGTCGTCAGCGAGACCGACGCCTTTCGCATCCTGTTCATCCACTCGCACGAAGGCGAGACGAGAGGGGACCTGCGCGCCGTTGAACTCGGTCTCGTCTCCTTCTTAGAGCCTCTCATCGCAGTACGGATCAAGCCCGACCACCGTCGTCAACTCGCCGCAGGTGTCGTCGGCATCGCCGAAGGCGCCGCCACGGCGTGGCTCATTCAACAAGAGGGAAAGGGTTGGCCGACACCCACGCCCGGCGTCGCCGAACGCCTCGCCTCACGAAGTGCGACCCTCGCCTGGGGTGGACTGCGCACCGTCGAACTCGACTAACGCTCTTCGTCGCTCACGATCGTCGAGAACACCTGCGCTAGTTCCCAGAGTTTCATCGCGCACGCGTTGTACGTCGCCTGGTCGCCACCCGCGGGATCTTCGATGTCGAACATCGAGCGAGGTTCGCGTGACGCCACGGTCGCAAGTTGTTCTTCGAAAGGGGTGTCGAGCGGCGCCTCACGGACGAACTGGTGAATTTGCACCGTCTTGGACCCGGCTTCTGGAAAGTTCGATCGGACGAAATCTACGTGACTCGCTTCACTCGTAAGAATCGCGTCCGCCCAAATGACGTCGTCAGTCGAAAGTTGGTGACTTCGGTGGCCGCTGTAATGGTGCTCGCCCATGTCACTTAACGCGAGTAGAGCGTCCCGGGTACGAGAACTCATAGCGCTCCCTTCAACAACGAGCATCCCAGCAGTACGAATACTCCAATCAAAACCACCAGCTTCGACGAGGCTCTCGAACATGTAGCCCAGCATCACCGACCTCGCGACGTTACCCGTGCAAAGCGTCACCAACTTGACAGACGAAGCCATCGTCGTACGCTAACGAGTCGCGCGAACACGTGCACACTCAATGCCGTGAATCTGGATCTCGCTGATTTCCGTCGAAAATCGACGGTACGGGTACCTGCCCTGCCACGTTCTCCTCGATGTCAAGAACTACTCCCGCTGAGTTATCTGTTGCTCACGTAATTTGTTCAGCACCAGATTGAACTGTCGACGCAGCGACTTCGGCAAGACTTGATAGCCACGATACGGGGCGACCAGCAGTTGGTAAATGAGGGGATTAGGACGCTCCGCGAGGGCATCGGCGTCCGAGTCTTCGGGTTGAACTCGCACCGTTCGAGTGTCACTGCGCGCACGCTCGCGGGCTTGATCGACCAACCTCTTTCCCGTGCTGACGACTTCGACCTGGGCGGTGAGAAGGTTCTCTTGTAGACGCTTCACGTCGGGAGCGAGCACTGACGATCTCTTGTCCTCACGCGCCAGGTCGAGTGCGGCGCGAAGTTGAAGCTCCGCGTCGTCGAGATCGGGCTCCGCCCACCACGCCGTGCGATCGTAGGGCCCCGACTCGTGTGAACTCTCACCGACCATGACGGACGTGTAGGTAACGGGGAAGAATCCATCTTCGAGAAAGTCCGTGACACCGCCGTAATTGGTGTAGACGACCGGCAACCCGCACAGCCCCGCTTCGATCGGTGTCAGTCCCATGCCTTCCGATCGATGGAGCGTGAGGTAGACGTCACAGCCTTGAAGGAGATCGAGGTAGCGGTCGTCGTCGAGATACTCGTCGATGAGTTGTGTTCTCGGCGAGGCGTCAATCGCGTCGAGAAGCTCTGCGGGCGCGAACTCCCTTAGGTCACTGCACTTGATCGTGAGTTGACAGTCGAGATAGTCGCCCTGCACCCGGTGCCACAACTCGAGAACCGCCTCGGGATTCTTGCGACTTAGAAAACTCTTCGCGTCAAAGGTGGTGAGGATGTAGCGCTGCGTCGAAGCACCTTCAACAGATTCTGGCAAGTGATGCTTGAGCACGTCGAAGAGACCTACGTCGAACGGGGCCAACCGTTGTACGGGGACGGGTAGAGCCTCCGCCATTGCTCGCACGCTCCACGATGACAGTGCGTGCACCCGCTCAATCTCACCCGTCACCACGATCTCACGCATCTGTTCAGGAATGTGCTCAAGTTCCCATGCCCACACCGCCTCGACGTGCGCGACGGACGTATTGACTCGGCCCGGATCGATGACGTGACTCTGCCACTGATCGGCGTTGATGAAACATAGGGCCGACGCGCTCGACGCGCTCATCGGATTTTGACGACGTAGCAGCGTCGAGAGGTACTCGTAGGAGTCTCTGCCCACCGTGACACAGTCGATCGCTGGATGGACGCCGGCGTCATCGAGGTTCGCGAGCGTCCAACGTGCGATTCGTCCGATGCCCGCCTGATAGGTGAAGTAGCCGACGAGTCGAAGGTCAACGGTATTGCGTATCGCGTCTTCGGCGGCGTCAAGCACTGCTTCGACCAGTTCCTCATGTCCGAGCGCCACGTTGTCGGCCAGGTGCCGTCCCGCCCAGCCCATCTGCTCGAACGCCGCCTCGCGATGTTGGTAGTTCACGTCGCGAAAGAACGATCCGATGGCGTTAGGAGTTCCGAGGAGGGAGGGGTGGCACGCCCAGGCCGCGAGGAATGAACGAACTCGCAAACCAAAATTGTCGTGTTCCTCACGACACGTCGGACAGGTCGTCCACGGACCAGGCTCGGGCTTGTAAATCTCCTCACGAACCTCTCGAAGTGTAAATCCGGCTCGCACGTGCGTGCGCGCGTCTTCGCGTAGGCACGTGTTCCACTCCGTTGGAATAGCACGCACTGTCGTCGCTCCGGCGAGGCTGTACGCAATGGCTCCCTCGTTCTCAGAGGCCGAGAGCTGTCGCCAATACTGAGTGGCGAAGGACCGTGGAACGGCCTCACCCAACACTCGGCGCGTTGCGTGCTTAGAGAGCGATGGTGCCCCCGAAAAAACAAAACCGCTGAAGTGAAAAAAGTAAAGGGTATGGCGCGTCGAGTTGTGGACAACGCGCCACGTCTCATCGTCTGACACGACTGTTCGCTCGTGGAGGTTCCAGTACGCCACGTTGCAGCCAGGTTCTCGGACCGTCTGCACCCTGGTCTTGAGGGGAGCCAGGTCGATGATTTTCTGATCCGTGAAGTAGCCGTTGTCGTGATTCGCCAGACAGTCAAATTGAAGTCGCGCGCTCCACCAGTCGAGGAACGACGCCGCGGCCGGTCGTACTGAACAGAACCCGAGATTGAAGAACCCAGCCCTCAAGATGTCGCTGGTCGATGGTCGAAAGCCGTCGTCGGGTATGTCGGTTAGGAAGTGCGGCGTCAGCGAAACGGACGCGTCATCTTCGAGCAGCGCGGTGAAATCTTCGAAGACCTGTATGTCGGGATCGAGGTACGTGACGCGCTCCCATCCATCGCGAAGAAATGACCGTAGTAGCGCGGGCTTGACCGACGTCGCGAACTCGAGGACACTGTAAAATAGGGCCGCGGATTCGACGTCGAAGCCACCCCAATCGCACTCATCGATGACGAGTGCTTCGTGGCGGGCGCCACTACCTACTTCCAAGAGATAGTCGTCGATACGCCTCTGTATTGGTCCAACGTCGACACAGTCCTGGAGCACGAGAACGCGAAACTCCGTCGTTGGCATAAATGTCGCCAACGACCGTCCGAGCACCAGAACTTGACCAAGATAATTTGGCGTGGCGACGGTGCAAACGAGATGTCGACGAATTGACTCCGCAGGGGGCACTAGGCCTCCTCTCTCGTCGAAATCACGAAGGGCCTCCTGCCCACAATTTACTCACACGAGCGCGTGACAAATCGTCAGCATGACCAGCCTCTAGGGTCGGAATGTTCTGCATTCAGACTTTGAGAGCGAGAATCTGTAACCAGACTCTCAGGAAACGTCAACGGAACGTAGTGCAATGTGCGCAATCACTGTCTTTGACGCGATGCCAGTCTCAACCAATGCTCCACATTGGCGCTTAGAACTTCCTTACGAACTTTTTTCGACCAATTTAAGCGATTGGCCGTTTGGTCAGCATCGAGGTCTATCGAACGGGGTCACTTTGTAGCGATGATCGTCGAGTGCGCGAACTAGCCGGTTGCCCACGGCGCCTCGGTTGTCGATCGAAGTGGCCGATGTAGCGGCGTCGGGACGATGCCCGATCTCGGCATCCAATGATGCGGCACTCACACCCGCTACTTCACATTGGGACTGCACCAATGTCTTCAACTCCGGACAACGAGTACTGAGCACTCGGCTTTCACAACGCATTCTCGGCTGACCGAGCCGAGCAGTATTTCCTGAACGCGACTGAGTCCGCGCGATCCAACCACAAGCAATTCGGCACCGTGACTCTCTTGAATCAGCGACTCGGCCGCAGGAGGTTCAACCGTACGCGTTTCAACCAAGACCCTGGGGGCTCGCAACCTAGCGCGCTCGAAGGCGACTCGCGCGATCGCGCTCTCACGTTGAGCCTCACGCTCGAGTACGGGACTATTGAGCACGTCACGCATCAAAAGATTCGCGTGCACTATTCGCAAAATTGCGCATCGATATCCAGCTTCATCCGCCGCCCAATCGACCGCTCGCAAGGACGCTTCCGAGCCATCGACCCCAACGACCACGAATTTATCCGCCACAACTACACCATCTCGCAGCACCATTTAACCTCCTCACTAACTCCCTTATTCTGACGTCGAGCCCACGTAGCGACTAGAGGCATAGGTCCCATCAAGTGCGAGCGTTTACGAGAATCAACACGACCCTCCGCTAGGGAGAGGTGCAGTCACATGTGCCGTCACGCCCGGCAGTGCGTATCAGAAGGTCGAACGCTTTGGGTCGAAGATTGGCGGTATCAAAAGCCCCCCGCAGCGGCTCTGAATCATGTGTTGGCCGCTTTCGCACGAGGAAGATCGAACACAATCACTGTTACATTCGATACGGAGCGAACTGCCGCAGGGTCGCGTCCCTCGCCAAGATCGCCACTTGGAGGCCGATTCTGTGTCCGACGTTCCCATGATGGAAGACTAAGGCTCGAAGCGTCACGAACCATACGGAACCTGCGGCGCGACGGCATCTCACGGATCGTCATGGTCTCGGGGGATCGCGTCGAGGTCGCTGAGAGCGTAGGCGCCGTTATCGGCGTCGACGACGTTCTCGCCGAGCGCACCCCGGCCGAGAAGCTTGAAATCGTTCGCATTGAGTTAGCGTCCGCACCAACCATCATGATCGGCGACGGCATCAACGACGCTCCCGCACTCGCCTTGGCTGATGTTGGTGTGGCGATAGGCATCAGGGACGCGTCGGCGGCGACGGAGGCGGCGGACGTCGTTCTTACAGTCGACACCATCGATCGCCTCGACGAGGCGATCGTACTCGCCAAACGCACGGTGCGCATTGCCCGTCAGAGCGTTGTCGCGGGTATGGCGATGTCAGTGGTGGCCATGATTGCTGCAGGAGTCGGCTGGCTGCCGACGGTCGATGGTGCGGTGCTCCAAGAGGTGATTGACGTCGCGGCGATCCTCAGCGCACTGCGAGCCTTGCGCGACCCTTCAAAACGTCTGCACCTGAGCGACCAGGACGCCGCCCTCACGAAGAGGTTTTGGGACGAGCACGTATCAATACGCGAAGCCATCGCGCAATTGGGTGCAGTAGCCGACCGGTTGGACCTTGCGGACGCCCGAACAGCCCTCGCCTCGATTGCCCTCGTGTACGAGTCGCTCCTTTCCGAGGTCTTACCTCATGAGCAGGCTGAAGAGCGCGAACTCTATCCAGCGTTAGGGCGAATCACGGGCCAACAGAATCTGGCCGCCGTGATGAACCGAGCGCAAATCGAGATCATGCACCAGATACGCAGGCTTGGTCAACTGCTCGAAGACATCGAACCAGCTGAGGTCGATGGCAACGATATTGGCGAACTTCGCGGCATACTTTACGGCCTCTACGCAATCTTGAAGCTGCGCACTGCCCAAGAAGATGAGGACTTTCTCTCCCTCGTCGGCAGCGTGACCGGTTCCCAGAACGATTAGGCCAACTTCAACGACGTTCGAAGCGACGAGCGTCGATTGGGTGTCGACGTTCACGTCGAGTAGGTTCTACGCCATCTCGAGCGACGGGTCATGCCATCAGGCCGGTAGGTCCGGACGCGAGAACCCGGTCAATCCAACTTTTCGGCCCACTAATCGCGACAGTCAGCCAATCAGGTGGGCAAGCGCTGAAGCCCGGGCGGTCCTCGGTCCACTTGGCCCATTCGGGTATGAAAAGCCGGAAGTTAAGGTGCGTGCCGGGCCGACGTCAAGTTGGCGTTTCTGGGTTGTCAAGGGCGCTAGATCGCCGGGAGACCTGAAAATAGTTCAGACAATATCGTGATGCTGCGCGCCGGTTCCGGGCCATGATTGGACAACGTCCCATGCACTGGACGTTTCTTCCAGGAGGGTGTTTCCATGACTGACCGACCTCAACGTATTTCCTACTTCCCGCTGGAACAAATGGACGAAAAGATGCTCGTCGAGATGCGGCGTTGCGCCACCGTGGGCACACCTCGCCCCGAAAGTTCAGCCGTGCGCGCGCACTCCAGGGCCGCCTTCTGGTTCTTCGCCGATTCATGGGCCAACCTCTTTCACAACGGGGTCGTCGAGCACTCGCTCAAGGAACTCTGCCGGCTGTACGTGTCGCGATCCGTAAAGTGCGAGTACTGCGGCAACCAGCGCAGCGCCGAGGGCAAGAGCCAGGGAATCTCCGAGGGGAAACTCGACAAGCTCATGAACTTTGAGAAGTCCGACGCCTACGACGAGCGCCAGCGAGCGGCCCTCTCTTACGCCGAAGCCATCACCTGGCGCCTCGACCCCGACGACGCCTTCTGGGATCGCCTGCTCGCCAATTTCACCGAAGAAGAGTTGGTTGAACTCGGCTGTTGCATCACGTTGACCATGGGCCAGCAAAGTTGGATCCGACTTCTCAATATCGATCACCATCAGATCATGGCCGGAACCGATGCGTCCATGGCGCCCGGTTTCGAGGACGTCGAAGCGCTTAAGGCGTCCAAGAGTGATCCGCAGTACTGGGCCACGCGGCCCTCGTGACCGTCCTCTGATTGAAGCACCTTCATGAGCCGATGAACCGCAGATGACGGTGCACGATCTACCGCTATTCGACTCGCAATGCCCGTAGCGCAACGGTCGCGCCCACTGGTACTTTCAGCACGGCTAATTCCTGCTATGAACCGACACGGAATTTACTCATACTTCACTGGTCCAGTGAAGTATGATAATCGTGAAGAACCTTACCGACAGTGCCTGACAGAGTTTTCGGAGATCTATGAAGGCACGCGATCCTCACGCGTCACCCCCCGGCCGCGGTCCGGCAACTCGTCACCGAGGACCCCAACTTCCGTCTGTCAGGACCCCATCCCGCCACCATTCTTAGCGGCCGTCAATAGACACGGAAACCTGTTCTTTTGAGGCGCGGACTACCTGATCTTCATGCCAGAAATGGCGCGTGCAATGATCAGGCGCTGAATTTCAGAAGTCCCCTCGAAGATCGTGTAGGTATTGGAGAGGCTCATAGATCTCCTCGTCAAAGGTTCTTTCCAAACTGGACAGACCCACAAATAATGGGACTGGACCCGTTTTGGGGTGGTTCGGACCTATTTTGCACTTGATTAATGGGTCCCGAGCGCGCACCAAAAGTCCTCGACTCACATACTCCCAGTCATGAGGAACATTACCAACGACAACCCCGCCGGTCCGTCTCAAGACCGTTTATGGGCCGAGGACTACCTTACCTAATTCTTCGTCATCAAGTCCGTCGCTGAGCTCATCGAGCGTCACCCTGATTTTTCCGCTGAGTTATAGGTTGTGAATTCGTAGCAGTTGGCTGCGACCCTTCTTCGCTGTCTTCTACGATCCGTGCGCGTTCAGATTCCGTTGGTGATGGCGGCGTGGCATTTGCTTGCTCGATCAGGATTCAGTTCGGCAACGAGGAGAGATATAGGTGCAAAAGTCATGTAAGCAATTCTCCCCAGTTCACTAATGCGATTCACTACTGCTCGGATGACGCGAGTTGACCAAGGACGTCCAGATCCGCGGAGCCACCGAGCACCATAAGGTGATCGCCAGATTTGATGACGGTCTCACCAGTCGGTCGAATGACATCTCGCCCACGCTCGATGGCGGTAATGAGTACACCGCGCGGTATCGACGTTGAGCAAAGCGGCTGGTCGACTAAGGAAGACTCGTGCTCGACGACTATCTCCAGGATTCCAGTGAACCCGCCCAACTCAGAGACGCGCCGCAGATTGGCCTGCATCGTTCGGCGATAGTTACGTACGATGTCCGTGACGGCGATCGTGCCGACGACCCGTCGCTCATCGTCGATCACGGCCCCCCACGTCTGCGGCGTGGAAGTCAGGGTATCGAGGACGACGTCCAGGTGCACCGATTCGTGGATTGGTGCGAACGTGGCGTCGACGAGGCCTTCGACACTCGGGGCCTTGGCGTCACCGGTCACTTTCTCCAACGCCTCCAACGTGACAACACCAACGTAGCGACCCTGCGCATCGACCAACGGCGCAGCGCTGACCTCGTCGTGCTCCATCTGGGCTTGGAACTTCGCACTTTCGCCGGGCTCGGCCAGCACACATCGTGCCGGGGCCATCGCCTGTGACGCGGTCGCGATCGCGAGCAGTGGAAGACCGGTGAGGATACGGTGCGCAGGAGACTCAGCCCGACTGCGCAGCTGGCTGCGATAGATGGTGTCGTCGTTGCGCCGCACGATGAGCGTCGCCAGACCGACTGCGAGCATGGCCGGCACGATCAGCGAGAGCGTTCCCGTCATCTCGGCGACCATCAGCATCACCGCCAGTGGGGCCCGCGAGATGCTCCCGAAGCAGGCCATCATCCCGACGATGACGTACGGGGCGGGGTCGTGGCCGAGACTCGGCACGATTGGCTCCAGCAGGCGCCAGACCGCGGCTCCGACGAAGGCGCCGATCACCATGCCCGGGCCGAAGATGCCGCCCGAGCCGCCCGAACCAATGGAGAGCCCGGTCGTCGCGATGCGCGCGAACGGCAAGATGAGCACGATCCAGAGTGGGATGTGCAAGAGTTGAGTTCCGAGGCCGACTTGAATCCATCCGTAACCGGTGCCGAGTACCTCGGGGATGGCCAAGGCGATGCACCCGACGATCAGACCACCGATCGCCGGACGGACCCAGCGAGGAATGGTGAGTCGACTGAAGAACGCGGCCATGCCGTAGAAACCCTTGGCGTAGAGCAGTCCGACCAATCCGCCGAGGATGCCGATGACCCCGAACCACCCCAACTGCACGGCGCTCGTGAGTTGGTAGTTCCCGACGTAACCGAAGAGAGGACCGAACCCTTCGAAGGACCCCCATACCGAATAGCCCACGATGGACGCGATGAAAGAGGGCAGGAGCGCTTCGACCTCGAAGTCGTCGCGGTACAAGATCTCGGTGGCCAGTATGGCACCTCCGAGCGGAGCGCCGAAAATCGAACCGATACCCGAGCCGATCCCGCTCGCAACAGTGATACGCGCGTCCGAGGGACTGAGGTCGAGGAACCGGGCGAGGAACGATCCAAACCCTGCGCTGATTTGACCCGTCGGACCTTCTCGCCCGCCGGAGCCGCCAGAGCCGATGGTGAGCGCTGAGGCCACGATCTTCACGAAGACAGTCCGCAGACGTACTCCACGGGGGTTGTGGTGCACCGCGGCGATCGCCGCGTCGGTGCCGTGACCCTCCGCCTCGGGTGCCACGGTAAAGACCAAGACCGCTCCGGCCAGTGCGCCCACGCTCGCGATGAACGGTATGGCCCAGGGTCGCGCAAAGTGGGCGGACGCCACTGCACCACCCTCGCTCGCGGGCAGCGGGACCCTGTAGCCCCCAAGCACTTGGAGAAAAAAGTACGTCGCGAGGCGCAGTGCCTCGTAGAAGACGACGGCGCCGAGTCCCGCGATGATGCCAACGAGGGTACCGAGCACGAGCCACTTCTGGGTGTAGGTCGCCGACGCGAGCCACCGGCCACTGCGCACCTGAGCAGAGCGCATTCCTCGTTGCCACCGACGTGTTCCGACCACGTTGCTACGAGGCATCTAAAGGTCCCACCCGGTTGACCAGTCCTGTTCGGGGACCTCGCCCGCCGCCGCCGCGAACTGGCTCAGGGCCTGCACGAGAACGGACTGCTCCTCGGGGGCGATCGTGCTGAGGATCGCTTCGATCTCGCGACGACGGCGATTCGTGACGGCACCGACCAGCTTGAGACCCTTGTTTGTTAGCGCGAGGCGGACCTGGCGACGATCGTCCTGTTCCGACTGACGAACGATCAACTTCTTCTTCACGAGACGATCGCACATTCGTGTCGCGGTGGCCGGCGTCACCCCGACGGCCTCGGCCAATCCGACCAGATTCTGCGGTCCTCGCGACGCGAGCACGACGAGGGTCCGGTACTGAGTGAGCGTGACCTCCTCGGCGATGTCAGCGAGAGAACGTGCTGCAACCGCGACGAGCACCCGGCTGGCCGACAGTACGGCGTCGACCACCGTGTCGGGTGATTCGGAGTTAGATTTGTTCATACACTAATTATTGCATATACTAAAGACATCACCTATCCTCTGTCCGTTAACCAAGATCTTGCAGTCTGATGATCCGTCGTAGTCCCATCGCGAGGCGAGGGGCCATAGGGAGACGTAACGTCAGAATTATTGGGCCTGTGCCATACGAAGGAGTGCGCCATGTCGAGTGCGAAGGCTGACGGTCCCCCGTCCGAGGGCCCTGGTGCGAAGCCCGGATCAAAGTCCGACACGAACGACGACCTGAAGACTCTGCCCCTCGCCGAAGTGGAGAAGCACCTCGCGTCGTCGCCGAAGGGTCTCACCCAGGCCGAGGCGACATCGCGCCTGGAACAGTACGGGCCAAACGAGATCGAAACGAAGAACTGAATCGCGCCGGGAAAGTTGGAGAGTGCTCTATCGCAGCTGGTAGTTGAAAGAAGCCCTGCGCGACCTCTATCGACTGCGCAACCCCGACGACGCGCCCGTGCACCTCGAGTGGTGGTTGCGCTGGGCCAGCCGTTCTCGCATACCCGCCTTCGTGAAGTTGGCGAGGACCGTGCGCAAGAATCGTGAGCGGATCCTCGCGGCGGTCGAACTGAATCTCTCGAACTCGAAGCTCGAGGGACTGAACTCCAAGATCCGACTCATCAACCACCGCGGCTACGGACACCACTCGGCCGAAGCAGTCATCGCCATGGTCTATCTGTGCTGCGGTGGGCTCACCATCAAACTTCCGACGACGAGCTTCGCCTGATGATCAGAATTCACCCACACAAACCCGAGGAGAACCTAATTTATCGCTTGTACTATCTGACGTGCACACCGGAAATTGCGCGCGAGATGATGAGGCGCTGAATCTCACTGGTGCCCTCGAAAATTGTGTAGGTCTTAAAGGCGCGATCATAAGTACTGGTTACGGCACCTTTCCAAAAGAGTTAGACCCACAAATATGTGGAAAGACCTGATTTGGACCCATTTTGGCCCGATCTGAGTCCCCGTTAATGGGTCTCTCGCGATCACCATTGCAAGTCGTGGGCAGCGTCACTTTGGAGTGACAATTTCCCACGCGAGAAGTTCGCCGTCGAGGACAGCCGGAAACACACCGTTCGCTGCCTCAGGCGACAGCCAGATCTTGGCGGCTCGGCATGCGCAGTGGTACCAGTAGAAAGAGGGGTGCAGTTGCACCCCCGGTCTACGACCACCGGCGAGAAGTTCCTCGATCAAGAGGAGATCGTCGAGGACGACGTTCACTACTGATCTGCGAGGTCGGGATCGTCGATTGCTGCTAGTCCGGCGTTGTAGCGCTCGGTAAGGACATTTCGCAAATCTGCTTTGACTCGATCCATTCCTCCGCGCGACCTCAGTGCGGACACAAAGATGGCGACAGCGACAATAGCGTCGTTGGCGAGAACATCGAATTCAAGGTCCGGATGCAAGCCCATCATTATGGTTGCGTACGCCACACTGCCCTGCGCGGCCCCATCGGCGAAATTCGCCGACAGTTCCCCGATTGCCGTTTCGGTTGCAGCGTCGAGATCCTTGGCGAAACGATCGACCGTGAGCTGAGCCGCTTCGGACGGCCCGCCCTCATCATTGTGTAAAAGAACGAACGCGATGTCGTACCAGTCTTTGGGAAGGTTTCGACCTTGAGCAGCATGTGTCTTCGCCAAGAGATACGCCGGCATTGTAGCGACGCGCAGTTGCACCGTCGCCATCCGACCACCAACGGTCGACGTGATTGTGCGCAGCGTCCAATCCTTCGCCGCGAAACCAGTACCGCGGAGGTTGACCGCGCCAAGCGACTCGCAGCCGTCGAACGACACGATCGTGTGGTCGGCGACGTCGTCCAAGTCTGCAAGAAATTCGATCTTGATAACCAACCCCGGCTCCGTCTCGTCTCGCCAGCGCCACACTCTTTGAGGATCAGACGTGAATCCGCAGTCCTTAAGAGCACGTTCCAATCGCTCGCTGTTGACTGACCCGCCTTGAATTCCCAGATCCACCTGAACGTCGACGTCAGTCGTCCCTTGATGCGGCCGAGCCGCAGTGCGGCACAATAGATTGGGGACTAATCCACCAAGCAAGACGAATTCGGGTACGTCGCCGTAGGCGCGGACCAGCCTGACGAGTGCCCGCTCCGCGAGGTCCCGCGCCCGTCGACTACGAATGGGGTCCGACATCAACCGTCTCCCTCAAATGATGGGCGGCTTCCGCCGACCGTCCGCCGGCAGCCATCAGATCGGCGTAGACACGAGCCGGAAGTGCCAGGTGAATTCCGCTAACGACTGGTCCCTTCGAGCTCATCGACGTGGGAAGCGCTCGCACCTCTATGAGCTGACCGCGGTCGACGACTTGCCCTCCGAGAACGTCCGCCAAGTGATCAGGAGTGACGAACAGGTCGTCGTCGACGTACAGCTCGACGACCGTGACGTCCGAGAGGTAAGGGGCCAAGAGAATCGAGGCAGCGGCTCCGGTGACTGCCCAGGACTGCGAAGCGCGGTTGAGCGCGGGTCCAATCTCGGACTTAAACGCTTCGAGCGGATCCTTCCACAGCCGATGGACGCGGATCACACGTTGTCGGAGACGGAGAATCGCAGCAGCTGTGGCGTACCCGTCGATGAAGGAATTGTCGTCGACGACGGAACGGGCTGATCCGCTGCCTCTAGTTCCTTGTGACCGATGCAATAGCCCCAACTTCTCCATGCGAGCCAGGGCGTTTGCGGAGGCGCCGCGAGAGATTCCAGTCGCGGATTCAATTGCCTCGACAGTCGGCGTCACGCCAGCGAGAACGGCTTCGGCCGCGGCGAGCATCGTCCGAGTCCATTTGATCGGGGTCTCGGCCCTGACTTGGCGCGTTCGAGCTTCGCGAACGATGATGAGTCCAGTCGAGAGGCTGACGTTAGCGTCGCCACTTTCGTCGACCCAGCCTCGCTGATGAGCCAAAAGCCAGTCCTTCGCGCCGCGCGAGAGTTGCTTGGCAAAGACAACATCTACCTCAGGTGCGGAGGCGGTCAGGCGTTCTACGTCCGCAGGCCATCCTTCACCGGCCCATCCGGCCAGAAATCGATGCTCCCCCGAGCCCGCGTGAATCATGACGTGGAAGGTCGGCGCGGCCTTCGCCGGTGCCGGATCGACAGCCACGCGAACCCCTCGGGGCAGCACGGCGATGGTGGCATTTCGCACACTCGTTACGAGGTCTCGTGTCCCAGCCATACTTCAGAGAATACCATACTTCACTGGTCCAGTGAAGTATGACAAAAACTGAAGTATCTTGCGGACACTGCCCGGCTCCGTTTTCGGGGATGCGTAATGGCCCTCGAACCTGACGCGTCACCGCCAGGCCGGATTAGAGCGCCACTACTTGTCAGCTCCGCAAGCAGTCGAGCCGCACAGGACCCACTTCGGAAAAAGTCCATGCATCCGGCATTGTCAGATCAGACCAAAACCGTGCTCGATTGGCTGAGTCATCTGCGCCAAGTAAACAGGTCATCGCGGTTCCATGGGTGACGACGCCGATCGGTCCATCACTCGGGCGACTAGCCAGGAAGGCTTCCAAGCGTGACACAACTTGTTCGATGGGCTCCCATCCTTCAATTAGATCGCCGTGTAAATAACATGCGACGACATCAGCAAAGTTGCCGTCAGTCCACGGACGCTGCACTTCACGGAGACGATCATCGGTAACGACGCTGACGCCGAGAACTTCAGCCAGCACCGTTGCGGTTGCCCGGGCTTTCTCTTCCGGGCTGGTGACTAGTCGGCGTAAGCCTCTCGGGGCCAAGCGTGCGCCGAGTCCGTACGACAAACCTTTGCCCCTCAACGACAGTTGCCACTCCGCGGGTGGTCGATCAGGCTCGACAAATGGTTCCGCGTGACGAATGAACATGACATCTCGTAGCAACTCAGGGCGGAGGCTATACACGTCAACCATTCTTCCAGAGGTAGTACGTGGACCAATTGGCGCCCTGCACCAGCGGGCCGGAACTTCATCGGGTCATTAAAGGGTCCAATAGGCTCTTAAAGCGAAGTCTCCGAGGGTCGTCACTAACAATGGATTCGAGTCGCCTCGAAACACAAAAGCCTGGTAACTTGCCGCTTGGACTACCTGATCTGTACGCCAGAGATGGCGCGTGCAATGATCAGACGCTGAATTTCAGAAGTCCCCTCGAAGATTGTGTAGATATTGAAGTGGCGCGCAACTCTCCTGATCATAGGCTCTTTCCAAAATGAATAGACCCAGAAATAAGCCACAAATGGGCCATTTGGGCCCATAATGTGCCCGTTTCGCACCCTGATTGTGGGTCTCCTACGTGCACTGCTGCGGGTCGTGAGGAGCATGCCGGCCATACGAAGCAGTTCCAATCAAACTCCCGCCAGTCGAGACTTGTTGGCGCCAAGATTTGCCAGTGCTACCTGTTGTGAACTCCAGCGACCGTAGATCTATCTCGCCACCGGAGGAATCCAACTGTGCCAGCGGCGGTCCCACGGAACGATTCCACAAACCAGACTGGCCTCAACGACGGCGCATGTGTCGTAAAGGCGCTGCGCGTCGGCTCGGCCGTACACGCCCATCGTAACTGCCAGTTCAAGTTCATCCTCGTCCCGCCTCCTCCAACTCAAAAAGTCCGCTGCCACGATGAGGTCGAGGGTTTCGTCCATCGTGTCGAACCCAAGTGGCCCGCGTCGTAAGGGCTCTTGGAAGTTCACGTACCACGACTCAACGCCACCCTCTTCTGGGACACTGGCGAATATTTCGAAGGATTGGCCATGAGGCGCGATCCGCAGCATCCCGGGTGACACGAACTCCTGCTTCTTAAGGTTCCACTCGCCCGAAAGTCACATCGAGAAGCACCTCTCACCGTGTTCAACATCGACGGGGTAGTCAATGAGCGTGCCTGGCGCCAAATACGAGACCAGTTGCTCCTCGGTATCCTCGATGACGATGACCGGGCGCACCGTCCAGACCTTGCCACGAAGGACCCCTCGGATGACAATCCGTTCACCGGGCAGGAAGCGTCGCGTGACTTCGGCCATTGCTTCAGACTACTGAAGAGCGATGTAGAACCCGGAAGCGTAACTTAAGGCAACGTCGTAGCCCTCAACAAGGTAACGCGCACCCTCGCGGGGCACGGCCGGTTCGTTAGGCTTTTACACTCATCTTGTCGGTGATGTCATGACGCGAGACCTCATCGAGTGACCTGCGATAGTTCGGGCAATTTTGATGCCTACTTCGCGACCAATCCGGCACCACGAAGATGCCGGCGCACAACCCGGATGACGTCGTCGATTCGCGGGGGTTCTCGGAGGTGGTCGGACATTTCGTTGTGCCAGCGATCTTTGTAACGAGGCAACCTGTCCTCAAGTCGACCAGCGAACGTTGAGGGATCGAGACCCTTCGCAGTTGCTTTACGTTCGAATAGCGGCCGCACATCGACGAGGGACACGTGCGTGTCCTCGACCAACCTGAAGATGTCGTAGAGGTCCCGACACTGAACGCGCTGGATCACGCAACGGAGTTTCTCCGCCGCGATCTCCTCAAGCGAATAGACATCGAACGGCACAAGGTCAGGTAGGTCCGGCCACAATCCGGGCAAGATCGTCCTCTGCTCAATCGACTCGACGACTTCGGAGTCAGAAATGTCCAACTTTATGAGCCGTGGCTTACTCGCACCCAACGGTCCGATGTATTCGATGCCAGGACTGTCCCCCTCGGAAAACTGAAGGACGGGCAGCCCAGTGTGTTCACGCGCGGCTTCCAACGTCTTGGCCAATGCGGTCGTCGCGGCTGACGGGTTTCCTCCAAGGATGGTGAAGTCAAGATCCGCTGAATATCGGTAGTCCTCCAAGTGGACCAGACGCAGAGCGGTTCCACCCTTGAAGACAAGCCGCGCCGTGCCCTCCATCGTCGCCCGATGAAGTTGAGCGACGATGTGGGTGAGGACGTAGTCTCGTTCGACGACCGCGCCGTCCACTCCATCGGTGTCTGCGCGGCGGGTAATGGCGTGACGGGTCAGCACACTAGTTTCCGATCACCGCTCGAAGTTCATCGACCGTGGTATTCCAGGCGACCTTGAATCGGTCGTCTGTCCACACGACCTCGGTCTCACGAGGGTCGAGACGGATCCGTGACTGGCGCTGCTCCACCATCGGATGCAAACCAAGGGGCAAGTCCAGTGCGGTCGCGAGCGAGGCGAGACGACGCTCGGCTGCTCGACCGCGCGCGCCGAACGCCACGGCGAGGCGCGTTATCCGCTTGGGCTCGGCGTCAGCCGATCCAGCAGCGAGTGCTTCGGCGAGCCGTTCGACACTGCCGACCAAATCGAGGCGCAGTGCACTTTCAAAAAGGGCTCGCTCCAACGACGATCGCCAAGATGTCGTCACGACTTCGGCCTCTAGATGAATCGTCTCGGGTCTTTCGATGACGACTCGAAGAGGCCTCCGGCTGACGTGTGAGAATCGAACCTGTTGAGTACACGCAACGAACACCCGGCGTACTGGGTGGCTCAGCAGTCCGAGCTCATCGAGTGCGCTGAGATAAGCGATCCGGTGTTCTCGCCCTTCAAACACCCCTCCGACCGCGCTAGTGAGATTGTCGGTGGCGGCTGACGTACCAAGCGAACCCAAAGATCGGATCGAGTAATGACCCCGGGTGAGTCGATCGACCAGGCCCGCATCTCTTAACCTGCGTAACGTGTTCGCGGTTGCTGCAGTTGAACCGCCGAGCAGAGCGTTGACGTCGGCAAACGTGAACTCGTTACGACCTTCTAATACGAGAGTGTCAATTAGGTCCAACTGTCGTGTCATCGCTACCTCCGATGAGTTTATCATAGCAGAAACTCACGTTATAAGTGAGTTATTGCCATATGACTATATACCTCGCTTCCGAGTTTTCTAGACCAAGGCGCCAAAGGACCCGAACTGTACCAACCAAGACTGGCCGGCATCAACACCGTCGCCCCTCGCGAAGGAGAGACGAGTTGAATTCAAAAATCCCCGTTTCGTCCCACGGACCACCCCGACATCCAGTTAGTGGAAATGCCCACGATGACCAATCGTTCCATAGACCCACAAATCATTAGTGGGTCCAACGGGGTCACAAAGTGGAGCCTCCGCGGGTAGTTTCCGGCAATGACTTCTAGTCGACTTGGATCCCAAAGCCAGTTATTTTGAGGCGTGAACT
>Ga0208849_1000198_pt1 | contig 58573 bp, 49 predicted proteins | sample NGESurdeep072012_10_FD_184470 | JGI IMG/M metagenome (GOLD analysis project Ga0208849, IMG submission 184470) | Arctic peat soil microbial communities from Barrow, Alaska - NGEE Surface sample 53-3 deep-072012 (SPAdes) | ecosystem: Environmental > Terrestrial > Soil > Wetlands > Peat ... | reverse complement strand
CTCGACATGGTGGGATGCCGCACCGAAATCGAGCTGGCCGGATCACGGTGCGTTTGTCGTCACGGCACCGAATGCGGCAGCCGCGGGCTCCGACTTGACCGCGGTCGCGCGCAGCGAGCAACACATGGATGTGTTCTGGATCGGCCCCGACGGCGCAATCGGATCCACGTGGTACGATATGGCTCCGGGCTCAAGCTGGGGCGATCACGCGGCGTTCCCCATAACACCGCCAAATGCAGCGCACCCGCGCTCCTCGATCGCGGCCGTCGGACGGACGAGGGATCACCTCGACGTGTTTTGGGTGGGCCCTGACTTGGCGGTCGCATCGACGTGGTTTGATGAGTTACCGGGATTGGGCTGGGGAGATCACGCGCCGTTTGCCATCACGCCGCCGGGCGCAACGAAGATTATCTGAGGATGTGTGCGCTCCCCGAGTTCACTTAATTTCACGCCGGATGCACTAGGAGATAAATTATGAGTGCCACCATTAAAGCAAGGACAAATCCGATAAAGCGATAGTAGGCTGTCATAAATCCAGAGCGCAACAGTCCGGGAAACGGATAACGACTATTCCAGTCATTCGTCCACGCCTGAAACTTTTCGGGATAGAAAAGTAAGACAACGGCGGCGCCTACCATGGCCAGAAACAATATGGCCGCCGCAACGGGTAAGCGATGCTTGCCCTAGTACAGTTCGACGGGGCAAGCGATGCTTGCCCTAGTACGGTTCGACGGGGCAAGCGATGCTTGCCCTAGTACGAGATGACCCCTAGGTCATCCAGTGGTCAGGCGCGGCTGACCGTGACCGCGAAATCGCCGCGCGACAACGTCCAGGATGTGGCGAGCGTCTGCTGTTTGATGTAGTCTTTCCATTCCGTGGCCGCTGAATGCGCTTCGCCTTCTGCGACGACGCTCAACGCGATGCGATCGCTGACGTCCAGACCGGCGGCTTTACGCGCGTCTTGAACGGCGCGCACGATTTCGCGAGCCCAGCCCTCGAGTTCGAGGGCTTCGTCGAGACGGGTGTCCAGCGCGACTAACATGCCATCGCTTTCCGCGAATGCGAAGCCTTGCGCGGACTTGCTGTCCACGAGCACATCGTCGGGTTCGAGCGTAAATGTCTTGCCATCGGTGGAGACCTCAAAGGTCTTGCCGCCCGCCGCTGCCACCGCGACGGCACGCGGATCGGCCGCTGCGATGGCTTTTCGCAGGACTCCAAGATCCTTGCCGAAGCGCGGGCCGAGGCGCGGCAGATTTGGCCGAAGCGCGTACTCGATGAACGACGCGTCGATGCCGACCACTTGCACGTCCTTGACGTTGAGTTCGTCCAGAACCAGCGAGCGGAAGCGGTGCAGCGCCGCATCGCTGTACTGCGAGCTGGCTCTGATATAAGCGCTGCTCAGCGGTTGGCGCATCTTGATCTTCGACGAGGCCCGCGCCTGACGGCCAAGTTCGACTGCTCGCCGGACGATGTCCATTTGCGCGACGATCTCATCGTCGATCGCTCCGGATTTCGGCCACGACGCGAGGTGCACGCTTGCCGGCGCCGCGGGATCCATGGGCGCGACGAGATGCGCGTAGAGCGACTCCGCGAGAAACGGCATGAATGGCGCCAAAAGCGTGGTGACGCCGCTGAGACATTCATACAGTGTGCGGAACGCCGCTTTCGCATCCGGGCTTTCGGTCGAGCCCCAGAAGCGGTCGCGCGAAAGGCGGACGTACCAATTCGAGAGCCCGTCCACAAATGCGTCGATCTCTCGTCCGGCCGCTTGCGCGTTGTATTGCTCCAGCAGCGACGTCACGTTCTTGATCGTGGAGCTCAGGCTTGAAAGCACCCAGCGATCCATGTCCGACCGTTGCGCGAGCGGCACATCTTCGGGAACGCCCACGGTTTCGGCGTTGGCATACATCGTGAAAAACTTGGCGGTGTTCCACAACGTGTTGATGAAGCCGCGCGCGCCGTCGGCGACCAATGCGGGCGAGACGCGTTTGACCGCGCCCGGCGCGCTGCCGGTGAAGAAATACCAGCGCAGCGCGTCGGCGCCGAGCGTGTCGAAGATGGAGTAAGGGTCGAGGATGTTCCCCTTGCTCTTGCTCATCTTCTCGCCGTTCTCATCGACGACATGGCCGAGGCATATCACGTTCTTGAAAGCCGGCGAGTCGAACAGCATCGTCGCGATCGCGTGCAACGAATAGAACCACCCGCGCGTTTGATCGACCGCCTCGCAGATGTAGTCGGCGGGAAAACTCTCTTCGAATTCCTTGCGGTGCTCGAACGGATAATGCCACTGCGCGTAGGGCATCGAACCCGAATCGAACCACGCGTCGATCACTTCCGGCACGCGGGTGTAATCGCGGCCGTCGATGGTGAACGTCACGGCGTCGATCGTGGGGCGATGCAAGTCCATGGCGCTGAGATCGCGACCCGCCAGTTTTGAGAGCTCGGAGATCGAACCGACGCAGACGTAGTTCTCGCCGTCGGTCCATATCGGCAAAGGAGTGCCCCAGAAACGCTCGCGCGAGAGCGCCCAGTCGACGTTGTTCTCCAGCCAATTGCCGAAGCGGCCGTACTTGACGTTCTCCGGCACCCAATTGATTTGATCGTTGAGATCGAGCAATTGCTGCTTGAACACGGTCGTGCGGATGAACCACGCGGTCTTTGCGATGTAGAGCAGCGGGTCGCCCGTGCGCCAGCCGAACGGGTACGTGTGGCGATAGGTCTCCTGCCGGAACATCAGGCCCCGCGCTTTGAGGTCGGCAGAGATCGGCTTATCGGCGTCTTTGAAGAACAAGCCGGCGGCGATGGTGACGTCGGCCACCACGTGCCCGGTGAGATCCACGCTATAGTAGATAGGAAGATCTCGCGCCTTGCCGATGACGAGGTCTTCGGGACCGTACGCGGGCGCGATATGCACAACGCCCGTGCCGTCTTCTGTGGTCACGAAGTCCTCGGCCACCACGTAGTAGCGGTCGCGCTCGTCGCGGCAATATTCGTACAACGGCAGGTAGCGCGTGCCCGCGAATTCGGCGCCGAGCGTACGCCGCTCCACGGTCACTTCCTCGTCGCGGAAAACCTTGGCCAGCAACGGCTCCGCCACGATGAGCCGTTCCCCGTCGCGCGCGACGGTGCAGTAGGTGACGGCGGGATGGACGGCCAGCGCCATGTTGGCGGGCAACGTCCATGGTGTGGTGGTCCAGGCGAGAAACGAGGTCTTCGGATCGTCTTTCAAACGGAAGCGCACGAACACCGACGGGTCGTCGACTTCCCGATAGCCTTGCGCCACTTCGTGATCGGATAGCGTGGCGCCGATGCGCGGATCGTAAGGCACGGACTTGTAATCCTGTTGGATCAGGCTCTTATCCCATAGCTGCTTGAGCAACGACCAGACGCTTTCGATGTAGTCGTTGGTGAGCGTGAAGTACGCATCGTCGAGATCAACCCAGTAGCCCATGCGTTCGGTCATGCGATTCCAGTCGCCGACGTACTGATGCACGCTGTCGCGGCACAACTGGGTGAATTTCTCGATGCCGACCTCGGTCACGATGCGGCTCTTGTCCAAGATGCCGAGCTTGCGTTCTACCTCATGCTCGACCGGAAGGCCGTGCGTATCCCAGCCGGCTTTCCGCAGAACGCGTTTGCCCCGCATGGTCCAAAAGCGCGGGAACAAATCCTTAAATGAGCGCGCGAGGACGTGATGCACGCCGGGCTTGCCATTGGCGGTGGGCGGGCCTTCGAAGAAAGAATAGCGTTCGCCGTCCTTCGTCTGCTCGAGCGAGCGCGCGAAAATATTCTCGCGCTTCCAAAACTCGAGAATCGCCAGTTCCCGCTTTGGCGAATCGGGCTGGTCGGGCATAGCCGGAAAAACCCGGCCCGCGCCGGGCGCCTTAGTCACGATGCCTAGATCCTTTCCTTCGCGCGCAGCGCTGCGAAGATCGTGTCGTGCGTGATGACGCCCGTCAGCGCGCCGTTGTCGAACACCGGCAGCTCGCGAACCGCGTGCAGCTCCAACTGCGCGAGCCCCTCGCACGCGGCGACGTCGGCAGCCAAGCCCGGCACACGGTGCGACGGCGTCATGACAGCGCTCACCGGCGTGTGCTCCCAGAGGTTATGCGGCACGCCGCCCGTGTCGCGCACTGCAAGCAGTCCGACGAACTTGCCGTCATTCACCACGGCGTAGCCGGCGGACGGATCGCCCACGGCTAGTTGCGACACGAATGACGCGACGGAAGTGTCGGCCGGCACCGAGATGAGCTTGTGCGCGAAGCAATCGGTGATCGGCATGCGCTCGAGCGCGAGGTTGATGCGCGCCTGACGCGCGCTCGCCAGCGCCGCCTGCAAGAGGAATCCGCCGATGATGACCGGCCACAGAAAGAACGACCAATCGGGATCGAGGCGGTATTCGGTGATCGCATAGAACAGACCAGCCAGCATCAGCAGGCCTGCGATGCACGCGCTTACCATCGCGGCGATGCCGGTGCCGCGCGCCTGACTCCCGGTCGCCTTCCATAGCAAGGCGCGCAAGATGCGTCCGCCGTCGCTCGGAAAAGCCGGCAGCATATTGAAGATGGCCAGCATGCAATTGGAGAGCGCCAGCAGCGCCGCAAAGGCCGTGCCCCAAACGAATCCTGCCGCGGTGCACAGCAGCCAGACGATTCCGAAGAATACCGCCAAGCCCACGCTCGCGAGCGGGCCGGCCCCGGCCATTCGGACCTCGTCCATCGGCGTGCCCGGCTCGCGTAGAATCGTGGCGACACCGCCGAAGAGGAAGAGCGTGATGTTGCCGATCGGAATGCCTTGGCGCCGCGCCACGAACGCGTGCGAAAACTCGTGCACGATGACACTCGCGAAGAGCACGAGACTCACGGCCAAACCTAGTGCGATGCGCTGCGCCAGGGGCAGCTCGAAACCAAGCAGCGACGAGCGTTCGGCGGCCACATACGCGAAGAGGGCGAACACCAGCAGCCAACTGGGATGTACGCCGACATCGATGCCGGCGATGCTGCCGAGACGCCAGGTCCAACGCAGTCGCATGACCCGTCTTTTCCATTTCACCACGGGGGTTTCCGCTACGCGCGACTTATGTTGGAGGGCGACTGTACTAGGGCAAGCATCGCTTGCCCATTTTTGTAGGAGGGCAAGCATCGCTTGCCCATTTCTTAGGGCGAGCGATACTCGCCCTATTACAGGTTAGGAAGAAACTGCGGTGACGCGCTCCACGAGCTCTTCGAGCCAATCGAATGCCAACAGCGCGCGCGTCGCGAGCGGCGGCACGGCCGCCAAAAGCTGCGCGGAAAGACGGGCGCGATGTTGCCAGAAATCGTCGACCAGTTCATCCACCTTCGAACCCGGCAGAAGCGCCGGTTGCGGATAATCGAGATTCTGCGTCAACGCCACGACTTTCGGATCGTACGGCAGGGCGATGAACGGCACGCCCAGTGTGGCGGCCACGATCAGCGCGTGCAGGCGCATGGAAACGACGGCGGCGCAACGACCGAGGATCGCCGCCATCTCCGGCAGATCGTATCCGCCCGACATCAGGACCGGCGCGCTCTTGCAGCGTCGGATGACCTGCGTGGCGGCGTCGGCATCGTCGGGCACCTGCAGCGGCAGGAGCACGACTTGCGCGCCGTGCCGCATCGACAAGCGGTCGACGAGGGCCGCGATCTGCGGAACGATCCGGTCGAAAAACGACGCGTGCCGTACGACCACCGCCACCAGCTCGCCGCGTAGATCGCGCAGTCCTTCGCGAGCCAGCATCGCCTCGCTCGCGATCGACGGAACCGGCTTGGCCAGAAATACCGGATCGGCGGTTAGCCGAACGGTCACCCTCGGCAGGATCGAACGAAGGAGCGTCGCGCTGGATTCGTCGCGGACGCACGCCAATTTGACATCGAAGCAGGTCCGGCGAACGATTTGTTTGCCGATGAAGTCGAGCGGACCGATACCCTGCGCGAATATCGCGGCCGCGCGGTTCGCGGTCTGCGCTTCGCGGATGACGCCCACGTAGTACATCAGGCTGCGCAAACTCGTCGCCGTTTGAAGCAGACCGCCGCCGCCGCTCACGACCACATCCGATGAGCGTATCGCGCCCGATACTACCCGCCAATCAGCGCGAGGCAACGCCGGCACGCCGTATTCAATCGTTGTCGCTTGCGGAACCGCAGATAGTACCGTGAGCGTATCGTCGGGCCGCCGTCGGCGCCACTCGTCGACCATGACGCGAAGTATTGCTTCATCGCCGAAATTGCCGAAGCCCCAATAGCCCGAGAGGAGCAGTCGGGCCGGACGGCTTTTCATCTCGCCGCTGGCGCGGCGGTGGAGCTTCGCATGGCGATGCGGCGATAGATTATCTGCAAGATCGCGCCGATGACGAAACCGAGGACCACGCCGTTGAGCGTTCGGAGCAGACCGACGTGCAGCGGCGTGTGGATGTGCGAAAACGTGTCGAGCACATCGGCCAAGCCGATGCCGGCGCACAGAACGATGAGCCAGCCGATCAGGCGGCGCGCTTGGCCCGTGAGCGCCGGGAGCAAGACGATCAGCGGATAGCCGATCGCGAATTCCTTGAAGCGCGGCCGCGCGCCGAGTAATTGCGCGAGAAGTCCTCGCAGTTGCGTCTCGAAACCAGAGACACCGATGTCGGGTTGGTTGCCGGATCGCATCACGAGCAGCACCGCGGCGACTGCGAGCACGAACAGCGCGGCCAGTTGCCACGCTTTGACCGGCGCGATCACGGCCTCTCCCGCTTTGATGCGCGCGCCGAACATCGTGGTGAAGGCGTAGAGCAAGAGTAGTGCGAGCGGCGGCACCACGAGCAGTGTCTTGACGCCTGCGAACTGGTTGATCTCGAGCATGAACGTCGCTTGCGCGAGCAGCGCGGTGACGTATGCCGCGCCGATGCACGCGACGGCCACACTGGTCACGAGTGCGATGCCGCCGTCGGCGAGAGTGCGCGCGAGTGGGCGAGCGATGCTCGCCCTAGTACTCAAATCGTCGGGGCGAGCGATGCTCGCCCTAGTACTCAAATCGTCGGGGCGAGCGATGCTCGCCCTGGTACTCAAATCGTCGGGGCGAGCGATGCTCGCCCTAGTACTCAAATCCGCCCTAGTACTCAAATCCGCCTGAGTACTAAGATCGTCGTCGTCGGGGCGAGCGAACCAGCGGGCGAGCGTGGTCCCGGCGAGCACCGCAAAGGTCAACGCGGCACCCAGCGCACCTGCTTTGCGCACGAACTCGTCGTGATGGACGGCGAACGCTCCCCAGTACGCCACGGCCGTCAACGCGTACAATGCCCAAGGCAACCAATTTCGAGTCCAGCCGAACAGATCGAGAAACAATACGAACGCGGCGGCAGCGCCGAGAAGCACCAAAAACCATAGCACCGGAAGTTTGCCGCCTTTGAAATCGACGAAGCCCTCGGCGCGCCCTTCGTGGAATCCGTTCGCTTCGAGACGATCGCGCAATTCGCGAAGCATCACGAGATTCGTCTGCTCGGCCGAAAGCGTCGTCTGCCCACTGTCCGGACCGGGCGTCTGAATGACATGCGGAAACGTGCGAAGATAGATCACGCGGATGTTGCGCTCGCGGACACCGAGGACGTAGGTCGCGACGACGTCATCGAGCTGCATCTTCTGCAGCAGCGGTTGCGCGATGGCTTGCACGCGGACGGTCTGGCTCGGCACGTCGGTGCCGAGCGATTGCGTGCCTTTTTGGATTTGATCGTCGGAGTAGGCCTCGACGTCGCCGAAGTTGACATGCGTGCGCCTGAGCGCGTCTGCCGTCGCGTCGAGTTGGAACGGATAGCCGAGCACTTCGTTGCGCTGGCCGAAGTAGATGACCGTGCCGATCTCACCGCCCTGCAAGATCTGATCGAAGATGCTGTCGATCTGGGGTGGTCCGAGGCGCTCGTTGTTCTGCACCCTCGGATCCACGAGCAGGCCCAGATGGCGAACGCGATCCGCGAAATCTTGCGGAATGCCGAGCCCGACTGAATTGAAGAAGTCGATTTGCGTCTTCACGGCGATCAACGCGGGCATGCGCGTCCGCAAAATGTGCACGGTCGACGGTTCGAACTGGGTCTTGAACGCGGTGAGATAGCGGGTGAGGGTCGCCGGATCGTACACCAATATGTAGACGCTTGCCGGATCGATCGTCCGCTCGCGCACCATGTTCGCGAGAAGCGGATCCACCAACGTCGAGTCGCGCGCGGCGTTGACGATCTGCTCGCCGGACTGCACGAAAGCCCGGCCGCCGTCGTTGATCCGCTGACCCAATTCTTCGTACACCGCAACGGACGTGAGACCGGCGCGGCGCATCTCGCGCAAGAGCTCGTCCAGGTCGTAGCCGTAGGCGTGCGCGAAGTCGCTAAGATCCTGTTGATCCATCGTGACTTCGACGGTCTTGTTCTGCGCTTCGTAGCGCCAGCGATCGTATGCGACCAGCAGCGAGGCGATGAGACCTAGGGCGATGAGCGCTACGGCAACGCGCCGCAGCATGGACATGCGCATAGGCCCGAGGCTTTGCGCTCGGGCCTACCGTTGCCTGTAACCGCGCTTATGTCAGGTCGAACTGTTCTTCTTGAGCATCTCGGCGAATTCGCGCAATTTTTCCGCCGCGATATCGAGCGCGCTTGCCGCGGCGTCAACCGAGATGCGCGCGACGTGCTCGCCCTTTTCCGCAGCCATCTTCGCGATGTCATCGACGTGCTCGTTGATGCGTCCCTTGCGAAAGGCGTCGGCAACGCGGTCGCCGGGCCACTGCCACGTCGAACCGTTTGCCGAGCCTGAGGCGAGCGCATGCGCGCAGAACTCCGGCGTGCCGAGCGTGGCGAGATGAACGCGCACGATCTCAGGATCGATGCTCTGTTTGCCGGCTGCGGCTGCGGCGGCCGAACACGCGGCCACTATGTCTTGATGGAGCTTGTCGGCCGCTGCCATGCGTGCCGACGGCGCGAGCGGCAGTGCCGCTCGGACCTTATCGACATAGTCGTTGATGGCGATCGTGGCGTCGGGCGTGAATTGCATTGTCATAGGTACATTCCCACATGGGCGGATGGTGCCGGAGCTGGCCGGCTGTTGGTGCTACTGGGAGCTTCTCCAGCTTGTTTCAGCGGCTCGAGCACGATGACCGCTGTTTGTCCCGGGACGAGCGTGCCGAGGATGACCGACCGGCCAGCATCGGTGGTCACCGCGGTGGTTCCCTGAGCCTGGCTCACTCGCATCGCGTTTTTCATGTCCAGCGTGAGGCCGGTCATGCCGTCGGGCGAAGTGACGCGCACGGTTTCCGTGTCGCCGGCGAAGCTGGTTGCGAGCGCCACTCTGGCGCGCCGCAGCCAGAACTGCCCGAATGCGTCGACGCCGCCGACCCAAAATCGATTCTTGACGTACGCGTAGAGCGCCAATTCCGTGGGGAGTTTGTCTGCCACAACGTCGGGATGTATGAGCACCAAGCAGACGCCGTGGAAAACCGACTCGTCGTCGAGCACCTGCTCGAAAGCCGGCACGAGCGGGAGCATCGGAAGGTGCGCATCGGTGATAAGGATCGGGAACTCGGTTATCGTCGATTCCTTGGTGTACGACCGGTCGTCCATCTCGCGAAACGGAAATCCGCTGAGGACGTCGTTGGCCGTGAATGACGAGTCATACCGGTAGCCCGTCTGCATCAGCCCCTCGAATTGGCGCGGATTGATATAGAGGTAGCCGGAGCGGAACGCATCGACGTGAATCCCGGGCACCGCGGCTTCGAGCATGACCTTGCTCACGATCATTTCGCCAAGCATCGTTGCCCCGATCGTCTTGCCCACCACGACGTCCTTGCCGCCGGCCACGACCTTGGGGTGATAGTTCGCCGGCGTCTCGAGGCCGGTGCCGTAGGCGAACGTCCGCCAGTCGCGGGCGTGCGCGACGGTATGGCTCGCGATCTCACCGCCCAGCTTGGCAACCTCCACGGTGTTCTTCTTGCCGGTAGCGTCGAAGAACGCGGAGTCCGCTTGATCGTTCACGTTTTTGGTCTCGATGAAAAACGTACCGTAGAACCCGTGCGCATGCTCGGCGCGCGCATATGCCAACATGTTGATGATCGACAGCGAGTAGTCGACGTCGTGCGTGAAGATGAGCGAGCCGGTCTTGCCGTCGGGCGCCGGATCTAAGGCGATGGCGCCGCGCACGTAAGTCATGTACCAATCGCGGATCACGAATTGCGGAGAGTCCGCGCTCGGTTCGAAATGGTTGTCATACCAGCGCTCGCTATCCGGGTCGTGATTGTTTTGCGGCACCACCACGAGATCGAACAACGATGCGCCCCATGCATACACGCGGCCGCGTCCGATATCGTGCACGGTGATGGCCCCGGTCCCGTCGTCGAACTTCGCGATGACGCGAGCCCCGGATCCCGGCACGGGAGTGAGACTTTGCGTGACGTCCGCCGAATTCTCTTTCGGATTGCCTATGACGATCGTCTGAGATTGCCACGCGCGAAGATGCGCGAAGCCCGGATCGCCCGACGCCACGTCGAATTTCATTTGGTAGCGTTTTTGCGACGCGACGGTGGGTTTGATTCCGGCGAGCTGCTGCGCGCCGGTGGACTCCGGGTCGTTGATGACCAGCGTGCCGCCGGCCTCCACATACGCGTGCATGCGCGCCTGGATCGCGGGTGACATCTCGTCCCCGCTCAACGCTCCGGAAAGTATGACCATGGGTTGGCGGAGTGCGACGGTCGGGTCGTGCGTGACGAACAGCGGCAGACCCATCGTCGCGGCGATGTGACGATCGCCGAACGCCGATTCTGTTGGATCCATCGCAAGCGATGCGATGGCCCGCGGATCCGGCGCCGCGGAGGCTGCGATGGCGGCTGGAGTCAGGGTGGTTAAGAAGAAGGTTACGGCGAGTGACGTATACCTATTGATTTCGCGCCTCAGATCCGTACCGCGAAGTTGAGCTGCAACGTGTTCGCGGAGTATGGAATGACGAGGTTGCTCCTGCTTCCGGAATAACGAACGGTCGTCTCGTCGACGGAGAATGTCATCCGAGACTTGCTAAGCGAGAGATATGGTTCGAACTGAAATGTAGACGTGGGCCCGGCCAAGCCGTAAAATGTGCGCGTGTTCTCGCCGCCGGACGTGACTTGTACGCCGCCGCTGAATTGATCGTTGAACTGTTGTGAAATCGTGAGCCCGTAGGATAGATCGTGCTGGCCCAAGTAATCGAAGTATCCGTGGGAGTGACTGACGATGTTGAACGGCGGGTTCGGGTTTGTGGTCCAGTAGGACCAGGTCTGCGCGAAACCCGCATTGCGAAGGTTCACGTCTGCGACCACCGACGCGACGGAGTTGAGCTGCATGGTCCTGTTCACGTCAAGCGTCCACTCGTAGTATGAATTGCCGTCGTTGTAGGACGCGTGCGCCAGGCCGAAGCCGGCCATCGTATTGCCGAAGCGGTGATCGGCGTTGAATGCAAGCGTCGTCAACCTTATGATCGCGGACTGGCCGTTGACCACCGGCACTCCGCCGTTCGCCTGAATGCTTCCGTCCACGCCGCCCCTTACGAAGCTGGCGCTGTAGTCGTTGTATCCGCGCGTGCCGGAGAAGCTGAGCGCGACATCGGTGGTGGCCGCCTGACCGGTGAACTTCGAAGAGTATGCGCGAAGATCGTAGCTCGCCGCCGCGTTCGGTGAATAGCCTGCAACTATTCCAAGGCGGCCGGCGGTAGTCGACGTTCCGTTGCCGCCGATCTCATAGCGCGCCGTGTAGAGGCCGAAATATGTGGAGGGGTTCGGGTAAAAACGTTGGATGAACTGGCGATCGGTCTGCAGGCCGTCGCTGCCGGTGGTGGTGACGCTCGTGAAATCGGCGAGCGGTGACACGCGCACGTTTATCTCCCGCAAGAGATCGCGGACATCGCCGTCATCCGGCGCCAACGTGACGGCGTGCTTGGCGATGGCGCGCGCGGTGGTGAGATCGCCTTGCCAATACGCGACATTGGCGAGACCGACGAGCGCGTCGACATTGGCCGGCTGAGCGATCAGCACTTTGTCGTAGTCGGAGCGAGCGGCGCCCAAGCGATTGGTGTACGACTCGACGGCCGCCAACCCAACCAGCGCATCGCTGTTCTTGGGATCTTTTGCAAGCACGAGCCGGTAGAGCTTCTCAGCGTCGGGATACTTGGACTCGAATGTGTACGTGTCGCCGAGGCCGATCTGCGCGTCGGAATCGTCGGGATCCATCTTCAGCTCCGCGGCGAACTGCGATTCGGCGCCTGCGTAGTCGTGGTTGTACGCGTACGCTCTCCCGAGAATCACTCGCGCTTCGCCGTCGGTTGGATCCTTCGCGAGCACCGCATCCAGTAGCTCGATGGCCGGTCCTTGCTTGCCGATAAACGAATACGCTTGCGCGAGCGCCACCGTGACATCGCGATTGGACGGGTCGGTCTGATGATCGGGCGCGAGCAGAGCGACCGCGAGCGTCGACTTTCCCGAATCCATGAGGAACTTCGCCGCGGTGACGTCGGCCGCCAAGTCGCGCATGCCGCTGGGAGCGGGCGACGGCAATGGGGCAGCAATCGCATTGGAATGTAGAGATGCGCAGGCTAGCCACATCGAGACGAAGGCGAAGGCGGATCCCCTGGTCAAAGCGACCCTCATCGATTAGGGGCAAGAGGCAACAGCGAAATCGTCGAAAACCGCCCCGTGATTGCCTTGCACCGGTCCAATTCCCGCGTACCACGACGTTCGAAGGCGAGGCGTAATGCGCCTCTCTACGGATGACCGTCAACGTCACATGTACGGCTTGCAACGGGGCGCCGCCGTGCGGCGCGTGCGTTGCGGCCGCGCAGTCGATTGCCGCGGCGGGCTTCACCGTGCACCATTCTTCGCGGTACGCGGCGTTGCGGGCCGCTGCCTCAGGCACATACGGATTCGACGCGTGCATCGTGCCGATAGGACAGAGCGAGCGTGCCGTTGCGGACGCTGCGGCCATCGTTCTCGCAACGAAGCGAGTGGCGCTCGTACTCGACGATGGCGCTGCAAGACCGGACGGTATCCCGGCCCACTTCGCGATCATTGAGCGGAGCGAGTATGAGCGCGGCTCGCTGCCTATTGATTGGCTCACCGACCGTGGGCCAGCTCGCGCGACGGATGACACCGCGACGCGATCAATCGAAGGACCGCTGTCGGTTGCAAGCGACGATCAGCTCCGCGCGACGCGGCGCGTGAAGACGCTTGCGAATGTACAGCGCGAGCGTCTCGCCGCGATCGGCGGCACGCCGGCGGCATTGGATATGATGGCCATGCTGAGCGACGAGGTTGGATGGGCGCGCGCGAGCGGACTCGGATTTGGACTCGTGCTGATGCACTTAGGCGGGCTCACGGAACGCTCCGCAGATGGCACTTCCGATTCGGCGACGCGCGCGGCGATCGCCGCCCTGCGAAGCGGTGCGCGACGAGGCGATGCGATCGCATATAAGAACGATGACTTCGTCGTGCTGCTTCCCGAGGCCGACGTGGAAGGGGCGATGATCGCAGCGCGTCGCGCCGCAAGGATCTTGGCCGCGGGTGTGCCTGGTCTCCCCGCTCGCCCGCGCAAGGCAAAAGGTCTTGCCGCTTGGAGCGCCGGCGTGGCCGCATGTCCGGCCGACGGCTACTCCCGAGAGGCGCTCATCGCGCGCGCGACTGCCGAGCTGCGCCCGCTCGATCGATGGATGAGAGACGCATGAGCGAGGCAGCCGAAGACATCGATGGGGCGTACGACCGCGGCGAGTTGACGTTTTCCAGGTTCAACGATTCGTGCGCCGCGTGCGTGCATTCTCGCCCGTCCGGCGCTTCGTACCTCTGCGCGTTCAAGCAAATGCGAGTGTTCGCCGACTCTACGTGTTCGGCATTCACGCCGCGCGACGTAGAACATCCGTTTGTGACCGTCGACATACGGCGAGCGTTGTATCGCGCGAATCTTCGCGTCGAACTCGCGGTCGATCAGCATATGGAGATGCGCGCGCGCATCGCCGCGGCGAACGCCGGCCGCATCGGCTAAACGTTCTCTAAGAAACCTCACCTCCGGTTCATCGCTTGTTCATGCGCCGCCGTGGCTTCGAGCGCATACTAATATCCATGCAGTGGCCGCGCATTAGCGCGGCATTCCGAATTGAGAGGATATCTCCATATCATGCGCACTAAATTCGCAGGCGCTATCACAGCCGCTCTTCTTTTAGCAGGCTGCGGCTCGGGCGGCGGCGGCGCTTCCGGCACGCTGCCCGGCGCAGGCGGCGGCGTCCTTACCCAATCACGATCCACCACGCAAGCCGAAGCGCAATCTGCCATGGATCCGGTCCAAGAGGACAGTCTATCCTCCACGTTGTTCGACGGATCCGCGGGAACGACGCTCGACCAGGCTAAGCGTAACGCCGGACCTTCGTCGGCCGGCTGCAAGAACGGCATCGAGCGAACCGTCACGCACGTCAGCCAGACAGAGACCATCTACGAGACGAAGTTCTTCTATGATCAAGCGTGCGCGCAGTTGGCCAAGGATGTCGTCGCCGATGTCATTCAGGCCGACCCTTCGAACGAGACCATCAATCGCACGTCCAAATGGTTCAACCACGCCGACCTGCAGCTCGGACAGCGCAAGACCGAATTCGCCGTGACCGGCGCGCCCGGCAACTTCTCAGCGGTCATCACGAGCGACTTCTTCGTCGGCTCGTCGACGTCACCGGAATCGCAGCGCGGCAATCAGATCACCGTCTCGCCGCAGAGCCAAACTGTGTTCAACGTGGCCGGCAATGGCGGCCGGGTATACAACGACGGCTCGCCGTCGATCAACGAATCGTTCGGTGGTCAGGGTGAGTCGCAAAACGTGACCGCGACCGTAGACGGCCTTGGTGATGTGACGTTTGCCGGTTCTCGCTTGGAGACGATTTCGAAAGGTCCGCTCGGCAGCATCACGCTTTCGAGTTCGCCTCCGTTCACCGTCACCGGCGGCACCGTGCTCGGCAATCGCACAGCCACCGGATCGATCGAATTCGACGGCAATGGTGACTTGGTTGCGATGAGCTTGAATATCTCGCTCATCAATGGCGGGAGTGCCGTTCTCTCGAGCACCGGTACGCCGCCTACGGTCAGCGTCAACGGCACGATCACAAATGCCGGCGGCACAGTTCTTGCAACCTTCACGGTTGATGAATACGGCGATGGCATCATCACCTACGCCGACGGCCAGCAGGGCGTGATCCTCGACTGGCACGTGATCAGCTAGCTGGGAATAGGGTTCCCGTACTAGGGCAAGCATCGCTTGCCCTAATTTTTTTTATTGATATTGATATTGAACTTTGTAGGAGGGCAAGCATCGCTTGCCCATTCTTTACGATCTCTGTACTAGGGCAAGCATCGCTTGCCCATTTTTCTCGCGAGCTCATGGTGGGCGAAGAGGGGCTCGAACCCCCGACAGCCGCCTTGTAAGGGCGGTGCTCTACCAACTGAGCTATTCGCCCGCGATGTCTAAGCTTCTCGGATAACTCGGCGCGACCCTAGCCTGCGGCTCACCATCGTAGACCTCGCGAGTCGTCGCGTGCTATAATCCGCGCGAAATGGCATTCATCCGAGAAATTGTTTTGCCGGAAGCAAAGCCGGCGCTGGAGTGGGTCAACGGCAGGGCTCTCCAAAAGGTGAGTCCCCAGCGAAAGCATGCGATGGCGCAAGGGCGATTCTATGGCGCGTTGGACGCATGGGCGCGCGAACGCGGCAGCGGTGAGGTTGGAACGGAATGGGAATTTCGCATCGCTCCGCCAGGCGAAGCGCGCAGGCCGCTCGTCCCGGACGTCGCTTACCTCTCGTACGATCGCGTGCCGTTCGAAAACGAAAAGGCGGCGGACATCCCGCATCTCGCACCAGACGTAGTTGTTGAAGTGCTGTCACCGCGTGATCTTCAGCGGGATGTCGAAGAAAAGATCCGTGTATATTTGGCAACCGGAACAAGCGTAATATTCGTCGTCGACACAAAGGACGAAATGGTAACGGCACGCGACCCCCGCGGACGTAAGAACTTCGTCGCTGTCGACGTTTTAACGCATGCGGCATTGCCCGGCTTCGCGCTGCGAGTCCCATTTCTATTTGAGCGCTCAAGACCAAAACAAAGCGAACCCTAACGCCAGACATTTTGTTCACTCACGAACGCGGACGCGATCCTCGTAAGTATGGGTCATCCGCATTTCCTTATCGGTAGCTTCGACGATTGGATCGAATTCTTGCAACACGTCGCCGACGATCCACAGTTTTTTGTCCGGCCCAGCAGCAAAAAGCATTTCGACTCTCCCGATCGTAGATAACCTTGAAATCTAGGAGAGAGCTTGCCGGTATCTGCGGCGCCTTCGCCGCCGAGCGACAGTAAATCGCTCGGCCCGCCCGCGAAGTAAGCCAGATCGGAACGCGCGGCGAGAGTTGCAGTTTGTTCGAGCGGTCGGTAGGCGATTTACGACCGGATATTCCCGCGGGAACCGGTGGATTTCGATGGTTCAAATTATCAGATCGGTTCGGATACGTGGAACGCAGTGCGACCAGCAGAGTTCGAGCGAATAATCGCTTCGCCGCAACCGTCGAGCCACGATCCGTCTATTCATTTGTAGCTCGCTTACGGCCCGGCATGTCCGTATCGCTCTCGCTTGAAGCATGATAGGCGACCGCGATACCCGCATCGAATCGGGCGAGGTTATCATCCGGTCAGCATCGATCGTGCTTGTCACATGGAGGCATACGACATGCGTAAAACAACCCGATTCGCGATGTCGCTGTGCGCGGTCGTCGCACTTGCAACAGGATGCGGCGGCAGTCAGGCTCCCGGTGCATTTCCTCACGGCGCGAGCCAAGTTGTGCATCGCAAGGCGACGATTACACTTCCAACGTACGTCATCGTCATGGTGCAGGAGAACCGTTCCGTCGACAATCTTTTCCAGACGCAGCCGGGCGTCGACACGCAAAACTTCGGGATCGATTCGCATAATAACCGCGTGCCGCTGACGAAGATAGACCTAGGCGCACCGTTCGATTGCGATCACTCGCACTCAGGATTCGTCGCAGACGTCACGCAAGGCTTCGACTTAGAGCATTGCGGCACTACGGCGCCACCCGATTTTTCGTTCTCGTACGTCAATCCCGCGCAGATCACGCAGTATACCGCGCTTGCCACCCAATATGCCTTCGCCGATGAGGTGCTTCAAAGCAATGAGGGTCCGACTTTTCCGGCGCACCTGTACTTGATCGCGGCGACCTCGGGATCACCAGGCTCGCAATTCAACATCTCGGAAAATGACGGCCACCATATCGACATCGCGAGGAAAAGTCATCCGTCTGGATGTGATGCGCCGGCGGGCAAATCGGACACGTCGATCAATATGAATACCGCGTTTCCGGGCCGGGAGGGCCATCGTATCTATCCGTGCATTAACCCGGTGACCATTTTCAACGAGCTTGATAGCACGCACATCTCGTGGAAGTACTACACGTCAGATCTCGCCAGCATAGGGAACGCGCCCTACGCAATCCAGTCGTTATACCAAAACGACAAAGCTAACGTCGTCGTTCCCGAAACTACCGTTCTGTCAGATATCCAAAACGGCCAACTGGCACACGTAAGCTACGTCATGCCGAGCGGTCGCAACTCCGACCATCCGGGCCCTGGCAACACCGGAGGTCCTACATGGGTGGCGTCTGTCGTCAACGCGCTGGGCGCGTCGCAATACTGGAACCAATGCTCGATCATCGTCGTCTGGGACGATTGGGGGGGCTGGTTCGACCATGTAGGCTATCGTCATCCCCTCAGTAACCCGGTCGACCCCTACGAGTACGGCTTGCGGGTCCCTCTCCTGGCGATCGGCCCATTCGCAAAATCGAATTGGGTTGACCACCAGCAGCGCGACTTTTCGGCGATCCCGCATTTCATCGAAGACGTTTACGGATTGCCGTCGCTCGGCCGGCTGGACTCGCAAACGGACGACCTGTTTTCACTTTTCAATTTTGGACAAAATCCAAGGAAGTTCAAGCCGATTCCCACCGGCAGCGTGACAATCAAAGGCCTCATCAACCGTCCTCCCGATTTGACCCCGATCGACTCCGAGTAATTTTATGGCAATAGGAGAGTCCAAAATGCGCATTCTCACTCCAATCCAAGCGCTGGGCGCGGCGGCTGCGTTAGCGTTGATTAGTGGCTGCGCCGAGGGATCTGTGATTGCGCCGAAGCCGCCCACCTCGCAGGAGCACGAGCGTTCACTGATGGATCGCATTCCTGCCACCTTGAGCCCGCTCGGCATGCTCAAAGTCAACATGCACACCGGCAATCACTTCGTAACCTTCGATACGTGCCCCGCAACAGGCAACATCGAATACATCTCAGACTTCAACAACAGCGTCATCAGCATCTATAAAGGCAACTTCGCAGGGCAGACCCCATGCGGCCAACTCACCGCAGGATTGGTAAACCCGCAGGGCATGTTCATAAGAGGTTCGTCTCACGAACTCTACGTAGCCAACACGGGCGGCGAAGACGTATTGGTGTTCCGCCGAGGCGCGACGTCGCCGGTCAAAACGTACTCTGATCCAAGTGGTCAATTCCCGGCCGATGTCACGATTGCCAAAGACGGAACCGTCATCGCATCCAACATCTTCTCGGACAGTGGAGGGAGAGGTTCGATCTCGACGTGGCATCTTAACGGGACTTTCGTCGGAAACTTCAAGATGGTGAATGACCTACAGGGCGTGTCTGTGACCGTCCAAAAAAATGGTACCCTCTACTTCGACGACGTTGACTCCGGTACTCGCCAAGGTCTTCTGTGGACCGGCAGCTGCCCGCTCGGCGCTTGCGGCAAGTTCACCTCGACGGGCGCGAAAACCGCATTCCCCGGTGGTCTTCGTTCGGCAAACGGCGAAGAAGTCGTCCAGGTTGACCAAGGAACCGACGCCTTCACCGGCACCTTGATCACGTACCAATCGTTTCCTAAGGGCGTGTCGTGCCTCATCGTTGGCGCCTCCGATCCGGTCTCCATCGACATCAAGAAGGAAGAAAAAGACGTCTTCTACGCCGACGCCGACTTGAACGTCGGTGGCGAGATCGCGTATCCGTCATGCGCGGCCGTCGGCACCGTTCCCGGTAACCCAAATGGTCTACCGATCGGGGCCGCCGCTGATCCGCCCGATCCACTCTAAGAATGCGCGACGTGATGCGAAACGAGAGAAGAGCCGAAAGCATATTTTAAATCGGCTCTTCCTCTTGTATAGTGAGGTTTTACCCCCAGGGGAATTCGAATCCCCGTCGCCGCCGTGAAAGGGCGGTGTCCTAGGCCTCTAGACGATGGGGGCGCGCATTGATCATTGGGCCCGGCAGGACTTGAACCTGCGACCAACCGGTTATGAGCCGGCCGCTCTAACCAACTGAGCTACAGGCCCACATCGCGGCGCATCCGTGCCGACGGTGTTTCGATGAGGTGGGCGGCGAACCTTGGTGTTGAGTTTGGGGCAAGCGATGCTTGCCCTAGTACGGGAACGCCCCAATACAAATTAATTCCCTCTGGCCGACCATAAAGGTCGGCCCCACAGGGAGCTCTAGACGTCAACCATTCTTGAAGGCGGAGGCGCCGGGGTAAATGGCGGTTGCGCCTAGTGCGAGCTCGATGGCCATCAGCCGGTTGTATTTCTCGACGCGGTCGCTGCGTGACAACGACCCGGTCTTGATCTGGCCAGCGTTGAGCGCAACCGCGATGTCGGCGATGGTCGTATCGCCGGTCTCGCCGGAACGATGCGAAATGACCGCCCGGAAGCCAGCCTCTTGAGCCGTGCGCACGCACTCCATGGTTTCCGACAATGTTCCGATCTGATTGACCTTCACCAAGATCGCATTGCCGACGCCTTCGGCGATGCCGCGCTTCAAAAACTTCACATTGGTGACGAAAATATCGTCGCCGACGAGCTGCACGCGATCGCCGAGCCGGGTCGTCAGTTCTTTCCAACCCGACCAATCGTCTTCACCTAAGCCATCCTCGATGCTGACGATGGGAAAATCTTGTATGAGCGATTCGTAGAGATCGATCATTTTCGCCGACGACAGCGGCTTCTTGCCGCGCACCGCGAGATAGGCGCCCTTCTCGCTGAACTCGCTCGCAGCCGGATCGAGCGCGATAGCCACATCCTTACCAGGTTTATAGCCGGCGGCCGAGATCGCGTTGCAGATCAGTTCCATCGCTTCGTTGATGTGCGTAAGCGGTGGTGCGTAGCCGCCTTCGTCGCCGACCGTCGTCGAGAAGCCCTTCTTCTTCAGAAGCTTGCCGAGATGGTGAAACACCTCGGAGCCGTAGCGCACTGCTTCGGCAAGCGATTTGGCGCCGACCGGCACGATCATGCACTCTTGGAATTGGAGCGCGCCTTCGGCATGTTTGCCGCCGTTGATGACGTTCATCATCGGCACCGGCATGACGCAAGCCTGCGATCCCCCGAGGTATCGATACAACGGCAGGCCGAGATTGCTCGCTGCGGCGTGCGCGCACGCCAGCGACGCCCCGAGCATCGCGTTGGCGCCGAGTTTGCCCTTATTGGCCGTGCCGTCGAGCGCGATCAACGCGCGATCGATCTCACCCTGATCGGTGACGTTCATGCCGCACAAGCGATCGTTGATCGGACCGTTGACGTTTTTGACCGCCTTGAGCACGCCTTTGCCGAGATAACGCTTGGCGTCGCCGTCGCGCAATTCCACGGCTTCGTGCGTTCCGGTGGAGGCGCCCGATGGCACCATCGCTTCAGCCATCACGCCGTCGGACGTGGTCACGCGCACAGCAACCGTGGGGTTGCCGCGAGAATCGAGCACTTCGCGACCGCGGATCTCCGCCACCGCCGGAGCGGTCAAATCGGCCATGTCACTACTCCGTGATCCAACGTTGCGCCGCGCGCTTGTATGCGACAAGTTCCGACGCCCTGAAGAATAGCTTCACTTCGCGCTTGGCACTCTTGACGCTATCCGAACCGTGCACGAGATTGCGGCCCACTTGGATGGCGAAATCTCCGCGGATGGAGCCAGGCGTCGCCGCAACGGGGTTGGTCGCACCGATTGTGGCGCGGCAGACCTCGACCGCGTTCGGCCCTTCGACCACCATCGCGACCACCGGCGTGCTCGTGATGTATTGCACCAGCGGTTTGAAAAACGGTTTGCCGACATGTTCGCGATAATGTTCTTTTGCAAGCGCCGTTGAGACGGCCATCAACTTGAGACCCACGAATTGCAGGCCCCGGCGCTCGAACCGGCCGATGATATCGCCGACGAGGCCGCGCTGGACCGCATCGGGTTTGGCGAGAAGCAGAGTTCGTTCCACTACGATTCCTTTCGCAAACGAGCGGCAGGCACGCTATCGCGCCAGCCGCACGTACTCGATCTTTCGTTCGAGGATGTCGATGGCGTGGTCCCATGTGAAACGCGCGGCCGTCTCGATGCCTCTCGCCCGTATCTTTTTCTCGGCCTCCGGCATGTCCTGGAGCCTCGCGAGGTAGGCTGCGAGTTCCGCACCATCGTCGGTGTCCACACTCAGCGCGTTGTCGAACGGCACGGCGTAGTCTTCGCCGGTCGTGCCGGTGACGGCGACGCCGCCGACCGCCATCACCTCAAGCCCGACCAAACCGAACGGCTCGCGGCCGCTATTGGCAAGCACCGCGTCGGCCGCGGCGTACAGCGCGTCGCGATCTTCGTCGGAGACGAAGAACTGCAACTCTATCACGTCACTATGCGAACCGGCGATCGAATTTGCAAGACCGCCGGGCGCGCTGCGAAGCGCGTCGTATGACAGACCTAGTGCGTAAATGCGCGCCCGCACCTCATCGCCGTGCGGTTCCACGCCGGCGCGCATGACAAGTTTGGGTTTGCGTCCGAGCCTCTTGAGCTCTGCGACGGCATCGATAGCCATCAACCATCGCTTGTCACGATCGAAGCGGCCGAATTTCACGAGGCTGAGGCCGCCGCCGAAGGCTGCTTTGAGTTCGCGAACATGCGCGGCAGCCGGTCGTAGCGCGAGCCGCGCCACCGGGATGCCGTTTGGAATGATGAGCGGTTCTAACCCGACGGACGCCATCATATGTTTCATCCAACGGCTGACCGTGGTGATGGTCGCGGCGCGCTCGAGAGAAGGCCAATCGATGCGATCGAATCCGTAGACGTTGTTGGCATTCCACAAGATGTCCAACACGCCGCCGCTGCCGTCGCGATCGGCGAGACTGCGCAACGTGATGCATGCTTCCGTCGTCTGCCACTCCTCGGCGAGCACCACCAGACTATCGCCTCGCATGTAGCCTGGTTTGAGATGCGCGTGTAAGATGTGCAACGGCAGGCTGCGACGATAGTCTTCGACCTTGCCCCACTCGCCATCGTAGACGCCGCCGGGATGATAGTGGGAAACCCACTGGCACCATCGGTGCCACGTCAGGTTGGCCTGCGGCTTTTCCACTGCCGGCAGCGATGGATCGCCGACGAAGTAGAGATGCGTCTCATTTCCACGCGCGGCCAGCGCCTGCGAAAGCTCGGCTGCGCGCACGCCGAGGCCACCGGCTCTGCTATAGACGTCGGGGCCTTCGAATGAAAGGATGACATACGTGGTGGCCATGGTGGGGAGGTACGCTATGCGAAGGGGCCGACCTCTCGGCCGACCCCTTTGCTTTGACTACTGCTACGAGGCTCGGAAGAACACGCTTTCTCTGTGCACGAATTCGCGATGATGACGCTGCATCCGCAGCAGAATGTCGGCGTTGCCGTTCGTCGCCATCCACACGCAGACCACGATGATCGGCAGTTTCGCCGCCCACTGCGTGATGCGCGTCTCGTACGCTTCAAGGACCGACTCTTCGACGCTCGCTGGATCGATATGCGGATGACCGAGCAGCCGCAGCGATTGCCAACCTGCGCTCAGGATTCCGGTCACGCGGTCGTGGAACGCTTCGACCTGATCCTTCGCGTTCATGTTGGCCGGCGGACCGTCGTACCAAGTAAATGTGAGCTGCCGTGACTTCTCGAGCTCTGCGAGGTTGAAGCCGCTCGCTACGACGAGATGCTCCAGCGGTTCGCGATGGTCGGGATGCACGACGAGCATGACCGCTTGTTCGGCGCGCAAGGCATTGACGATGAAGTCGCGCGCGAACGCGTGATACTCGTCGAGATCTTGCACAACGAACAAGACATGACGGCCGTGCGAGACGTGCGCCCCGGCTATGCCGAGGTCGAGCGGCGCAAAACCCGTCGGTCGGGTGTCGATTTTTTCGCGGATCAAGGAGAGCGAATAGCCCTTGCTCTTCAAGCGATTGATCTCGTCGACGCGAGACACCGCTCCCTCTTCATCGAAGAGGTTGGTGCGGCCGGCGACTGAGTCGACGTCCAACAGGCCGCATTCGCCGTATTTGCGAAGCGTCGGCACTGAGACGTTGAGCCGGACGGCAAGTTCTTTAATCGTAACTTTTCGAGACAAGGCAGCGTCCTCCGGTATCCATTCCCGCTCTTCCCGAGGTTACAATCCCTTGACCGTCCGTGCGAGCTATCCGCCGATACTGCTGGATGAGGCGGCTCTAGCTGCGCTGCCCGGCCGGTTGACCCGGTTCGGACGCGTTCGGTACTCGGTGAGCGTCGATTCGACTAACGCTAAAGCGTTGGAGTCGATTCATGCATATGACGCGCTCGGCATATCATTTGTTACGGAATATCAAGGACTTGGGCGCGGCAGAGCGGGACGTTTGTGGGAGTCGCCCCCGGCGGCCGGGCTGTTGTGCTCGACGATCCTACCTTTAGAGGTGCCTCACGAGATTTTGCCCGCGATCGGTTTTTGGGCTTCGCTCGCGGCGCGATCGGCTATTCGCACGACTTCAGGTCTCGAAACTGCGCTCAAATGGCCGAATGATCTGCTTTTGGGCGCGCTCAAGTGCGCCGGAGTTTTGTGCGAGGCGCGTTCGTCGGGGGCCACGTCACGGGTAGTTGTTGGAGTCGGCATCAACGTGAACCGGCCGGCTGGGGTTCCGGAGGAGTTGGAACTCGTGGCCGGATGGCTTTCCGATGAGGCTCTCTGTGACGTGAATCGCACGTCGCTGTTGGACGCGCTCTTATCTACTTACGAACAGTCGTTCGATGATTTATTGCGCGCGCCGGAATCGGTGATCGCTAAGTGGGCGGCTGCGGCAGCGCTCGAGGGGACGCGAGTTTCGGTGAAGGCGGTTGACGGGTCGGTATTGCACGACGGTGTCGTGCTCGGCCTTGACCGCGACGGCGCATTGCTGCTGCGCACCGACGGCGGAGACGTGCGCATTTTATTGGGTGACGTGTCTGCGATCTAGTCACGCCTGCATCTAGTCGAATCCGTAGTAGGGCAAGCATCGCTTGCCCCGTTTTGATCAAAGCATCGTGGCGAATGCTTGCTCGGCGTGATACGACGACCGCACGAGCGGGCCGCTCACGACTTGGTGGAATCCCATCGGCTTTGCCTGCGCGGCGAACCACGCGAATTTATCGGGCGTCACGAATTCCACGACCTCGAGATGCTTCTTGGATGGCCGGAGGTATTGGCCGAAGGTGATGATGTCCACGCCCACGTCGCGAAGATCGCGCGCCGTCTGCAAGACATCGTCATCGGTTTCGCCGAGGCCGAGCATGATGCTCGACTTCGTGAACATATCGGCTCGTAGTTTCTTGGCGTTGCCGAGAACGGACAGCGACTGGTCGTACCCGCAGCGGCGATCGCGCACAGAGCGTGTCAACGCGCGGGTGGTCTCTATGTTGTGCGCGTACACGTCGGGTTCGGCGTCGATCACGATTTGGAGCGCCGCTTCGTCACCGCGATAGTCCGAGGTCAGCACTTCCACTTTGACGTGCGGCGCGCGCGCGCGAATCGCGCGAATCGCGTCGGCCATGGCGGTGGCGCCGCCGTCGGCAAGGTCGTCACGATCGACGCACGTGATGACGGCGTAGTTGAGGCCGAGGTCTTCGATGGATCGCGCGAGCTTGAACGCTTCCAGCGGATCGATCGGATTGGGAATGCCGGTCTTCACGTTGCAGAAGCGGCAGCCGCGCGTGCACGTGTCGCCGAGAATCATGAACGTGCCCGTACCCACGCCCCAGCACTCGGCGATATTGGGGCACATGGCTTCCTGGCAAACGGTGTGCAGACCGCGGTCTTTGACGATGCTGCGCAAGCGCTCGTAGTTGTCGCCGCTTGGAAGTTTTACTTTAAGCCACTCGGGCTTGCGAGCTATCATCTTTTACTTTTATGCGCCTTTGGCGACCATGGCTGTCGGTTCCGGGGTCGGCGATTGCGCTCCCATATCTTCGAAGCGCAGGCCGAACACATCTTCAAAGGCCGAACGGATGACCGGCTTCACGTCGGCCACGCTTATCTCCCGGTTCGCCTCGCGCGCGATGGTGGTCACGGCCACCTCGGGCATGCCGCATGGATTGATCAGCATATAATAGGATAGATCTGTGCAAACGTCGAGCGCAAAGCCGTGGTACGTGACCCCGCGCCGCACAGCCGCGCCTATGGACGCGACCTTAGCGCCGCCGACAAACACGCCCGGATGATCGCTCCGGCGCTCGCCGACGACGTCAAACGAAGCAAGCGCCCGGATGATGCTCTCCTCCATTTTGCGCACGAAGCCTTGCACTTCGCGCAGGCGGGCGAGCTTGAAAATCGGATAGCCGACCAGTTGGCCCGGGCCGTGATAGGTGAGATCGCCGCCGCGCTCGACTTCGAAATAGTCCACACCGCGCCGGCGCAACTCGTCCGCGGAGACGAGCAGGTTCTTCTGCTTGCCGGACTTGCCCATCGTGATGACCGGCGTGTGTTCGCAGAGCAGAAAGCGATCCGCGATTTTGTCGTCCACGCGCTGTTCGAGAAGCTCGCGCTGCAATTGCCACGCGGGTTCGTAGGGGATCACGCCGAGGTCTTGGATTTGGGCGATGGTCATGGTTTGTTGCCGTAGTATGGTGAGCGTCGCTCACCCAATGGGCAAGCGATGCTTGCCCTAGTACGGGTTGCCAACGATGGGCAAGCGATGCTTGCCCTAATACAAGTTTTCATCGGCTTGGCCGACCATAAAGGTCGGCCCCACAGACAAGCCCAGCTACGCAAATGGTCATGCTTTGGCCGGCGTGTTGGCGATGTGGATCGCTTTGCCGTGCAACGCTTCGGCTGCTTCCATCACAGATTCGCCGAACGTCGGGTGCGCGTGAATCGAGAGGCCGATATCTTCAACCGTCGCGCCCATCTCGATCGCGATCACCGCTTCGCCGATCAGCGCTTCCGCCATCGGCGAGAGCGCGTGGATGCCAAGCACCAGATCGGTTTTCTTATCGCCGATGATCTTCACCAGACCGTCGGTCAAGCCGATGGTGCGAGCGCGGCCGAGCGCCGCGAGCCGGAATTTCCCGACCGAGATCTCGTAGCCGGCGGCCTTGGCCTGCTCCTCTGACAGTCCGGCGGTGGCGACTTGCGGATCGGTGTATACACAGTTCGGCACGGCCATTGGATCGTACGCCGCAGCCTGGCCCGCGATGACTTCCGCCGCGACCACGCCTTCCTTCATCGCCTTGTGCGCGAGCAGAGGTCCGCCGGCGCAATCGCCGATGGCATATACGCCAGGGACGTTGGTCAAGCGTTTTTCGTCGACATTGATGAAACCGCGGTCCATCTGCAAGCCGAGCTTGTCGACGCCTTGGGGAGTGCGCGGCCTGCGGCCCACTGCCACCAAGACCTTGTCGTACTCGCGAGTCTCGTTCAAATCGCCCTCAAGTTTGGCGGCGACCTTCGCCCCCTTCACCTCGACCGACGCGCACTTGGTCTTCAAGTGGACGTTGATGCCTTGTTTCTTGAGGACGCGCAACAGCGCTTGCGAGATCTCGACGTCGGTGTCGCCAAGCGCGCGATCCATCATCTCAACGACGGTGACATCGGAACCGAGCCGCTTGTAGATGGTGGCGAACTCGAGGCCGATCACGCCCGCTCCCAATATGAGAATGCTCTTCGGCAGATCGGTGAGCGAAACGGCATCGTCCGAATTCAAAATCGTCTTGCCGTTGCGCGGCATGTTCGGCAGCGGAATGGGTTCCGATCCGGTGGCGATGATGAGTGATGAGCACGTGTATGTTTCTGTGCCGCCGTCGGTCTTGGCAACTTTCACGGTGCCCTTGTCCACGATCTCCGCCGTGCCGACCACCGACTCTACCTTATTAAGCTTGAACAGGGAGCCGATGCCGCCCACCAGATCGTCGATCATCTTGGACTTCCATTTGTTGAGCGTCGCCAGATCGAGCTTCGGCTCGCCGAACGTGACACCCATGTCTTTGAGCTCGCGCGCCTGCGTCATCACTTCGCCGACGTGCAGGAGCGCCTTGCTCGGCATGCATCCCCACACGAGGCAGACGCCTCCGAGGCGTTCTTTCTCCACGCACAGCACTTTTTTGCCGAGCTGCCCGAGCCGAATCGCTGCGGAGTAGCCACCCGGGCCGCCGCCGATGACGATCGCGTCGTAGGTGTTCGCCACTGTGTTAGATCCCCTCCATCAACAGCATTTCGGGATTGGCAAGCAGGTCGGCGATTTCGCGCAGGAAGCGCGCGGCAAGCGCCCCGTCGACCACACGATGATCGAATCCGAGCGATAGGTAGATCATGTTGCGGATGACGATCTGTCCGTCGCGGACCACCGCGCGCTCCTGAATGCTATGGGTGCCCATGATCGCCACTTCCGGATGGTTGATGACCGGAAACGTGAAGAGCCCGCCGACCGAGCCGACGTTGGTGATCGTGAACGTGCCGCCGGTTATCTCATCGTGTGAGAGCTTGCCCGTGCGCGCCTTCTCAGCGAGCGACGATATCTCGCGCGCGAGATCGAATATGGACAGCCTGTCGGCATGATGGATGACCGGTACCACCAGACCCGCGTCGGTATCCGCCGCAATGCCGACGTTGTATTCTTTCTTGAGGACGATCTCGCTTGCGGCATCGTCGAGCGACGCGTTGACGTATGGATATTTCTTCAGCGCCGCCGCCGCCGCTTTGACGAAGAACGGCAAATACGTGAGCTTGACGCCGCGCTCGGCAGCCTTCTCTTTGCTGCGCGATCGCCAGCGGACGAGCTCGGTCATGTCCGCTTCATCCACTTGCAGCGTGTGCGCCGCGGTGTGCTTGCTGTGCACCATGTGCTGCGCGATGTTGCGTCGCAGGCCGCGAAGCGGAATCCGCTCGGGTGCGGCCGAGGGCTCTTGAGTGCGAGCCTTGCCATCCGATGGTTTCGCTGCCGCCGGCTGCGCGCTCTTGGCGGCCTTGGCCACGCGCTCCACGTCCTCGCGGCCGATGCGCCCGTTCTCGCCCGAACCGCGGACTTTTATCAACTCGACGCCGAGGTCGCGCGCGAGCTTCCGCACCGCCGGAGCCGCCATCGGTTTGCCGAACGCACTGAGGGCGGCGGTCTCGCTTACCGCAGCCTGCGGCCGGCTTGGCTCCGCCGGCGGTTTTTCGGCCTTAGCTGATTGGGCTGATTCTTTTTCGCCCGCTGCCGGCACTTGCTCAGCCGTCGCATCTTTCGCTTCAGGCGCCGCCGCATCGACCTTCCCGTTAGCGACCACTTCGACTTTCGGCGTCACGTGTTCCAGCTTCGATGTATCATCGATCTTCTCGCCGGGCTCGCCGAAGATGGCGATCGGCTTGCCGATGCCGACAACCTCGCCTTCTTTGGCCACTTGTTTGAGCAAGATTCCCGCGTACGGCGATGGCACTTCAACCGTCACCTTGTCGGTCATGACCTCGACCAGAAGCTGATCCAGCTCGACGCGGTCGCCTTCGTTGACTAGCCATTTGACGATCTCGCCCTCGATAACGGATTCGGCGAGTTCGGGCATCTCGAGTTCGATTGCCATCTACAGTTCCTTTGAAGTACGACGACGTCTAGAAATTCAGTGTCTTCTTGATCGCGCGCGTGATCCGCGCGACATTGGGCATGTACGCCTTCTCGAGCGCATACGGGAACGGCGTATCCCAACCGGCAACGCGCACCATCGGGCCTTCGAGATGCTCGATGCCTTCTTCGGCGATGAATGCGGATATCTCGCCCATGAAGCCGCCGATGCGCGGTGCTTCCTGGAGCAAGACCACATGGCCGGTCTTGGCGACCGACTGCATGATCGCATCGCTGTCGTACGGCTGCAGCGTGCGCAGGTCGATCACTTCCACTTCCACACCGTCGGACTTCATCTTGTCCGCGGCCTCGAGCGCCAGCGTCACCATAGCGCCGAACGTGATGATCGAGACGTGCTTGCCTTCGCGCGCGACCGCAGCTTTGCCGAGCGGCACTTCATAGGCGCCGTTCGGGATCTCTTGCTTTTGAAAGCGGTAGATCTTCTTTGGCTCCATGAAGACGACCGGATCGTCGTCGCGAATCGACGCGATGAGCAAGCCTTTGGCGTCATAGGGATTGCTCGGCGCCACAACTTTGAGTCCGGGCGTCGCGACGAAATAAGCTTCCGGCGATTGCGAGTGATAACCGCCGCCACGCACGCCGCCGCCGTACGGCGAGCGCACGACCATCGGGCACGCGAACTGGCCGGCCGAGCGGTAACGCATCTTCGCGGCTTCCGACACGAGCATGTCGAATCCGGGGAACAAGAAGTCGATGAATTGGATCTCCGCGATGGGCCGCAGTCCGAAGACCGCCATGCCGATCGCAGCGCCGATGATGCCAAGCTCGGAGAGCGGAGTGTCGATCACCCGATCCTTGCCGAATTTGTCGATGAGGCCTTCGGTGACGAGAAACACGCCGCCGCGCGGGCCGATGTCTTCACCCAGGGTGACCACATTTGGATCGAGCGCCATCTCATCGAATAATGCCGAACGCACCGCTTGCACCATCGTGCTGAGCGTCGTTTGTTTTTCCACTGCTGTCGTTGCCATCATAACCTCTAGACGCCAAGCTCGGCGGCGAGTTCTTTGCGCTCCCACTCGAGTTGCGGCGTGTATTTGGCATACGTGTGATCAAGCACGGTCATCGGATCGGGGGCGGGACTTGCTTCGGCCTCGGCGAGCGCGGTAGCCAGTTCGGCTTTGACGTCGGCGATCAGCGCTTCTTCTTTTTTGTCGTCCCAGAGCTTTTGGTTCACGAGGAAGTTCTTGAAGCGGGTGATCGGATCGCGTTGCGTGCGCCACATCTCAAGCTCGCCCTTTGGCCGGTAGCGGGTGTCGTCGTCGGCAGACGAGTGTGGACCGTAGCGATACGTGTACGACTCGATGAGGCTTGGACCGCGATCGGCGCGCGCTTTGTCGGCGCAATGCTTGGTGACGGCGTACACCGCGAGGATGTCGTTCCCGTCCACAAGGTAGCCTTCCATACCATACGCGCGCGCCTTTTCGGCGACGGTCTTCGTGTGGGTCTGTTCTTCCAGCCGGACGCTGATCGCATACTGATTGTTCTGACAGAAAAGTATGACCGGCGAATTGTAGACGGCGGCGAAATTCATGCCGACGTGGAAGTCGCCTTCGCTTGTGGCGCCGTCGCCGAAGTAGCAGATGGTGATGCCGTCGGTCTTCTTGATGCGCTGCGCCATGGCGGTGCCGACCGCTTCGGTGATCTGATTGCCCACCGTCGACGACGGCGGCACCATGTTGAGATCGCGCCGGCCCGGACCGTGGGGCATGAGGCGGCCTTGGCTCGGATCGAGCATCCGGCCGAGCTGATGCGCGAACCACTCCGATGCTTTGAGCCCCTTGACCATGAGGCTGCCTTGCGAGCGGTGGTCTCCGTACATCCAATCCTGGGTCTTCAACGGAAGAGCGCTGCCGATCTGGCTCGCCTCTTGACCCGCGATCTGCGCGAAAAAGCCGGAACGGCCTTGGCGGACGAGGATGTAGCAGCGATCGTCGACCGCGCGCGCGAATACGAGCCAACGATACATGCGCAGGTAATCATCGCTCGAAAGGCCGAGGTCTTTGACGTCGCCCATCGGCCGGCCGTCGTACTCGAGATATTTGATCGGCGTGTCGGTGAATGGCTTGACTTGCATAGTGCTCTCCGGATGCGAAAGACGCAGTTTTTTTCAAAGGGTTCTTATTGTTACTTCCGCCATTCCCTCCGCTGTCCGGAAATACGACGAGGAACGCTTATGCGGGTCGTTGCGAAGGGCCAGGTAGCGTGTAGGGCATATCCCTCTGTCGGATTGATGTTTTCGCCTCGCGGGAGCGCGTGCACATCGTGGTAAGGAGCATCGTCATCAAACTCGCGCCGTTCAACTTCTTCAAAATCACCGTCGGCCTCTACCGCATCGTTCCGGGCCCGCCGCTGGACCCGGGCATGCAGGGCGAGCTGCTGAAAGAGCTTCACCGCGATTATCCATCGCTCACGCAGATCCAAGGCGGCGTCTTGTTCTCTGACCCGCCGAAGGGCCGCACGTTGATCATCGATCAGGCGCGCGTCGAATCGACTGAGACGAGTCCGCGCTCCGCGACCCAAGCGATAGAGCGCATCGGCGATGAATTTCAGAAGACGTTGCGGATCGTGGCATATCCGGCGCCTTATCGTGTGAAGGTCGAAGCCGACGGCACGATCGCAGCTTGGGAGGGTCTCGATCCGGTGGCAGTGCTCAAGCGGCACGCGCCGCCGCGCCCGGAATGGGATTCGCTCGGGGGAACGTGCCGTTTCGCGTGCGTGCGATATCTGTTCTCCACGCCTGACGGCGGTCAACGCGACGTGCGCATCGAGCCGCTGTTCCAAGCGCCCGACCGCTTCTACACGTCCGCCGTCTCCATGCCGGGCGCGGCCGCGAGCGACACCTTGGAGGCGGCGATGGAGCGGGCTCGCCAAGAAGCCGACACTATTGAACGATTGAGCAATAGGCTCGTCGCAGACATCGCTGGAGATAGTTAGATAAAATGAATCAAACCGTCGTCAATGTGATCCTCGGCGTTATCATTCTCGCAATCATCGTCTTTCGCGTCTCGCGCGAGCGGAAGTTCGGCATGGGGTCGCTTTGGGTTTGGCCCGCCGTCATGCTCGTGCTGGTGGTCGTCGATATCTGGGTCTCCGGCGTATCGTCGACGCTCGACATCGTGTACATGTTCATCGCGCTTGTCGCGGGAACGGCGTTCGGCTGGTTCCAAGGCATCCACAGCACGATACGCGTGGATCGGAGCGCGAACGCGGCGTTTGTCAAGTCATCGCCGATCGGCATGGGATTGTTCATCGCAGCACTGGCATTTCGGCTCGGCGCCCGCTACATGGCCGGTGCGTTCTCGACTTCGGCGTATTCGGGTGGCCACTTGTCGCCGGCGGTCGCGTTGATGAGCGCGATCACGCTCGTATTCGCAGTCGGATTGTTCACCGGGCTCCGCTTGTATGTGAAGCGTACATTCGACGACGCGCCGGCGTGAACGTTTGTTCATTCGTTGGTACTATTGTTCGTACTAGGGTGAGCAACGCTCACCCCTCGCTTAACCGCAGGATAATTGTTCGTACTAGGGTGAGCAACGCTCACCCCTCGCTTAACCGCAGGATACAAGAAAAAGTCTCTTGACGCGCGCATCCGACACCATTATTGCAGAAATTCAACTCTTGCTCAGCGTTCGCGACACTCCGCTCGCCGTTGCGTTGGACGGTCGGAGCGGCGCGGGCAAGTCCAATCTTGCGGCGGCAATCGCCGTCGCGCTCGGTGGTTCGGTGGTTGACGCCGATGATTTTTTTACGAACGGACCTGACGCCGAATGGGAAGCACGATCGACCGAAGCCAAAGTCGCCGATGCGCTTGATTGGAGGCGGCTGCGCGCGCAAGCGCTCGAGCCGCTGCTGGCGGGCCAAGTCGCGTCGTGGCATCCTTTCAATTTTCTTACCCGGATAGGGTTAGATGATCGACTCGAGACGTGCGCGCCTTCGGCGGTGATCATCCTCGATGGCGCGTACTGCTCGCGGCCGGAGCTTGCCGATCTCATAGACTTCAGCGTCTTGGTGGAAGCGCAGGACGAAGTCCGGCAGAAGCGCTTGATCGCGCGAGAGGGCGAGGACTTCATGCGCTCGTGGCACGCGATTTGGGATGCCGCGGAGGATCACTATTTCGCACACGTGCGTCCGCGTGAATCGTTCGACCTCATCGTGACGTCGGACAGCGAAGAGTAAAAAATAGGGCTAGCAATCGCTCGCCCCATTTTTATCTCGTACTAGGGCAAGCATCGCTTGCCCCCGTTTTTGCATGCCCTACAATTTCACACGATTATCACCCGTTTGTCGCCGCGGCCCAACCGATTCCATGGGCAGGCGCGGTTTTTCGACTCCGAGTGGCTTCGCGACAATTCGATAGCTGAACGCGAGCGTCGACCTTCCGTCCTGATTCTCTCGCACTGTGAATCCAGCCCGCGTTTTCTCGGTCACGTAGAGCCCGCGGCTGTCTCCTTCAGGCGTGATGAAGACGAGGTAGTTGGCATGTTGATCGACGACATTGGCGAAATCCGCGTTCATCTTCACATATGCGTGACCACCAACGAGTTGCGCTTCTCCAAAGTCGTCAATACTCGGCACGGTCTGCGTTGGAGCGTACGACGAGACCCTGTGCGTAGATCCGTCCCTTCCGATAGCGCAACCGGTCCCGCATGAACCGGATGTGTATATGTGTCCGCTGATTCTCAAGTCCCCATTGTGGTCCAGGATGAATTCAATCGAATTACTTTCTCGCGTGCACGGATTGTCGCTCACGTCCGCACACGCAAGAATCACATTCGCCGCGGACTGTCCCCCGGTAACGCTGAGCGCCGCGCCGTGAGCACCGTTTTCAAGTCCGCCCCCGACCGCGTCCAGGCCGATCCAGTTCGTCGAATCCGCCAAGACGCCGATGCCGTTCGTGGACGTGCCGGCGACCCCAAAGTTGCGGAAACCGCCATCTGTCGAATCGTCGTGCCCCCACACGCCAGAGCGGCCCGAGCGAATCGAGCTATTGTTCTGCGTGCTGCTGTTGGTGCCGTCGTTGCTGAGAGCCACCGCCTGAATGCCGTCCGACGCGCCGATGTTCTGCACAAACAACGCGGTCTGGTTTGTGGAAGTGGCCATCATGCCCAAACCATTGATCGATGTGCCTTGCACGCCGACTCCGTTTGTCGAGCTACCGAACACGCCAGAGTCAAAGGTGCCCGAAGTGGACAAGTCCTGGCCAAAAACGCCGGCCGTGCCGTTGCCTTGCGAAGTGCTTTTGAATTTGGTTGTGCCGATGGACCCGTTTCCGGCAGTCGAACTGCCTTTTACGCCGGCGCCCGAGCTCGTGTTAGATTCCGCAAGGCACGGTGAAGTGCTCGAACATGATACGTTCGGCGCGGGCGCGATGTAGTTATTGAAGCCTTCGGCCGCCAACGCGGGTAGGTGAATAGCGCTGCCGAAAGCGATCGCCCCGAGGCAAAGAAATACGACCGAGACCAATCGAAATGCCGCAATTCGATTCATGATATTCTCCTAGCAACGTGTGCAGCGCTAGCGCCGCCATCTGGTAATGGTCGCGCTCGCGGACGACCCTAACGTTCGGGTGAGGGCGGTCCGAGCCCGTCAATAAAGAGTATAGCGCAATGGGCGTCCGGCGTGCGTCCACAGACTCCAAAGGCCTACGAACTTGGCGCCGGGCACCATTTGCCTCAGAAGGTAGGGGGTAACCGTACTAGGGCAAGCACCGCTTGCCCTAGTTCTTTTGCCATCACAGGCTCCAATCGGTCGAATCCCCAAGACGGATGCGCGATGAAGCCTTGGAACATGGCTCAACCTAGCTGCAGTCGCGGCGCCGATAACGCATGGGCTGATTAGTTCGTGTCTCGCTCGACTATGGTCGTACTTATCGTCCTCGCCGCCGCTGCCGCAATGTGTGCGGCCGTGGGTGTCTGGTGGTATCACAATACATTCGGTCATGCGCCGTGCACTCGTGCCTTCATGGAGCCGGGGGCGGCGATGCAGCCGACGATACAACCGGGCGATTCTGTCTGCGCCGATACCTCGAGATATGGCAACCACGATCCATCGGACGGGGAAGTGGTGGTGTTCGAGCCGCCGGCAATTCTTGGCACTCTGCCTTTCACGAAGCGAATTGTCGCCGGGCCCGGTGACACCGTTGCCATGCGCCGAGGACGTACGTATGTAAATGGCACGCAGGTCTATGAACCTTATATCTCCACGCCGGCTTCGTACAGTCTACAAGTTCGAAACTTCGATATTTACGTCGACGAGACGCCGCTCGACCCGTCAAGAGCGCAGATCCCGCCCAAAGATTCATGGAGTCGACAGAATTGGATTCCAAAAGGCTACTATCTCGTGCTCGGTGACAACCGAAACAACTCCGATGACAGTCACTTGTGGGGATTCGTTCGGCGCGATCAGCTTATCGGAAGGGTGACGAGTATCTATTGGCCGCTGTCGCGTGTGCGGACACTGTCTCCATAACGAAGAAACGACGGCCCGGACCGGCGTCAAATTTGACGGGAAGGGCAAGCGATGCTTGCCCTCCTACGTCACAAATTGCCAATCAGAAGACTAGACGCCGAGAGGGTTGACCGCTTTCGTGCCGATGTACATCACGACGCCTTTGGTCTCGGTGTACTGATCTAAAGTCTCGAGCGCAAGTTCGCGACCGAACCCCGACTGTTTGTAACCGCCGAATGGCATGCCGGGATGGATCGAAAACGGTGTGTTGATGGCGACGCCACCGGAACGGATCGCGTGAGCGACGCGAATAGCACGGCCTGCGTTTTGCGTCCACACGGACGCAGCGAGCCCGTAAACGCTATCGTTGGCGATCCGGATCGCCTCGGCTTCGTCTTTGAATGTGGTGATCACGGCCACCGGACCGAAAATCTCTTCCTGCGCCACTCGCATTCCATTGCTCACTTTATCGAGCACCGTCGGCATGAGAAAATTGCCGCTGCTCAGCGCGCCGTCGGGCCGGTTGCCGCCGCACGCCACCACCGCGCCCTCCTGCGCGCCGATGCCGACATAGCCTTCGATCTTCTCAAGTTGCGCGCGCGAGATGATCGCGCCGATCTGCGTCTTCGGATCCATCGGATCGCCGACGCGTAAGCCTTTCGCCTTCTCGACGAATTTCGCGATGAAGGCGTCGTACGCTCCCTCGTGCACCAGCAGGCGCGATCGCGCGTCGCACGATTGACCCGCGTTATGGAAGATGCCGTACACCGCTCCGGCGACGGCCGCGTCGATGTCCGCATCGTCGAAGATGACACTAGGCGATTTGCCGCCGAGCTCGAGCGTGACCCGTTTAATCGTCGCGGACGCGAGCTCCATTATCGTCGCACCCGTGCGCGTCTCGCCTGTAAAGGCGATCTTGTCCACTCCCGGATGTTGTGCGAGATGCGCGCCGATGGTTGCGCCCGGTCCGGGCAGAACGTTCACCACGCCCGGGAGGCAGCCGGCTTCCATACAGATCTGGCCGAGCAAGAGCGCGGTGATCGGCGTGGAGCTAGCGGGTTTGAGGATGACCGTGTTGCCCGCTGCGAGCGCCGGCGCCACTTTCCACGACGCCATGAGCAGCGGATAGTTGAACGGCACGATGGCCGCGCAGACGCCGATCGATTCTTTCAACGTGTAGTTGAAGTAGTTCGGGAGCGAAGGCATGGTGCTGCCCGACATCTTCGTGACCGCGCCGCCGTAGAATTCGAACAGCTCGATGATCTGGCCGATCTCGCCTTTTGCACCAGACATCGTCTTACCGGCATTCATCACTTCGGTGCGAGCAAGGTCGTCCATGCGTTCGGAGAGCAGATTCGCGATCTTGAAGAGCACGCGTGCCCGGCGCGCCGGCGGCATCGTGGCCCATTTTCCTTCGTAGGCCGCGCGCGCCGACACGACGGCGGCGTCGGCGTCGTGAATGCCGGCGGCGGCCACTTGCGCGAGCGGTTCGTTCGTGGCCGGATTCAACACGGTCGTATAGTTGCCGGACTTTGGCTTGACGAACTCGCCGTTGAGGAACAGCTCATAGGTCTTTTGGTCGAGTGCTAATGCCATTATATACCCTTCTTCACGTGGGCAAGCGTTGCTTGCCCTCCTACAAAAACCACTAAATCCTCTCGACGATAGTTGCGATGCCTTGACCGACGCCGATGCACATCGTGGCCAGTCCGCGGCGAGCGCCGCGCGCCTGCATCGCGTGCAGCAGAGTGACGAGAATCCGCGCGCCGCTGCAGCCGAGCGGATGCCCTATCGCGATTGATCCGCCGTTGACGTTGATTATTTCCATCGGAAGTTCAAGGTCGCGCGCACAGGCAAGCGCTTGCGCCGCGAACGCTTCGTTCAGTTCGATGAGATCGAGGTCGGTGACTTTTAGTCCGGCGCGTGCTAACGCCTTGCGCGTGGACGGAATCGGACCGAGCCCCATGCAATTTGGATCGACGCCGGCCACCGCCGACGTGATGATGCGCGCGAGCGGCTTGAGCCCGCGTCTCTTGGCTTCGTCGGCGCTCATCAGGACCACGCCGGCCGAGCCGTCGTTGATGCCGCTTGAGTTGCCGGCCGTCACGCTGCCGCCTTCGCGAAATGCCGGTTTGAGTTTCGCGAGCTGCTCCATGGTGACGTCGGGCCGCGGATGCTCGTCAACGGTGACAACGGCGGGCGGCTCGCCCTTTTTCGCTTTGCCGCCGGGCGGCGGTACCGGCACGCCGATGATCTCGGCGTCGAACGCGCCGGCTTTTTGCGCGTCGCCCGTTTTGTGTTGGCTCGAATACGCGAACTGGTCTTGATCCTCTCGCGAGATGTGATAACGCTCGGCGACATTCTCGGCGGTTTCGCCCATCGAGATCGGCGGCCAACCGGCCTGCGTGAGCTTGGGGTTGTACATGCGCGCGCCGAGTGTGGTATCAAAGAGTTGCGGCACACGCGCGAATTCGCTCTCCGGCTTGGGCATGACGTAGGGCGCGCGAGTCATGCTCTCGACGCCGCCGCCGATGAACACGTCGCCACACTCCGCTATGATGGCCTGCGCCGCGCTGTTAATGGCTTGCAAACCCGACCCGCAGAGGCGGTTGAGCGTTGTGCCGGGCACTTCGACTGGAAAGCCCGCAGCGAGCACCGCCATGCGCGCGACGTTCCGGTTGTCTTCGCCGGCCTGATTGCTGCAGCCCCACATGACGTCTTCGATGTCTTTAGGGTCGAGCTTCGCGCGCGCTGCAAGCGCCTGCAAGATGACCGCCGACATGTCGTCTGGACGGACGCTCTTGAGTATGCCGCCGTATCTGCCGACGGGCGTCCGGGCTGCGGCGACGATGACGACTTCGCGCATGAATCTCCTTGGAACGACGGGAATGCGATTGGAAAAGGAGAGTTCGTGGCGAAGATACATGGGACCCGCCGAATCTTCGAGGGCCGGGTCATCAACCTACGCGTCGATGATGTCGAATACGACAATGGCGCGCGCTCTAATGTCGAAATTGTGGAACACAACGGCGGTGTCGCGATCATCGTGCAACCCACGCCGAACACAATCGTCTTGGTGTGGCAGTATCGTCCGGCAACGGGCCTCTCGTTGTGGGAGGTTCCGGCGGGCAAGTTGGAGCGCGGTGAGGACCCAATGGCGTGCGCCACGCGCGAGTTGATCGAGGAGACCGGCTATCGCTGCCGCGAGATGCGCAAGCTGTGGTCGTTCTTCACCGCTCCAGGATTTTGCAACGAGCGGCTGCATCTGTTTGTCGCAGTGGCTCCGACGCCGGGTGAAGCCGAACCCGAAGCCACGGAAGTGCTGCAGCCGCTCGAATTCAAGTTGGAAGAGGCCTGGGCGATGGTGCAGCGCGACGAGATCCCCGATGCGAAAACGCTGATCGCGCTCAGGTGGTGTTTGTCGCAACCACGATAAGAACCATGGGCAAGCGATGCTTGCCCTCCAACATCCTTTTTTTGGGCAAGCGATGCTTGCCCTAGTACGGTTGCCCTAGTACGGATGCTCCAGTGGAGTTAGCGGTTGGCGCGGGCGCGCTTGTCGCACAGGTCGCAGAAATAAGTCTGCTTGGCGTCGATGTCGAACACCGAGTGGCTGAGGTACATCGCACAGCGCGCGTTGTGGCAATGTTTCAACGCGAACGCGTGCCCCAACGCATGGACGCACTCTTTGAGGGTCCGCTGGAAGAGCACGTCGTCGTTCGGCGGCTCTTTGGAAAATTCGGGATTGAGCCGGAACGTGGATACCACCGCCACGCGATCGCTGTCGCTCGCGTCTCCGAAGATGAACGGATGCGACGTCTTGTAGAGATCGCTGCCCAAGATGCCGAGCAGCAGCCCGTCGCGCGCCGGATACGCGCTGAGCATTCGGTTGAAGACGGTGTTGAGGAAGAATTGGCCGCGCGTGAGATTGGCGTGTGTGGGCGAGAGGGTGAGCGGCTTTTCGACTGCGAACTTATGGAAGAATCGCTCCTCCAGGCACGGCGCCAACCGTTCGCAGAAACTCACACCCACGCCATTGATCGGAACCAGACTTATCTTTTCCAACACCGATTCGGCCGCACAAAGCCGGCCGCTCCAATCGCCTTCGGCGACGGCGAAACGTGATTCGCCGCTCCATGGCGCCGTCATTTCGGGCGCTTTCCGGGCCAGTCCTTCGGCACGGCGCGATGCGAGGAGTTGTACGCTGTGATCATCGGAATCGGAATCGACGTCGCTGAAGTCGCGCGCTATGCGTTCGATGAAACGAAACTTGCGCGCTTTGCGAAGAAGGTGTTCACCGAGGCGGAGATGGCGCATGCGATGAAGCACCGGCACTACGCTGAACGGCTCGCCGGAGCGTTCGCAGCAAAGGAAGCCACCAGAAAGGCGTTTGGTCACGCCATCCCGTGGCGCTCGATGGGCGTGCGTCACCAACGCAGCGGCAAGCCGTATATGGAACTCACGGGCCGCGCGTCGGCTTTGCCCGCCTTGCGAGGCGTCCGAGGAATGCATTTGAGCATCACACATTCGAAAACGACGGCTGTCGCCGTGCTCATACTCGAAGGCGACGAACTCAAACCCGCCGCATCGTCTGAAGCGGTTGCGCGATGAACGCGCTCACCGCCGCAGAAATGCGAGCCGCCGATCTGCGCACGGTCAACGATCTCGGAATACCCGAAGCGATCCTCATGGAATCGGCAGGCCGTGCCGTCGCCGATCTCGCGCGCGATTTCGTCGACGATCTCGAGGGCGATCCCATCCGCATCGCCGTGGTGGCGGGCCCGGGGAACAACGGTGGCGATGCGTTGGTGGCCGCTCGTCATCTGATGCAGCTTGGGTTCGAACCCGACATCTACATGGCGGCGAAAGAGAAAGACTGCAACGAGTTGTGCCGCGTTCAGCTCGACATCATGGAAGGACTCGGCGCTTCCATCAGCTATCTCCGCGATCAGTCGCCGGAATTTTTCCGCTCGGGGCTGCGCGCCGCGTCGCTCGTCATCGATGGCTTGCTCGGCACGGGATCGAGCGGTCCGCTTCGCGAGCCGTACAAGAGTTGGGTGAACGAGATCAACATCGCAGGTCACGAAGTGATCGCGGTGGACACGCCCACAGGCGTCGATCCGTCATCGGGCGGTGTGCCCGGGCCGGCGGTGACCGCAACCGCCACTGTCACGATGGCGGCGCCGAAAGTTGGATTGCTCTTGTATCCGGCCGCTTCGTACGTCGGCGAACTGTGGGTGGCGAACATCGGCATCCCAGCCTCCGTGCTCGCAGAGGCAGGCGGCCGCTATCACGTCATGACTAAGGAACAATTCTTCTATTGGTTGCCGCATCGCAGTCCGCAGGCCGACAAACGCACGGCGGGCGACGTTGTGATCATCGGCGGCAGCGCGAACTACGTCGGTGCGCCGGTGCTCGCAGCGCTCGGCGCACTTCGGGCCGGCGCGGGTTTTGTGACCGTGGCGTGCCCCGCTGCCGCGGCCGCGTCGATAAGCCATCACATACTCGAGCCGGTTATCGCCCCGTGGCCGGATACGAATGACGTCGATGCGATCGTCGACGCGTTGCTCGACACCACGCGCCACGCGGGTGCCGTGGTCATCGGTCCCGGGCTCGGCCGGGAAGAGCGCACACAAGAAATCATCCGCCGCTACCTTGCTGCCACCACTCGGCCGCTCGTCGTCGACGCCGACGCGCTATTCGCGCTGGCCGATCACACTGAAATCGTCAAGGATAAGAAAGCGGTGCTCACGCCGCACGCCGGCGAATTCGCGCGGCTGCTCGGCTCGCGCGCCGAAACAGCGATCGCAAACCGCATGAAAGCCGCGGACGAGTTCGCGTCGTCGCTCGATGCTGCGCTGCTGCTTAAGGGTCCGCGTTCGATCGTCGCCACGAAGGAAGCTTCGTATGTCAATCTCACCGGCAACGCTTTGCTCGCCACCGCCGGGTCGGGCGACGTACTTGCGGGCATGACCGGCGCGATGTTGGCGGCGGGATGCTCCTCCCGGCAAGCTGCCGCGATCGCCGCGTTTTGGCATGGCACCACGGCGGACTTTCTCGCGTCGAAGAACGTCCACAGCATCGTCGCCGGCGATATCCCCGCATCACTGCAAGATGCGCTGCAATGGCTCGATGAGCGCGAAGAGGAGGACGACGGGTATTTGACGCGCGTGGTTTGAATGGGCGAGCGATGCTCGCCCTAGTACAGCTCGACGAAGTACGGCTCGACGTAGTGCAGCTCGACCTTGTACAGCTCGACGTAGTGCAGCATTTCCAGGACGGGAGATCGCCATGACCATTTCGCGACTTTCCGGTGCGCTTATCAGCGTCGCCGCATTGGTTCTGTCCGCACCGCTCGCGGCGCGCGCCGCCGATGGCGGAAATGTCGTCCTCGATTGGAATGACATCGCACTTCGCGCAATCGCGACCGCAAAGGCCGGCAATCCGACGGATAGCCATAGTATGGCTCTCGTGCAGGTTGCGGTCTCCGACGCGATTGCAAACATTTCGGCCTCTCCCGCGCATCGGCCGTATTCCGTCGTCTTTCTGAAATCGATCGGCGGCGCGTCGCCGGATGCCGCAGCGGCAGCGGCGGCGCATGCGGTTCTCGTGAGCCTGTACCCAGACCAGCGCGAAAAACTCGATGCGGATCTTCGCGAGTCGCTCGATCGGATTGCCGCCGGCAAGGCTAAAGACGATGGCGTCGCGACCGGCGTTGCCATTGCGGCGCAGCTTGTGGCGATGCACCAACATGATATACCACCGGCATCAATCAAAGCGTATGCACCGGGCTCAAATGCCGGCGATTGGCAACCCACCGCGCCACGTCTCCTGCCCGCGTTGATGCCGCAGCTAGCGCACACGGCGACGTGGCTTTTAGCCGCGCCCGACGCGCTTCGGCCAGGTCCGCCGCCGGCGCTCGGCAGCACGATCTACCTGCGAGATCTCGCTGAGGTGACGAGCATCGGCAGTGCTACGAGCACCACTCGAAGCCCGGACCAGACTCAAGCAGCGATCTATTGGCAATGGGTCGGTCCGGCGTATCCGAATTATGCGGCCACGCAGCTGGCCAAAGCTCACGGCCTCAGCGCCGAACAGGATGCGCGACTCTTCGCGGCGCTGAATGTTGCGAACGCCGATGCGCTCACCGTCGCTTGGGACGCTAAGTACGCGTATAATCTTTGGCGCCCGATCACGGCTATTCGCGCCGGAGGAGCCGGCGATTGGTCGCCGGCGATCGATACGCCGCCGTTCCCCGAATATATCGCGGCGCATTCCATAATCGCCGGTTCGAGCGCCGAAGTGCTTGAGGCGTGGTTCGGCGTCGGCCCCAATCCGATGGCTTTTGAAAGCCCGTTATTGCCGGGCGTCACGCGACACTTCGCAGACATAGAGCAGTGGGATCAGGAGATTTCGAATGCTCGCATCTGGGGCGGCGTGCACTTCCGGAATTCTTGCGAGGTTGGAGACACGCTCGGCCGCAGGATCGGAGCACTCGCGATTTCGCGCTTCATACCCTGAGAAGACGAACACTCAGGGCAAGCGATGCTTGCCCTCCTACAGACGACGAAAAAATGGGCAAGCGATGCTTGCCCTCCTACAGAGTTGACGGGCTACTTTTTCGGGGATTGCGATGGTTCTTTCTTCCATGCGGCGGCAACCGGCGACGGCAATTTGTCCATGTGCTTGAGGAACATCACGACTTGCCAAAGTTCCGAATCGCTTAGCCGCACGCCGAATGACGGCATGCCGGTGAGCCGGATGCCGTGCTGAACGACCCAATACGTGTCACCTTCCGGATCGTCTTCGACGCCGTGATCGCCAAGCTGCGGCGCGTGCTGATAAAGGCCTTGAGCGATGTTTGACGGCTTCCCATCCGATGCGCCGTGGCACGCCATGCAATTCGTCGCATACAGTTTCAGCCCGGCGTTCAGGTTGTCGTCGGTCATCGGGAGCGGGTTTGGCGACGCGGTCGCCTCGCGACGGATCGTCGCCTTCAACGACGTTCGTGCCGCCCATCGTTCTATGCCGCTCGGCTTCCCGTCCGCGTTTGCGGGCACGAGTCCGAACGAAACCGCCGCATAAGCGGCGATCAAGCCCACCAGTATGAGCAATCCGGCGCCCGTCAGTATCCATCGTATTTTCATCAAGATCCCCTAGCGTAACGCTCGAGAACGACGGCTACGCCGTCCTCGTCGTTTGTTAGCGTGATTTCGTCCGCGGCGGCGAGCGTCTCGGGCGCAGCATTGGCCATGGCCACACCGTGGCCGGCCCATCGAAGCATGCCCGCATCGAGGGCGCCGTCGCCGATGGCGAGGACGTCCGCGCGATCGATGCCGCGCTGCGCGGCAAATCGTTCGAGCGCGAAATGCTTGGACACGCCGGCGCGCATGAGCGTCAACTCAAAGGTCTTGTCTAGCCAGTCGTCCACTTGTTCTACCCCGAGATGTGCCAAATCCAAACGCGCCTGCTCGAAGCGGTGATCTCCGAAGTAACGAACCATGAGGGCGGATTGTTCCCGCACCGACGCGCGCAAGTCGTCGCTCGCGACCCACTGATGCTCGTGACCGGCTCCATATTTGCGGATGATTTCGGGACTGCCGACGTACGATTCGCCGGCGAAGATGCACATCTCATAGCCGTGCGTCACGCCATAGTTGACGGCTTCTCGGGCCGCCTCGGCAGGCAGCGGATATTCTTCCAGAACCCGGTCGTCACTCGCGTCCTTGACGAGCGCGCCGTTGACGCAGACCAGAGGCAAGTGCAATCCGAGTTCGCGCACGAACGGCTTTGACGAGAGATATGCGCGAAACGTCACCACGATGACGCCGATGTTCCGCGCGCTCACTGCGGCGACGGCTCGCTTGGTTCGTTCGCTGACGCGGCCCGCCGAATCGAGCGTCGTGCCGTCGAGATCGAGCGCGACAAGCTTCAGCGTCTGCGCGCGCGTCATCGCTTTGCGGCTTTCAGTTTCCAGCCGGTCACACCCGTAAGCGCTGCGAAGCCGAGCCGCTCGAGAATCGGCCGGCTTGTCTCTGCTGCGTCGACATTAAGGTAGCGGAAGCCGCGCGCGCGTGCATCGCGGGCGCGCACCGCGACGATCGCGCGAAAGATGCCGCGCCGGCGATGGGCGGGCAGCGTGCACCCTCCCCACAGACCGGCGAAGCTGCGACTCCGCGGCAATTCAAGTCGGGCTGCCGCGACGGGACCGCCACCGGCATAGGCCACGTACAGGGCGAGTGTCGGGTCGAGAAGCCGTTGCGAATACGCTTCGTACCTGGCTGCACTGCCGTGATTCCATATCGCAGCATTCACCGCGATGAGATCCGCGAGCCCTTGCGCGTCGACGATCTGCTTCACCTCGACGTCCGGTGGCAACGGACCGGCCATCAATTCTTTTGCGAGATCGAACACCATCAGCGTTTCGGGCTCGTCTGCCGCGAAGCCGGCCGCGCCCAAGCGCCTCCCGAGATCGGACGGCAAGTCGTGGCCGTAAACTTTCCATTCCACCTCACTCCCGAGCGCGGCGAAATGTGCCGCCTGCTCGGCGATCGCCGCGTCAGCATCCGCACGGCCCAGATCTGAGTACAGAATGCAATTGAAACGGCCGACGGCGCACACGATTCCCGAAGTCCGTTCGATGCGCACGCCGGGTTCGGCCGGCGCGTCGGCGCGCATCTCGGCGTCGTAGAGCGCCAAGATATCGGAGCGATTCAAAGCAGCTTGCGCAATTCCGATTCGTCGATGACGGAGACGCCGAGCTTTTCCGCCTTCGCGAGTTTGCTGCCGGCTTTCTCACCGGCGACGACATAATCGGTATTTTTGCTCACGGATCCGGCAACTTTGCCGCCGGCATCCGTGATGAGCGCTGCGGCGTCTTCGCGCGATAGATTGGGCAGCGTGCCGGTGAGCACGAACGTCTTGCCGTCGAGTTTGCCGCCGCCGGACTTGGCGGCGCGACGGGGTTCGCCGCGAAGATTCACGCCCGCGCGGCGCAGTTTCTCCACAACCTTGAGATTGTGCGGCTCGCGGAAGAACTGCGCCACGCCGGCGGCGATCTTGGGGCCTATTTGCTCGACCGATTCAAGGTCGTTGGCATCGGCGGCGGCAAGCGCATCGATGTCGGCGAAATCTTGCGCGAGCACCTGAGCCGTCTGACTACCGACGAAGCGGATGCCCAGGCCGAAGAGCACGCGCCAAAACGGACGCTTCACGCTCTCCGCGATATTTCGCACGAGGTTCGCCGCCGATTTTTCGCCGGAGCGCGGCAGCGAGGTCAACTGTCCGAGCGTGAGCGCGTACAGATCGCCGATGTCTTCGACAAGCCCTGCATCCACTAACGCTTCAGCGATTTTGTCGCCGAGGCCCTCGATATCCATCGCCTCGCGCGATGCGAAATGGCGAACCCGTTCCTTGCGCTGTGCCGGACATGCCGAGTTCGTGCAGTACGCCATCGCCTCGCCTTCGGCTCGCTCGATCGGGCTGCCGCATGACGGGCATTTGACGGGCATCGCCCATTCGCGCAGGCGTTTGCCTTTGCGCGCTTCCAGTACCGGACCGACGATCTCCGGGATCACCTCGCCTGCTCTTCGCACGATGACGACATCGCCGGGCCGCACGTCTTTGGCGCGCACGTAGTCTTCGTTGTGCAAGGTCGCGGTGCTCACGGTGACGCCGCCGACGAACACCGGCTCCAAGACCGCATACGGATTGACGCTCCCGGTGCGCCCGACATTGACTTCGATCGCGAGCAGTTTCGTTCTGGCCTCTTCCGGCTTATATTTGAACGCGATCGCCCAGCGCGGGTCTTTGCCGACAAAGCCGAGCCGGCGCTGCTGTTCGAGCGAATCGATCTTGACGACGATGCCGTCGATCCCATAGTCGAGCGTCGAGCGTTTCGCTTCCCACGCTTCGCAATGCGCGACGAGTTCATCGAAGTCTTCGAACCGTTTTGCGTGCTCGTTCACGGGGAAGCCGAATTCGCGCAGACGTGCGAGCAGATCCCATTGCGTGGTGACGTCGAGCGGCGGCTCGCAAAGGCCTAAGGCGTACGCGTAGAATCGCAGCGGCCGCAGCGCCGTGATCTTCGGGTCGAGCTGGCGCACCGCGCCCGACGCAGAGTTGCGCGGATTGACGTAGGTCTGTTCGCCGGCCTCGGCACGGCGCGCGTTGAACGCGAGAAAATCGCTTTGGCGGATATAGACTTCGCCGCGCACTTCGAAAAGTGCCGGCGGTCGCCCGCGCAAGCGCAGCGGGATGACCCTAATGGTGCGCAGATTCGCGCTGACGTCCTCGCCCGTCACGCCGTCGCCGCGCGTCCCCCCACTTTCCCATGCGCCATCGCGGTAGCGAAGGGCTACCGCAAGCCCGTCGATCTTTAGTTCGGCGACGAACGCGATCGGCGCGTCTGGAATCAGGCGACGCACGCGCGCAAACCACGCGCGCAATTCGTCGGCGCCGAACGCGTTGCCGAGCGAAAGCATCGGAATTTCGTGAAGGTACTGCGTGAATGCCGATGACGGCGTTCCACCCACGCGCTGCGTCGGGCTATCCGACGACTGCAATTCGGGGTGTTCTGTTTCCAAGTCGATGAGTTCGCGCAGCGCTTTGTCGTAGGTGGCGTCCGGCACGCTCGGCGCATCGAGCACGTTGTACTCGTGGCTCCAAAGATCGAGCTGATCGCGCAATTCGGCTGCGCGTTTTTTCGGGGCGGCGGGCGTCATGCGGGCGGCTTTCGGTCGGTCATGTGGGGCCGACCTTTATGGTCGGCCTGAAAAAATTTTCCTTACCTAGTCGACGCTGTCCGATAAAATTGAATCGTATTACCGAGGCCGCGCTCGAATGACGTCGCGTCTTTCCAGAAGCGCTCAGCAAATTTTGACGAGTCCACGATGTATGGGCGATCCCACTGGAAGCGCATCTCACCCATTTCTCTGATTTCTTTGCTGAACAGACCAACGACCGGTGCGAGCGCGCTTGGCAGCACACTGATTCTTGGCGGAACCCCGATGAGGCTCGCGGCAAGGGACAACACCTCGCGCAGCGTCCGCGTCGGCGCATTCGGAACATGCCACGCTTGCCCATAGGCATCGTCCGGCGCGTCGATCAAGGTGACGAGCGCTCGCGCAAAGTCGGGGACGTAGGCAAAATCATGCGGATGCTCGGGATTGTAGGGGATGAACGCGGACTGGCCGGCCAAGTACCGCGCGACACCAAACGCCGAGATCACCGACGTCGCGACATCCGGCCCATAAAAATCTGCTGCGCGGACGGCAACCGCGCGCAGGCGGCCGGAGTCGTGCGCAGATATCCATAGCTTGGTGATTTCCGCACGGAGCGCGGGCTTGCGTCCGTAGTCCGTAAGCGGCTTGTCCTCGGTCAGCGGCGCGGTCTGCGGCCCGTACATGTAGAGGTTGTCTGCAAAGACGAAACGTGCGCTCGAACTTGAACAGCCGTCGATCAGGTTGGCCATCGTGGCTGGCCACACGCGCCTCCACAGCGCCGAATCGTACGGAAAGCCGAGACAGCACACGACCGTATCCATCCCCGCGCACGCTTGAATTATCGCATCATGATCGGTCGAATCGGCCGCGTGAAACGTGCAACCCTCGGGAAGTTCTTTCGGTTTCGTCCTCTGCACGATCCGTACGGAATCGCCGCGCGTTGCAAGCGTAGAGACCGTCGCACGCCCAACGGCGCCGTAACCGATCACGGCAATGTTTTTCATCGACGGTCACTTACACAAATGGGCAAGCGATGCTTGCCCGACTACATGGAAATGAAAAACGGGGCAAGCGATGCTTGCCCTAGTACACTTGCCCTAATACAGTTGACCTAATACGGTTAGGCGCTAGGGGCTCCGTCGCGCTGCCATTTGCGGATCAAGTACGCGATGAGATCGGCCGTGACTTCGCTGATGCGCACGAACGAAACACCGAGGCCGCGCGCGTCGTTGCGGACGACGGTGCCGTACACAGAAATCGGATCCTGCTCGCCGTCGATGGTCAGATCGATGGATACCAAGTCGTTGGTGCTGATCGGCAACGCGGTGCGCAAAAGCACGCCGCCCGCGCCGATGTTGACGATCTCGCCCGGAACGGATTCGGGCGACCGTTCGCGGTGCACGTTAACGGGCAGGGCCTTGACGACACGGTCGTGTTCGCGCCGTTCTGAGCCGGTTCCAGTGCTAGCAGTCGTCATGGCGTATTGTTGTACAACTTCACGTTGCCGATATTTTGCGCCCAGTACCAAATCCGGGAAACACCCCACGCGAAGTGGTCCCAGACGTAAAGTTCCCAATAGCGTCCTTGCGGGAACAACGCAACGACCGCGAGGATGATGACGGTATAGCCCGTGACGCCGATGCTGCCCCAGAACTTCGTGCTCTTCGATGCTTCGACTTTGCCGCGCATGGGCGACGGTTCGAAATACGTTTTGCGTTCCGGCGTGATCTGATAGTCTTGTTTGGCTCCTGCCGTCCGTGAGTAGACCGGCTGCACCCCGAGTTGATCGGTGGCGAAGCTGCGGCCGGCGCCGCCAACAGGCGGAGCGGCAGGGACGAACCCGGCCGCGACGGCGGGCGCCCCATCTTGATTGGCAAGAAGGCGATCGATTTTCTGTTTGCCGTCATCGTTGAGTTCGACGAAGTCGGCGACGGTATCGAATCCGGCGCCCTCGCCCATCGTGGTCTGCGTGCGAACGCGGATGAGTCCGCGCGCGGTGGCATTGAGCGTGCGCATGTCGATCGTCGAAAATAACACCGTGCCGTCTGGAATTGCCACCGGCAGAGATGCGACCAAACTGTCGTGGTCCAGACGTTTGACGCGACCGGTCTCGTTCAACCCAAGGTCGGAATTACGCACCGTGATGACGACCGGCAGCGTGAGCGCAGTTGGTAGATGTTCGGCATCCAGGGCGTCGGCCATGTTCTGACACTGTCCTTGAAATGAAGAATTGGACGGCAAGCCGTCATCTCTAGATTGTCGGCCATTCGACGCCGCAACTTGACCCCAGGGCGTGAGATGCATCACAAAAGCGCTGCCGGACCTGATTAGGCGGTTTCGGCGCCTTCGAGGCTTTTGAGCAGTTCGTCGTTGACGCGCTGGTATTCGGCCACGGCGTCATGTTCGCTCGAGATGGCGATATGCGCCCGCGGATCGGCCAGCATTCGTTTGAGGTACTGACCGGTATGGGAACTTGAGTTCGCTGCCACCTGCTCGGGCGTACCGACCGCGACCATGTGTCCCCCTTTGTCGCCGCCTTCGGGGCCGAGGTCGATGATGTGGTCGGCGGTCTTGATGACGTCGAGATTGTGCTCGATGACCAGCACGGTATTGCCGCCGTCGACCAGCCGCTGCAGGACGCGGAGCAAATGCGCGACGTCCGCGAAATGCAGCCCGGTCGTCGGCTCGTCGAGAATGTAAAACGTGCGCCCGGTGCTGCGCCTGGAGAGCTCGGTGGCGAGCTTCACGCGTTGCGCTTCGCCACCGGAAAGCGTGGTGGCCGACTGGCCCATCTGGATGTAGCCCAAGCCCACATCGCAGATGGTCTTGAGCTTGTTATGGATGCGCGAGAGGCTTTCGAAAAAGACGGAAGCTTCATCCACGCGCATCTCGAGCACGTCGGCGATCGACTTGCCCTTGTACTTCACTTCAAGTGTCTGCTGATTGTAGCGCCTGCCCTTGCAGGTCTCGCACGGTACGTAGACGTCGGGCAAGAAATGCATCTCGATCTTGATGATCCCGTCGCCGTCGCACGTGTCGCAGCGGCCGCCCTTGACGTTGAACGAGAAGCGGCCGGGGGCGTAGCCGCGCGTCCGCGCGTCGGGCGTGAGCGAGAACAACTCACGGATGGGATCGAACGCGCCCGTGTAGGTCGCCGGATTGCTGCGCGGCGTACGGCCGATGGGTGACTGGTCGATCACGACGACTTTGTCGAGCTGTTCGAGACCGGTGACTTTACCGTAGGTCTCTTCCGCCGGTTGACCGTGAAGATAATGTCCGAGCGCGCGATGCAGCACCATGTCCACGAGCGTCGATTTTCCGGAACCCGAGACTCCCGTGATGCAAGTGAAGACGCCCAAGGGAAACTCCACGTCGATGCCGTGCAGATTGTTGGCGCGCGCATTGCGCACGATGAGTTTTCCGGTGGGCGCGCGGCGCCGCGGCGGGATGGGAATGAACGCCTCGCCGGTCAGGTAGCGCCCGGTCAGCGATTCGGGATTGGCGGCGACGTCGGCGATGGTGCCCGCCGCCAAGACGCGCCCGCCGTCTTTGCCCGCGCGCGGTCCGATGTCGACGAGAAAATCCGCCTCGCGCATCGTGTCTTCATCGTGCTCGACGACGATGAGCGTGTTGCCGAGATCGCGCAGCGTTTTGAGCGTTGCCAGCAATCGGGCATTGTCGCGTTGGTGCAAGCCGATGGATGGCTCGTCGAGCACGTACAGCACGCCGACCAGCGACGACCCGATCTGCGTGGCCAGGCGGATGCGCTGCGCCTCGCCGCCCGACAGCGAAGTCGCGGACCGGTCGAGCGTGAGATACTCCAAGCCCACATTGACGAGAAACCCCAATCGTGCGCGCAGCTCCTTCACGATCTGGCGTGCGATCTGCTCGTCGCGCTGGCTCAACGTGAGTTCGCGAACGAAGTCGAGGGCGCGATCCACCGGCAGCGAGGTGAGTTGCGCGATGTTCAGCTTGCCGATCGTCACGGCGAGCGATTCAGGCTTGAGCCGGGCGCCGCCGCATGCCTCGCAGCGAACGGACGTCATGAGCTTCTCGATCTCGTTCTTGACGTAATCCGACGACGTATCTTCATATCTGCGTCGGAGATTGGGAATGATGCCCTTGTATTTCGATTCGTACGTCCAGCGTTTGCCGGCCTTCGTGCGGAACGTGAACGTGCGCTTGTCTTCGAGACCGTAAAGGATGACGTCGAGCAGGTCCTTCGGCAGATCCTTGATGGGCGTGTCAAAGCCGTAGCCCTCGGCTTTGAGAATCGCGCCGACTTGCTGCATGTAAAATGCGTTCATGCCGGCGGAAAGATTCTTGCCCCACGGTACGATCGCACCGCCGCGAATGGTCTTGTCGCGGTCGGGGATGATGAGCCGGGGATCGATCTCGATCTTCACGCCGAGGCCCGTGCAATCCGGGCAAGCTCCAAACGGCGAATTGAACGAGAACATGCGCGGCGCCAGTTCGTCGAACGACAGCCCGCAATCGACGCAGGCAAATTTCTCGGAGAAGTTGAGTTCCTTATGGGCAAGCGATGCTTGCCCTAGTACGGAACGAGGAACGTCGACAAGGACCGTGATCGCGCCCTGGGTGAGTTTGAGCGCGGTCTCGACCGAGTCGGTCAACCGGCGGCGCAGATCCGGTTTGATCACCAAGCGGTCGATGACGATCTCAACGCTGTGCTTGCGTTTCTTATCGAGCGTTATTTTCTCGCGCAGCTCGCGCATGACGCCGTCCACGCGGACGCGCGCGTAACCGTCCTTGACGGCCTGGTCGAAAAGCTTTTGGTATTCCCCTTTGCGGCCGCGGACCATCGGCGCGAGGATCTGCAGCTTCGTGCCTTCAGGCAGCGCGAGGATTTGAGCGACGATCTGCTCCGCCGACTGCGGCGATATCGCCTTGCCGCAGTTGGGGCAATGGGGCGCGCCGATGCGCGCGTAAAGCAGACGCAAGTAGTCGTAAATCTCGGTGACCGTGCCCACGGTGGAGCGCGGGTTATGGCTCGCCGATTTTTGGTCGATGGAGATGGCCGGCGACAAACCCTCGATGTAGTCCACATCTGGCTTGTCCATCTGCCCGAGAAACTGGCGTGCGTACGAAGACAGCGATTCGACGTACCGGCGCTGGCCTTCCGCGTAGATCGTATCGAACGCGAGCGAACTCTTGCCGGACCCCGACAGCCCGGTGATCACGATCAGCTTGTTCCGGGGTAAGGTCAGATCTATGTTCTTGAGGTTGTGTTCGCGGGCGCCCTTGATGACGATCGAATTCAAGCCGTGGCCGAAGGGCACGGCGGCGGCCGGCACCACGTGGCGATGGGGCGATTTACCATTGGATGATTTGGTCATGGGCGACGAGCGTATTTCGGTATACGGTGAGGGCCCGACCTCCAAGGGACGCGATGATTGCCATCCTTCCGAGACGGACGAATGGGGCAACCGATTAGGGCAAACGAATCCGGGAGGCGCACGACCGCAATGAGAAGGCGCCAAAACGTTACATCGCGCGCTTTGTTCGGTGCTTCTGTCGGCGGTCTTGGCGGCTGTCCCTGCCGCCGTCAGCGCTGACACGCAGATCGGCATGCAAGGCCTTTCAATTTCCGGCGGTCATTTCGAAAATGGAAATGATGTCCGGGGCTCTGCGCTCGGCGCGTTCATCGAGATCACTCAGCGCTGGAAAAATCTGCGACTGCACCTCGAAGGGATTCCCGTCGTCGACGGCGCGCACGCGAAAAGCGACCGCTTGGGCGCGATCACGCAGAGCTTCGGCCTCTTCAACGGTGTCGTGAGCGTTCCGGTCGATCGACGCGGTCAATATTGGGCCGGGATCGGGAGCGGCATCGTCGCGCAGCGCACGCCGCAATTGAACTATCCGTTCGTGGGGCGCGACGAGGTCAACATGTCGCGACTTGCGGGGACGCGATATGAATTGCGCGGGTCTTGGCGCTCGCCGCACGCCACATTCTTCGAGGCGAGCGCCGCCGACCAGCCGCACATGCGCGGCCCGGACTTCCTTAATGTCAGCTTTGCAACTTCTCGGCCAACTTCGTCGATGGCCGCACGGCGGACCGGAACGTCGGTTTTGGACCGACGTTCGAAATCCGCTACGGTCTCTTTAAGCGGCCCGGCGAAGCGAACTAACGGCTACTTGAATGTATAGGTAAAGTCGGTCGCTGTCGTGCCGGTATCGACTTTGAAGAACGACTTTTTCGCGAAGTTGCAATCGGAATCGGCGTGCTTGAGCGTGAACGAATGGTCTGGATCGACGCAATTCGTATAATCGCCCGTCCATTTGTTTTTTTCGCCGTCAGCGAATAAATAGTAGTATCGATTGTCGAGGTCGCCGCTCACCGGCGTGGCGCACTCGCCGTCGTCGAGGTTCCACCAGCCTTCGCTCGTCCAGCCCTCCGCGTCGCTTCCGAAATACGCGATGGCGACGGAGATCTTCTCGCCGGAATCGTTGCACACGCGAAAGCTGGCCAACGCGGGCGATGGATGAAGCGCGCTTGAAATGAGAAGAAAAGCTGCGCCGACAGTGATAAGGCCGAGTTGTTTGAACACGGGGAATCCTCCCGGCAGGAAAAATCGCAGTTTGGGGCCGGACAAACAGCGGCCCGGTTACCTGCATTTATCGAGTGCGCGCGAATTTACCTAGGAGACCCCAGGCTGTGTGAGGGCGGTCATCACCCTTGGCAGTTCGCTCAAGGTGGTGATGACGGCATCCGGCGGATTCGCGCCGGCAGGCATGGGTTCCGAGCGAACATTCATCCATACAGAGCGCATGCCGGCAGCTTGAGCGCCCGTCACATCGCGGTTGAACCGGTCGCCGACCATGACGCTCTCGCTCGGTCCCACGCCCAACAACCCCATAGCGTGGCGGAAAATCGCCGGGTCCGGCTTCACCATTTCTAAATCCCCGGCCATCACCACGTGATCGAAAAACCGCCCGAGCTGCAGCGGCGCGATGCGCGCCTTGTGCGTTTCGGTAAAACCGTTCGTGATGATCGCCAACTTGTATTGGCCGTGAAGACTTGTCAGCACGGGAACCGCGTCGGGGTAATATTCCACGCGCTCGGCCCGAATCGCATCGTACCGCACCGCTAGCGCTGCTGCAAGCGCGTCGTCGTCGACGCCGAGCGAACGTAACGCCGCGCGCCACATCGTGCGTCGAATGCCGTCGCCGCGCGAAGGCGGGGAGCCCGGCGCAAGACCTTCCCAAAAAGCGATCGCGGAATCCAAATACGCCTTGGCAAGATCCGCGGGTGCGAGACCACGGCCACCGGCCACCTCTCGAGCGACGGCTTCGGCGCACTCCTCGGTCGAAATCGTATCATCGACCAGCGTGTCGTCCAGGTCGAAGAAAATGGCGCGAATCACGGAGGCGCCTCTTTGTTCGCGGAAGCGAACGTCCCTTGATTCGGACCTCTTGGTTGGCCGCCAAAATGAATAAGCCCGGCGTGCGCAGTATAGCCGGGGACCATGACACACGTCGCCACGAAATCCGCGAGAGCGTTGATACTCCTCGCAGCTGTCGCCCTGTCCGCCTGCGCACCCCATCAGGCCGGCGGCCCTCCGGGCGGCGCGGGCGGTTTCTCCATTCCAGTGTCCGCGCAACCGATGAAGCGTGGCCCGATCGAGCAGACATTCACGGTGAACGCGACTGTTGCTCCGCTGCAGCACGCCGTCTTGTCGTCGGTGGTTTCCGGCACGGTGCTTTCGGTGAACGGCCAGATCGGGCAACGCGTCAGAAAGGGCGATCTGCTCGTCAAGATCGACGACAGCACGTTGCAGGCGCAATTGAATCAGAACGATGCGTTGCTCGTAGCGGCACAGGCACGATACGCGTCCGCGCAGGCCAACGCTTCGGGCACGATGGCGAGCGCAAATGCCGGGCTGACATCGGCACGCAGCGCGGCCACAACGGCCGACGCGACGCTGCGACGCGATCTCACTTTGCTCAAGCAAGGTTATGTTTCGCAGCAAGCGGTGGACCAGCAGCAAGCTGCCACGGCAGCGGCCGATGCGGCCTTGAGCGCCGCAGAGGTCCAAGCCACCAATTCCAACCTGTCAGGATCGAGCAGCTCGGCCCTCGCCGACCTTCGCAATGCCAGAGCCGCCGTCACCTCGGCGAGCGCCGCGAGCGATCTCATCCAAGCGCAGATAGCACAGACCAACGTCCGCGCGCCGTTCGACGGCGTCATCGTGTCTCGCGGGGTCGACCCCGGTACGCTCGCAGCGCCGGGTTCGCCGTTGATGATCGTCGACCAGTTAGACCCGGTCTACGTCAACGCCGGGATCTCCGGCGATCAATTGAAATACGTGCACGGCGGTACGCCGGTCACGATCACCGTGGGATCCGTGCCCGGGCGTTCATGGAGCGGATCGGTTGAATACTTCAATCTCTCCGCGGAGCCCGGCACGGTCACCTACATGGCGCGCATAAGGTTGGCCAATCCCGATCTCAAGTTGCGCGGCGGCATGGTCGCGCAGGCGGCGGTGGTGCAGGCTCGCAAGTCGAACGCGCTACTCGCGCCAACCGCTTCGGTCTATCAGACCGATGAAGGATATGCGATGTTCATCATCGCTGACGGCAAGGCAGCCGTGGTGCCGGTTGAGCTCGGCCTTCAAAACGATCAGTGGACGGAAGTGACCGGAAAGGGCTTGGCGCCGAACGTTCAGGCCATTCTCAACCACTCGGCCACGCTGCAGCCGGGCACACCCGTGCAAGCGCTTCCGACAGGCGGTGGGCCGCCGGGCGCGGCCCCGGGCGGCGCTGCGCCCGGCGCCAAACCAAAGGGCACCGCGACGCCGAAGGCTGGGCAACACTAGTCGATGCAGTCTAATATTTTCATCTCGCGGCCGATCCTCGCGGCTGTCTGCGCTGCGGTCATCCTGCTCGCCGGGCTGCTCTCGATTCCGTCGCTGCCGATTTCGCAGTATCCGAATATCGCGCCGCCGACCATCTCGGTGAACTCCGTGTATATCGGCGCGAATGCCGAAGCCGTGGAGTCGTCGGTCACCAATCCGCTCGAAGAGCAGATCAATGGCGTTGAGGGCCTGCGTTATCTAGCATCCAGCAGCACTGCCGACGGCAGCAGCTCGATCACCGCCACGTTCAATCTCGGCCGCGATCCTGACAAGGCGGAACAGGACGTCCAAACGCGCGTCAACGTGGCTCAGGGCGTGCTGCCGGCGCAAGTAAAGCAGACAGGCATCACGGTCACCAAGAATTCCACGTCGTTCGTCATGGCCATCGGCATCACATCGGACAGCAAGAAGTACGACAGTCTTTTCCTGAGCAACTACGCGGACCGATACATCACCCAGGCGCTCAAACGCGTCAAAGGCGTGGGAGACGTCATCATCTTCGGCGAGCGGAAGTTCGCGATGCGCCTTTGGCTCGATCCGCAGAAACTGCAATCGTTCGGGCTGACGCCCGACGACGTCACGACGGCGCTGGCTGACCAAAACGTCCAGGTGGCCGCGGGTCAGATCGGTCAGGCGCCCGAAGCGGCGAATCAACCGTATACTCTCAACGTGCGGGTGGCGGGCCGGCTCACCACGCCGGCGCAGTTCGCGGACATCGTCGTGAAGAGCGGCAACGGCGTGCTCGTGCGCGTGTCGGATGTCGGTCGCGTCGATCTGGGCGCTCAGGACTACTCGACCGATCTCAACTTCAACGGCAAGACGGCGGTCGGCATCGGCGTTCTGCAGCTGCAGGACGCCAATTCGCTCACGGTATCGAAGGGCGTGAACGACGCGCTCAAAACGCTTTCGGCCAATTTCCCTCAGGGTGTGAGCTACAACATCGCATTCGACTCCACCACGTTCGTCCACGAATCCATCAACGAAGTGCTCAAGACGCTCACGCTCGCGATCTGCCTCGTCGTGCTCGTCATCTTCCTCTTCTTGCAGGACTGGCGAACGACGCTCATCCCCGCGGTGACCATTCCGGTCTCACTGCTCGGCACGTTCGCGCTGCTCAAAGCGTTCAATTTCTCCATCAACACGCTCACGCTGTTCGCCCTGACGCTCGCCACCGCGTTGGTCGTGGACGACGCGATCGTGGTCATCGAGAATATCGTGCGGTATATCCACGAGCATAAGATGGATGCGAAGACGGCGACGCCGCTCGCGATGGGTGAGATCACGAGTGCGGTCATCGCCACATCGCTCGTGCTTCTCGCCGTGTTCGTGCCTGTGGCGTTCTTCCCGGGAACCACGGGCGAGCTTTACAAGCAGTTCGCGCTCACCATAGCGGCGACGATCTCCATCTCGGCGTTCACCGCGTTGACGCTCGCACCGGCCCTCGCGTCGTTGATGCTTGAAGGTGAGGCGCCCAGGCACGGCGCGTTGATGCGGACGGTCGGAAACTTCATCGAGCGCGTCCGCGGCGGATACAACCGCCTGCTGCCCGCAGTCCAAAAGAAGCGCGGCATCGTGTTGGTCGTGTTCGCGTGCTTGCTCGTGCTCACCATCTTCATGTTCAAGGTCGTACCCACGGGGTTCGTACCCGACGAAGATCAAGGCTACTTCGTGGTGGTGGCACAGGGGCCGCCCGGTTCGTCGCTTGAGTACACCGACGGCATCATGAAGCAGGCTCAGCAAATCTTGAGGGCCGAGCCGGATGTGGTGAACATCTTCAGCGTCGCCGGCTTCTCGTTCTTCGGTTCGGGCCCGAACAACGGCATCATGTTCGCTTCCTTAAAGCCGTGGTCCGATCGGCGCGGAAAAGATGAATCGGCACAGGCGATCTTAGCGCGCCTGGGCGGCAAACTATTTGGGATCACCGGTGCGTCGGTCTTCGCATTCAACCCGCCTGCAATCCAAGGTGCGGGCAACGTCGGCGGCTTCGATCTCGAAGTCGAGGATCAAGCAGGATTGGGAATCCCGGCCCTCGCCACTACGGCCGGCACAACCATGTTTCTTGGGAACACCGACAAGTTGCTCACCAACGTGTTCACGACATTCCGCGCCGACAGCCCGCAAGTGCAATTGAACATCGATCGCGACGCGGTTCAAGCGCTGCATGTGAAGTTGGGCGACGTCTTCGATACGCTGCAGATACTGCTCGGTTCGGACTACGTGAACGATTTCAACTACCGCAACAAGTCCTATCGCGTCTACGTGCAGGCCGATGCTCCGTACCGGTCACACATCGACGATCTCGGGCAGTATGCCGTGAAGAACGACAGTGGCTCGATGGTGCCTCTGAGTTCGTTCATCACCGTCCAGCGCACGCTCGGACCGCCGGCCATCTACCACTACAATTTGTTCCGATCGATCGAGTTCAACGGCAGTCCGAAGCCGGGCGTCGCGTCTGGCACCGCCCTTGACGAGATGCAGAAGCTGATGAAGCAGATCCTACCGCCCGGCATGAGTTATGAATGGACCGGCACATCGCTCGATCAGATCGAAGCCGGCAGCGCCACGATCGCCATA
>Ga0208849_1000197_pt1 | contig 58792 bp, 67 predicted proteins | sample NGESurdeep072012_10_FD_184470 | JGI IMG/M metagenome (GOLD analysis project Ga0208849, IMG submission 184470) | Arctic peat soil microbial communities from Barrow, Alaska - NGEE Surface sample 53-3 deep-072012 (SPAdes) | ecosystem: Environmental > Terrestrial > Soil > Wetlands > Peat ... | reverse complement strand
GCGGGGGGCGCTCAGCAATGGGCGTCCCTACCGCGAAAGGCGGCGCAGCCGCGATTTTTCATCCGCAGATGTCGCAGATGGACGCAGATGAAGGCGGATTTGAACGTCTGGAGGGCCGACGGCGGTCGAAATCTTCTGATCCGCGCCCATCTGTGACATCTGTGGATAGATCTTCCTGGCTTCGCCGGCCCAATGACCCGCGGGGGGCGACGTTCACCCGATTGCCCTGCGGCGTTCGGCCGGCGGCGTTGACCTTTGGGCCATTTCCTACACTGTCGCGGCTTACCGGGGCAGAGCGATGACCGACGTCTTCGTCTCCTACAAGGCAGAGGATCGCGAGCGCGTAAAACCGCTGGTGGACGCCCTTCTCGCCGAAGGGCTGAAGGTCTGGTGGGATCTGGGCATCGAGGGCGGCGCCAACTGGCGCCAGACTATCCAGAGCCACCTCGACACCGCCGCCTGCGTGGTGGTGGCGTGGAGCGACGCTTCGGTCGGCGCAAGCGGCTATTTCGTCCAGGACGAAGCCGCCCTCGCCCGGCGCCGCGGCGTCTATCTGCCCGTCGCCATCGACGCGGTGCAGCCGCCGCTGGGCTTCGGCCAGGAGCATATCCTCAAGCTGACGCAATGGCGCGGCGATCGTCGGGACCCGCGGTTCCTGGACCTGCTGGCGGCCGCCAGGGCGATGGTGGCCGCCGAGCCGCGGCCGACGCCGACAGCGCGGGAAAAGGCGCTGCGCGGCGGCGCGCGGAGCCGTTGGCCGGCCGTGGCCGCGTCGGCGCTGCTGCTGGCCATCGGCGCCCTGGTGATCTGGCGCGCGCCGGCGGCTCTGTCGCCGGCGGGGGCGCGCGCGCCGGCGAACAGCATCGCGGTGCTGCCGCTGACCAATCTCAGTGGCGATCCCGCCCAGGAGTATTTCGCCGATGGCCTGTCCGAAGAGCTGATCGCCGCCCTGGCGCGCCTGAACGAGCTGCAAGTGATCGGTCGGACATCCTCGTTCCGCTTCAAAGGCAGCAAGGAGGGGGCCATCGTCATCGGGACCAAGCTCGGGGTGGCCTATCTCCTGGACGGCGCGGTGCGGCGCGATGGTCAACGCGTGCGAGTGAGCGCCCAGCTCGCCGACACCAAGACCGGCTTCGAGCGCTGGAGCGAGATCTATGACCGCGACATGAAGGACATCTTCGCGGTCCAGAGCGGGATCGCCGAAGCGGTCGCCCAGGCGCTGAAGGTCCGGCTGATCGGCGGTGACATCACGGCCCTGAGCCACGGCGGCACGTCCGATCCCGGGGCCTACGACGCCTATCTCCGCGCCCGCGGCCTGCTCCAGAACGCCAGCGGCGAGGCCGACGATCGCGCGGCGCTCGCCGGCTACGAGGCCGCGATCGCCGCCGATCCGCGCTTCGCCAAGGCCCACGCCGGCCGGGCGGTGGCGCTATTGACCCTGGCCGGCAATTTCCTGGCGGGCGGCCGACTTCGGGATGCAAATCGAGCCGCTCTGGTTTCGGCCAGGCGGGCCGTGACGCTCGCGCCCGACCTCGCGGTGATCCAGGTCGTCCTCGCCGACGCCCTGCTGAACGCGAACCTCGACGTCGCCGGTGCGCGCCGGGCTTTCGCCCAAGCCAGGAAGTTCGGCGCGGGCGAGCCCAATGTACTGATCGCCGATGGCCTCTTCCAATGCCAGATCGGGCAATGCGCCGGCGGAGTGGCCGACCTTCGTCGCGCGGCGACGCTCGATCCACTAAATCCGCTCGCTTACTCGAAACTCGGTCGCGGGCTCATCGGTCAGCGAGACTTTCCCGGGGCCGTGAGCGCCCTGCGCCGTGCTCTGGAACTCAATCCAGGCGCGCAGGAAGTTCATGCCTGGCTCGGCGATTGCCGGTTGATGCAGGGAAAGCTGGCCGAGGCCAGGGGCGAGTATGGGCGCGAACCGCTGAGCTGGGCCCGGCTCGCCGGCCAGGCCATCATCCTTGCGCGTGTCGGCGACCCGGCGGGCGCGCGAGCCGCCCTCGCCGCCCTCGCCATCGACCCGAGCAACGCCTACCAGCGGGCGCAGGTGCGCGCCCAATGGGGCGACATCGACGGCGCCTTCGCCGCGCTGGACGACGCCATCGGCGTCGATGACGCGGGCGTCCTCGACCTGAACATGGATCCCCTGATGGATCCCTTGCGGCGCGACCCGCGGTTCGGCGAGCGCGTGGCCAGACTGGGTCTGTTCACGCAACCTGGGCCATAGGGCCTTGCGTTCGAAGCTTCGCGGTGCAGAGTGGCCGGCGGCAGGTTGGAGGGCGAGATGATGCGGCATTCATGGCGCGTCGCGACGGCGTTCATTTTCATCTTGGGCGCCGCGTCGCCGGCCGCCGCTTCCGCCCCCGGGACCACCCACCGCGACTGGCTCACGCGTCCTCCGTGTTGCATCCCGCCACCGAACCTGCTGGCGGCGCGGTACTTCCACCCGGAATTCACCGCCCGCGAGGCCGAGATCAGCGACCGGGGCGAGAGCGCGCTGCGGGCCGCCTACGACTACGCCCACGGCGCGCGATATGGCGCCAGGATCATGATCCATGCCGGCGCCTCCGGCCGGCCGCACGCTCACGGGAGTCTCGGTGAACGCCGCGCGAGAACGGTCGCCCGACGCCTGGTCGCCCTCGGCGTCTATCCGGGATCGATCGCAATCGTCTGGCGGGGGGAACCTCATCATCGGGGCGTCACCATCGCGGTCAGACGGATGGCTGAACCGTTCTGAAGGAGCGGCGCGCCCAAGGCTTCCATCGCGACCTTTGGGGCGCCATCAGGCCTCCACGGTGATCTCGGGCCAGCGGGCTTTGGCGCCGGCGATGGTGCGGGCGAGGCCGGGGGAGGGACGCAGGGGATTGGGCCGGATGCGCATGGCGAACAGATCCCCGAGGCCGAAGGGGGCGACGACGGCGAGATCTCCGCATCCTTCGAGGCGAGCGCCGACGGCGAAGGCCGGTGAGGTGAAACGGGCGAGGGCTTCGGCGGTTTCGGCGAGGGGCGGGTAGGCCTCGCCGAAGTGGTCTTCGAACCACAGGTGGACCCGGGCCTGATTGCGGACCTCGACCATGGCGCGCAGCGGCGGCTCGAAGGCCGCCGCGACGCGGCGGATGACGGCGTCCTCGGCCTCCCAGGAGGTGTCGGGGTCGAAATAGGCGAGGTCGTAGTCCTTGACGCCGTAGTCCGGCGGCCGGCCGGTGAGGTGATTCCACACCGGCTGGTAGATCGCGCCGGAGAAGACCAGCCAATCGGGCATGGCGAGATCGCGGGCGACGGCGAGGACGTCCATCAGGCCGGGGGCGCCGCGAAGGATGGCGGCGAGTCGGGTCTCAAGATCGCTCATCGCGTCCGCAGCGCCCAGGCGTGGTCGAGGGGTCCCGCGCCGGCCCCGAGGCCGGGGGCGTGGCGGATGGCTTCGGCGGTGTAGCTCCAGGCGGCGGCGACGGCGCGGTCGAGGGGGAGCCCCCGGGCGAGGCCGGCGGCGCAGGCGGAGGCGAGGGTGCAGCCGGTTCCATGGGTGTGGCGGGTGACGATGCGCGGGCCTTCGAAGGTGGTTTCCCCGGCGGCGGTGATCAGGACATCGATGACCGTGGGGCCGGCGATGTGGCCGCCCTTCATCAGCACGGCGGCGGCGCCCAGCTCCAGCAATGCCTGGCCGGCGCGGCGAAGATCGTCGGTGGTCTCGACGGCGAGGCCGGCGAGGGCGGCGGCTTCGGGGGCGTTGGGGGTGAACAGCGCCGCGCGGGGGACCAGGAGTTCGCGCAGGGCGTTCACCGCGTCCGGCGCCAGGAGCGGATGACCGTCCTTGGCCAGCAGCACCGGATCGATCACCGCCGGGACGCCGGGGGCCGAGTCGATCAGGCGGGCGACGGCTTCGACGACGGCGCGCGAGCCCAGCATTCCGGTCTTGATGGCGTCGGCGCCGATGTCGTCCAGCACCGCGCGGCCCTGGGCCTCGACGACCGCCGGCGGGATCGGATGAACGGCGTGGACGCCCAGGGTGTTCTGAACGGTGATGGCGGTGATGGCGGCGGCGGCATAGCCGCCGAGGGCGGTGACGGTCTTGATATCGGCCTGGACGCCGGCCCCGCCGCCGCAATCCGAGCCGGCGATGATCAGGACCCGGCCGAGGCGCTCAGCCATCGAGGGCGGCCTGCATGGCCAGGGCCTGGCGGGTTTCGCCGACGTCATGGACGCGGAGGATGGCGACGCCCGCGCGGGCGGCGGCGAGGGCAGCGGCGAGGGAGGCGCCGAGGCGATCCCCCGGCGCCCGAGCGCCGGGATCGACGGTCTTGATGAAGCCCTTGCGGCTGACGCCCACGAGGATCGGGAAGCCGAGGGCGACCAGACGCGGCAAGCCGCGCAGAAGGGCGAGATTGTGGGCGGCGGTCTTGCCGAAGCCGATGCCGGGGTCGAGACGGATGTTTCCCTTCCTCACCCCGGCGGCCAGCGCGGCCTCCGCGCGCGCGGCGAGCCAGGCGGCGACTTCGGCGACGACGTCGGCGTAGCGCGGGGCGATCTGCATGGTTCGAGGATCGCCTCGCATGTGCATCAAGACCACATCGCAGCCGAGTTCGGCGGCGGTCGCGAGGCTGGCCGGCGTGAAGGTCAGGGCCGTGATGTCGTTCCACATCGTCGCCCCGGCGGCGACGGCGGCGCGGGCGACGGCGGGTTTCATGGTGTCGATGGAGATCGGCGCGGGACTTTCGGCGCGAATGGCCTCGATGAGGGTAAGGACGCGGCGCAACTCCTCCGCCTCGGATACCGGCGCGGCGCCGGGACGGGTCGATTCGCCACCGATATCGAGGATGTCGGCCCCTTTGGCGATCAACTCAAGGCCGTGGGCGACGGCGCGGCCGGGGCCGAGGAACTCACCGCCGTCGGAGAAACTGTCCGGGGTGACGTTGACGATGCCCATGAGGAGGGGGTGGGTCATGGGGAACCTCCCTCCCCTTCATGGGGAGGGGATGCACACATCTCGGAGACCGGGGTGCAAAGCTCCTCCACCGTAGGGGGAGGGGGACCACCTCGCCAAAGGACGAGGGGGTGGAGGGGGTGTTCCGCAGCGCCAGCGTGGCGGAGCACCCCCTCCGTCACGGCGCAAGCAAGAGCGCCGCGCCACCTCCCCCTACGGTGGAGGAACTGACTCTCGCCAGATCCGAGATGTGTGAATCCGCAAGGCCTTCGGTCCACCCTCCCCATGAAGGGGAGGGAGGGACGAACCGCATCACTCAACCTACGCCGGCTCCGGATCCGGGCGGGGGGCGAGGGGGACGGAGACGCGGGGGCCGGTGGGCGCTTTCTGTTCGGGCTCATCGCGGTTGGGGGCGACGCCTTTCAGGACATTGGTGATCTCGTCGCCGGTCAGGGTCTCGTATTCGAGGAGCGCCTTGGCCAGGGTGTGGAGATCCTCGATCTTGGTGGAGATGATGCTTCTGGCCTCATCGTAGCCGGCCTGAGTGAGGCGCTTGACCTCGGAATCGATGATCCTGGCGGTGTCCTCGGAGACGTTCTGGGTGCGGGAGACGGAGTGACCGAGGAAGACCTCGTCCTGGTTGTCGCCGTAGGAGACCATGCCGAGCTGTTCGGAATAGCCCCATTTGGTGACCATGGCCCTGGCCAGCGAGGTGGCCTGCTCGATGTCCGAGGAGGCGCCGGAGGTCACCTTCTCCTTGCCGAAGATGATCTCCTCGGAGACCCGGCCGCCGTAGAGGATGGCCAGGCGCGAGGTCATCTGCTCGTAGCTCATGGAGAGCTTGTCGCGCTCGGGAAGCTGCATGACCATGCCCAGAGCCCGGCCGCGCGGAATGATCGTCGCCTTGTGCACCGGATCGGTGTTGCAGACGTTCAGCGCCACCAGGGCGTGGCCGCCCTCGTGATAGGCGGTCATGCGCTTTTCATCCTCGGTCATGACCATGGACTTGCGCTCGGCGCCCATCATCACCTTGTCCTTGGCCTCCTCGAAGTCGCGGTGCAGGACCATCCGCCGGTTGCGGCGGGCGGCGAGCAGGGCGGCCTCGTTGACCAGGTTGGCGAGATCGGCGCCGGAGAAGCCAGGCGTGCCCCTGGCGATGACCTTGACGTTGACGTCGGAGGCCAGGGGGACGTTGCGCATGTGGACGCGGAGGATCTTCTCGCGGCCGACGACATCGGGGTTGGGCACCACCACCTGCCGGTCGAAGCGGCCCGGACGCAGCAGGGCCGGGTCGAGGACGTCGGGGCGGTTGGTCGAGGCGATGACGATGATCCCCTCGTTGGTCTCGAAGCCGTCGAGTTCGACGAGGAGCTGGTTGAGGGTCTGCTCGCGCTCGTCGTTGCCGCCGCCAAGGCCCGCGCCCCGGTGGCGGCCGACGGCGTCGATCTCGTCGATGAAGATGATGCAGGGCGAATTCTTCTTGGCCTGTTCGAACATGTCGCGAACCCGGCTGGCGCCGACGCCGACGAACATCTCCACGAAGTCGGAGCCCGAAATGTAGAAGAAGGGAACGCCCGCCTCGCCGGCGATGGCGCGGCCGAGCAGGGTCTTGCCGGTGCCCGGAGGGCCGGCCAGCAGGGCGCCCTTGGGGATCTTGCCGCCCAGGCGCTGGAACTTGGCCGGGTCCTTCAGGAAATCGACGATCTCGGAGAGTTCGTCCTTGGCCTCCTCGACACCGGCGACATCGTCGAAGGTGACCCGGTTCTTGTTCTCGGTGAGCAGGCGGGCCTTGGACTTGCCGAAGCCCATGGCGCCGCGCGTGCCGCCCTGCATCTGGCGCATGAAGAACACCCAGAAGCCGATCAGCAGGAGGATCGGCAGGATGTTCATCAGGATCGAGGGGATGAGACCCGCGCCCGGCTGTTTGAAGGCGAGATCGGCGCCGTGCGCCTCCAGACGCTTCTGCAGGTCGCCGGTGTCGATGGGGCCGGTGGCGGTGAGGGTGTGGCCCTGGCGGTCGGTGGCCTCGATGTCCTGGCCGTGGACCACCGCGGAGCGGACATCACCGCTGTCGATGCGGCCGAGCAGCTGGGAATAGCTGACCTCGCCCGAGTTGGCCGCGCGTGAACCGCTGGTCATCACACTGTAGACCGCGAACAGGGCGAGGACGATCACCCCCCAGATGGCCAGATTTCGCAGGTTCATATTCATCGTCTCGGCGCCTCTGGGGCCATCATCTCACGCTTGGGCCATCATCTAGGGTGCCCGGGCCGTTTCCGCCACGCGCCCGATCGCCGCTTCGCATCCGATCGCTCCGCAGGCGGCGGCCAGACGCGCCCAGACGAGACGGCCGAGGTTCGCCTCGGCGCTCGCAAGGATCGGGCCGGCGCGGCGGCGGCCCGGTTCGCGGCGAAAGCGGACGGTCTCCTGATCGCCCCGGATCTCGGCTCCGGCGAGGGTCGCGGCGAAGGGTCCTTCGCCGGTGGCCAGGGCGACGATGCGATCGAGGCCGCGGCCACGGGGGGGGCGGGAAGACCCGGCGGCGCAGAGCATGGCGGCGGCGAGGAAGGCGCGGGTGTCGGGGCGGGGGGCGCCGGCGAGAGCGGCGCGGGAGACCGCGATGTGGCCGGCGCGGTTCACGGCCGCGTGGGCGACGAGGGCGGCCGGCCCGGGACCGGCCCCCGTTCGGGACGGACCATGGCCTTCCGGCCGCCGGTGACGGGACCCGGTGGCCGACGCCTCCCCCGGAAGGGCAGGACAATCGCATATGGCGAGCAAGTGGCGCCTCAGCGGTTCGGCGCCGCATCGAATCCTCCCCTGCGCAGCGGGGGAGGGGGACCGCGAAGCGGTGGAGGGGGCGAGGGACGGAGCGCGATCCTTCGACGATGGCATTGTGTCATATGCCGTTTCCGGGGCGGACCCAGTGGCCGCCGCCCCCTCCACCCCTCCGGGGTCCCCCTCCCCCGCGAAGAGCGGGGGAGGATGAAGAACGGCATATGCGATAGCCCCGCCCGGAAGGGCAAGGCGGGCTCGGGCTCTGGCGCGGGCGGAATGGGGGTCGAGGTTGGCTGGATCATCGATCCAGGCCTCGCCCAGCGCGGCGAGGCGGCGGCGCAACTCGGCGCGGCGGACCGTCAGCAACGGGCGCAGGAGGAAGATTCCCCGGCCCTGGGGCCAGACCGGCGACGGCGACCACGTGCGCGGCTCACCGACCGTGGATCCGGCGGCGCGCATGGCGGCGGCCTCGAGGCGATCGTCGGCGGTATGGCCCATCAGGACGACGCCGGCGCCGGCGTCACGCGCGGCGTCGGCGAGAAGACCGTGGCGGGCCTGGCGGGCGGCGGCGGCGAGGCCGGCGGCGGGCTTGGAGCCTTCCCAGACGAGCGTGCGGTGGGAAAGGCCGAGGCGCGACGCGCGCTCCTGGCACCATCGCGCCCATGCCGCGCCTTGGGGCTGGAGCCGGTGATCGACGGTCATCGCGATCAACCGTCGACCGGCGCCGTCGGCCCAGGCCTTCGCGGCCAGCAGCAGGGCCAGGGAATCGCCGCCGCCGGAGACGGCGACGACGATGGGCGCGGCGGCGTGGCGGTCCAGGCGGGCGTCGAGGTCGGCGGCGACGAGAGAGAGGAGCGAGGCGGAACGGCTCAGGGCGTCATCCACACTTGGCCTGACCGCGGAGCGACGTGGCGCCGCTCTGAATCTGGGGGGCGGCCTTGGGATACCGGCGGCCGAGTTCGTCGAGGGTCTGACAGGCGTCGGCGGGCTTCTGCATGGCGGTCAAGGCGCGGGCGAGGTCGAGAACGGCGTCGGGCGCCCAGCGGGTCCTGGGCCAGCCGCGGATGGCGCCGATGTCGGCGGTGGCGGCCTCTGGCCAGTCGTGGCGGGCGATGAGGGTCTTGGCGAGAAGGTAGCGGGCCTCGGGGCCGCGTGGAGAGTCACCGAAGCGATCGACGAAATCGTGAAGGGCGGCCTCGGCCCCGGTGTTGTCGCCGGCGGCGAACAGGGCGCGGGCGGCGGCGAAGGCGCCCGCCGCGTCGCTGGCGGCGGCCGGAGCTGGCGGCGCGTCGGGTGGAGGGGGTGGCGGCGGCGGAGCGGTCATCGCCGCCAGGGTCTTCTCGTCGGCGTCCAGCCGGGTCGCGAGGGAGGCGTTCCTGGCGGTCAGATCGGCGTTCTCGTGGCGCGCCTCGTCGATGTCGTGCCGGATGACCTCCAGTTCGCCATTCACCCGGGTCAGGGTGTGATCGAGATCGTTCAGGCGATCGGAAATCCCGGAGATCCGGCTGTCGGTCTCGGCCGGCTGGACGACCACGGGAGCGCCGGTCTCGCGCCCCTGGAAGACGATGGCGCGCAGTTCGCGCACCACCTTTTCCATGCGGTCCAGCCGCCTGGCCGAGTGGTCGTCCAGCGGATCGTCGAGCGGCGTCTGGGCCAGCGCCGTCCCCGCCGAGGCGAGGGCGACGACCGCCAGGACCCGCAACCCCCATCCCCGGCTTCGCCGGCGTTTCCCGCGGGGGAGGAGGAGGCGGGTGTCCGTCACCTACCGGGCGCCTTCGGTGACGGCGGTGCGGGCGTTGCGGTCGTGGGCCATGGCTTCCTCGCCAGTACCGGGATCGACCGGGCGCTCCTTGCCGTAGGAAATGGTCTCGATGCGGCCTGGAGAAAGGCCGCGGCCGACCAGGAACTCCCGCACCGCGTTGGCCCGGCGGGCGCCGAGGGCGAAGTTGTACTCGCGGGTGCCGCGTTCATCGCAGTTGCCTTCGATGCGGACATGCACCCCCGGGTAGCGCCGCAGCCAGCCGGCCTGGGATTCGAGCACCGGGCGGGCGTCGTCGCGCAGGGTGTAGCTGTCGAAGTCGAAATAGACGACATCGCCGGCGTTGATCACGAAATCGCGTGCGGAGCCGGGGACCGGCGCGCCGGATTCCTGGTTCTCGGTGACCTCGCCGGTCGGCGGGGCGGGGGAATAGTGGGACGGCGGCGGCGGTGGCGGGCCGCCCTCGGTCGCCACCGGACCCATGGGCCTGGGCCGGGAGGCGCAGGCCGCCAGGGCCGCGGCGGTCAGCACGACAAGCGCCAGTCTTGACGGGCCTGCTCTGAATGGGATCATCGCCAACTCCTCTTGGTGGTTAAGGGTGAGCCCCACTGAAGGGGTAGCGAACCGGCGTCAATTGAGCAACGGCGACCACGCCGGATCGGAGGCGGCCAGTGGGAAGGGCGAGGGCCGGGTGACGCGGCCGGTGACATCCACCGTCCACAGTTTCGGCCGGCCGCCGCGCGCCTGGCGGAAGAACATGATCACCCGGCCGTTGGGCGCCCAGCTCGGCCCTTCGTCGAGGTAGCTGGTGGTGAGCAGACGCTCGTCGGAGCCGTCGGGGCGCATGACCCCGATGTGGAATTCGTCGCCGGTCTGTTTGGTGAAGGCGATGAACTTGCCGTCCGGGCTCCACACCGGCGTGGTGTAGCGCCCGGCGCCGAAGGAGATCCGCCGCGCCCCCGATCCGTCGGCGTTCATCACATAGAGCTGGGGCGAGCCGCCGCGATCGGAGTTGAACACGATCTGGCCGGCGTCGGGAGAGAAGGACGGCGAGGTGTCGATGGCCGGATCGGTGGTCAGGCGGGTGGTGGCGTGGCTGGCGAGGTCCATGACGAAGATGTCGGTGTTGCCGGCTTTCTCCGCCGAAAAGGCGACCTTGCGACCATCGGGCGAGAACCTGGGCGCGAAGACCATGCCGGGAAAATGGCCAAGGGCCTCCTGGCGGGTGGTCTCGATGTCCAGAAGGTAGATGGTCGAACCGGTCGGGCGCAGGGCCATGTAGGTGATCTTCTGGCTCGATTCCGAAAAGCGCGGGGTGAACACCAGGTAGGATCCATCGGTGAGATAGCTGGGGTTGGCGCCGTCCTGGTCCATGATTTCCAGGCGCCGCACGGGTTTCACCTTCGTCCCGCTCTCGGCGACGAAGACCACGCGGGTGTCGAAATAGCCCTTTTCGCCGGTGAGCTTCTGGTACACCGCGTCGGCGATCTTGTGCGCCACCCGGCGCCAGTTCTCGGGCGTCGAGGTGAACTGCAGACCGAGCAGCTGTTCGCCGGCGTAAGTGTCCCACAGCCGGAAATCCACCCGCAGGCGGCCGTCGGCCTCGCTGACCACCTGGCCGGTGACGAGCGCCTGGGCGCTGATCGCCTTCCATAGATCGAATTGCGGCTGGGTGTTCACGTCCAGCCCGCGGTCGGGGAAGGTGGTGGTGTCGAGCGGCCGGAAGAGACCCGAACTGGCCAGGTCGGCGGTGATCACCGGCGCGATCTGGGCCCCGATCGGCGAGCCGCCGAAAGCGGGAACGGCGATCGGCAGGGGGGCGGTGGCACCCTGATCGACATTGACCACGATCTCGGCCGTGGCCAGGACCGGCAGCAGGAGCGCCGCCAGGGTGAGGATCAGGCCGCGAAGGCGCATTCAGGATCTCCGTTCAGGATTCATTGGGCGCAGGCCTTGCGGGCGTCGAAGATGACCTTGAAGGACGCTCCCCGATATTCGGGGCCGTAGGGCTCGGCTTCGTGGACCGCGTCGATGGCCCGTCGGGCGGCGGCGGCGACCACCGGGGCGCCGTCCTGGCCGCCGGCGGTGACCCGGCCGACGACCCGGCCGTCGTCGCCGATGCCGAAACGCACCGGCACGATCACCGCCCCGCCACCCTCGACGTTGCAGTTGGGGTTCCACAGCCGCTGAAGAAGCTGCTGGAGGCCCTGCATGCTGGACTGGGAGACACCGGCGCCGGCGTCGATCCGAGCCTGGGGCGCGGTTTCGGCGCGGGTGGGGCCACGGCGGGCGGCGAAGGCCGGTTTGGACGGGGCGCTTCTGGCCGCCCTGGCGATGCTGGCCTGCAGCGCGTCGAGATCGAAGGCCGGCCGCGCCGGCTGGGGTTTGGCGACGGCGGCGGCGGCCTTGGCCGGCGCGGGCCTGGCCGTGGGTTTCGCCTTGGCCGGCGCGGGCGTGGGCTTCGGCGCCGGGGCGGGCTTGGCCTTGGTCGGCGCGGGAGTCGGCGGCGCCGGGGCCGGCGGCGGCGGCGCGGCGGCGGGAATCGGGGGTGGGGCCTGGGGAACCGGCGTCTCGACCGCGGCGGCCTGCGGCTCCGGCGCCGCCACGGCCGGGCGCGAGTCGGTGGCGGGAGCGCTGGAGACGATGTTGATCGGCACCGCCGAACCGGTGGGGATCACCCCGGGCCGCGAGGCGAACAGGATCAGGGCGGCGAACACGCCGACATGCAGGGCCACGGCGGCGACGAAGGCGGGGGTAAGATTGCCGCGGGGGGGCGGAGCGTAGGCGGCGGTCATTATCTCGCCGGCCGGTCGGGACGCGGGCCGGAGGACGGACCGCCGGTGTCGGTGAGCAGGTTGATGCTGGTGAAGCCCGACGACGACAGGCTGGCCATCACCTGGGCGACGATGGCGTAGGACGCGCGGCCGTCGGCGCGGACATAGACCGGCCGCGAAAAGCCCTTGGCGCCCAGATCGAGAAGGGCCGGCGACAGCGCCGAAAAGGGCACCCGGGTTTCGTTAAGGAACACCACGCCATCGGCCCGAATCGAGATGGTGAGCGGCTCGGCCTGATCCTGAATGGCGCCCGCCTCGGTCTTGGGAAGCTGCAGCGGGACGCCGACGGTGAGCAGCGGGGCGCTGATCATGAAGATGATCAGCAGCACCAGCATGACATCGACCAGCGGGGTGACGTTGATCTCCGACAGCGCCGCGCGCCGCCCGCGCCGTCCGCGCCGCCGCCGCCCGGCGCCGAACGCGTCATGGACGGAGAGCGCCATCGCCGGTCAGCTCCGTTCGGCCAGGCGGCGCTGGATGGCGGTGACCAGATCGTCGGCGAAGCCCTCCAGGCGGGCGGAGAACTTGCCCGCGTCGGTGGAGAACTTGTTGTAGGCGATATAGGCCGGGATGGCCGCCGCCAGGCCGATGGCGGTGGCGAAGAGGGCCTCGGCGATGGACGGCGCGACCACCGAGAGATTGGTGTTCTTCTGGATGGCGATCGACTGGAAGGCGTGCATGATCCCCCAGACGGTGCCGAAGAGCCCGATGAAGGGCGAGGCGGTGGCGACGATGGCGAGGCTGCCCAATCCTTCCTCGACCCGCTGGCTCTCGCGGGCGACCGCGGAATCGAGCACCCGGTCGATGCGCTGGATGAGCATGGCCGCCTGACCGTCCGCCCCGGGGCCGGCCAGGAGACCCTTGGCGCGGGCGTCGCGCCATTCACGCAGGGAACTCTGCAGCATGCGCGGAAGGGCGTGGCGTGGCGAGGCGCCGGCTTCCGAGGCGATGTCCTCCAGCGAGCGCCCCGAGCCGACCTCGGCTTCGAAACGGCCGGCCTGGCGGTTGAGCGCGCCGATGCGGAAGAACTTGTCGATGATCACCGCCCAGGACCACAGCGACGCCAGGCCCAGGCCGACCAGCACGCCCTTCACCACCCAGTCGGCGCGCAGGAACAGGTGGACGAGGGAAAAGCTCTCCGGCGTGAGCGTGGTGGCGGGATCCATCTTGGCGGCGGCGGCTCCGTTTTCGGCGCGCGGGCAATCGCGCGCGGGGATGGTGAAACTATGGCGTGGGCGTCGGCAGAAAGCGCGGCCGGAGGCGTTCGACGAAGTCGGCGGGCGGCCGGCGCGCCTTGCCGCCAGGAGCGATGCAGACCGCTTCGATGGCGGCCTCGGCGATGAGATCGGGACCGCGGGTGACGCGTTGGGCGATGATCAGGCGCGGACCCTTCACCGTGTCGTAGGTGGTGCGGACGGTGAGGGCGTCGTCGATGCGGGCGGGCTTGCGAAAGTCGATGGCGAGGTGGGTGACCACGAAGGCGCAGGGATCGGGCCGGCCGAGAAGATCGCTGTGACTGACGCCGGCGAGCCGCAGATAGTCCGACCGCCCGCGCTCAAGGTAGCGGACGTAGTTGGCGTGATAGACCAGGCCGGTGAAGTCGGTGTCCTCGTAATAGACCCGCACCGCCAGCAGATGCTCGCGACCCTCGAAGGCTCCGGCGGAGGGCTGGGCGCTCGCTGGAGACGGCGCGGGCTGGTTCACCGGATGACCTGAACCTCGACGCCGGCGGCGTCAGCGATCTGTGGCCAGCGTCGTTCAGCGGTCAGCGCCACCGCGCCGTGGCGTTTGGCCAAAGCCAGGCAGTAGCGATCGCCCAGGGACAGGCCACCTGGAAGGGTGACCGGTCGAAGCATCCCCGCTGCGTAGGAGAGTTCCGTATCGACCGCCTCCAGCCGGAGCGCCAGCGGACCGAGCATGGCTTCGATGTCGGCTCGATCCGCGCCCAGCTTGGCGTAGTGCGAGACAACCTCAGCCAGGTTCACGACGCTCATCATTCCTTCGTCGATCGCGGCCCTGACCCGGTCAGCTCCCGGCTCGCCCAATAGCAACGCCAGGAGCGCGGACGCGTCGAGGACGTGAACCATCACTCCGCTTCGGCCGCGCGCTCGGCGAGAAAATCGTCCACGGAGGCGCCTTGTTTGCCGGATACCAGGCGCCGGCTGATCGCCTGGGCCCTGGCGATTGCCTGATCGACCGTGCGCAGCATGATCGCGTCGCCGAGATCCTCGACCAGCAACTCGCCGCCATGGGTCAGACCGTGGCGCCGCCTCACTTCGGCGGGCAGGCTCATCCTGCCTTCCGCCGTCACCCTGGCCCTATTCATCGCCGCCTCCGATCGTCGCCTTGACAGGCCGCTTGCCATAGATGGGATTCCGTGGCGCGGCAATAAATCCCGCCACCTTCCCATCCACATTTCGCCATCTCTCGCTGGGTTGGAATCGGCATCGAGGAGAGCAAGTCCGGTTCGGAGTCTCTCGGTCCGAGCGGGGCGCACTACCCTTCCTCCTCGAAGAGCGCCGCCTGGACGGTCGGTCCCGACGGGGGGGTGAGCCCCAGGTGGGCGTAGGCCCTGGCGCAGGCGAGACGGCCACGGGGGGTGCGCTGGATGAAGCCCTGCTGCATCAGGAAGGGCTCGATGACGTCCTCGACGGAATCGCGGGCTTCGGCGATGGCGTAGCTCAGCGTCTCGACCCCGGCCGGGCCGCCGCCGTAGTGCTCGATGAGGCAGGTGAGGTAGCGGCGGTCCAGGGAATCGAGTCCGGCGGCATCGACCTCGAGGCGGGCGAGGCCCCGGGCCGCGCAGGCGCGGTCGATGACCTCGGCGGCTTCGGCGGCGGCGAAGTCGCGCACCCGGCGCAACAGGCGGCCGGCGACGCGGGGCGTTCCGCGCGCCCGGGCGGCGATCTCGGCGGCGCCGTCGGCGGCCAGATCGAGGTCCATTTTGCGGGCGGCCTGGGCGAGCACCCGCTGGAGTTCGTCGGGGGTGTAGAAATTCAGCCGCAGGGGAATGCCGAAGCGGTCGCGCAGGGGATTGGCGAGGAGGCCGGCGCGGGTGGTGGCGGCGACCAGGGTGAAGGGGGAAAGATCGATGCGGATCGAGCGCGCCGAAGGACCCTCGCCGATCACCAGATCGAGGGCGTGATCCTCCATGGCCGGATAGAGGATCTCCTCGACGTTGGCGGCGAGGCGGTGGATCTCGTCGATGAACAGGACATCGTTGGGTTCGAGATTGGTGAGGATGGCGGCCAGATCGCCGGCCTTGACCAGGACAGGACCGGACGTGGCGCGGAAATTGACCCCCAGTTCGCGGGCGATGATCTGGGCCAGGGTGGTCTTGCCGAGACCGGGCGGTCCGAACAGCAGCACATGGTCGAGGGCCTCGCCGCGACCGCGGGCGGCCTCGATGAAGACGCGCAGGTTGGCCTTGGACTGCTCCTGGCCGACGAACTCGTCCAGGGTCTGGGGCCGCAGGGCCTTGTCGGTGGCTTCGAGCGGCGCGGCTTCGCCGGAAACCAGCCGGGTCACCGGCCGAGTTCCTGAAGGGCGGCCTTGATCAGCGCCCCCTCGCCGGCGTCCTCACCCAGGCGCAGCGTGGCCTGATCGACCACCCGGCGGGCGGCGACCTCGGCGACGCCAAGGCCCATGAGGGCGGCGACCGCTTCACCGGCGGCCGACGGCGCCGGCGGCGCGGCGGGACCGGGATGCAGGCCGGCCACCGCGCCCTCGGCGATCGGCTTGCCCTTCAGTTCGGTGACGATGCGCAGGGCGAGCTTGGGGCCGACCCCGTTGGCCCGGCCGACGGCGGCCTTGTCCTCGCGGGCGGCGGCGGCGGCAAGTTCGCCCGGGGTCAGGACGTCGAGCACCCCCAGAGCCGCCTTGGGGCCGACGCCCTGGATGGCCTGAAGCAGGACAAAGGCCCGGCGCTCCTCGCGGGTGAGAAAGCCATAGAGGCGCATGCCGGCCGCCTCGGTCCATTGGGTCTCGACATGCAGCAGGGCCTCGCCGCCGGGGGCCGGGAGCCGGCCGAGGGTGCGCGAGCCGCAGCGGACGACGTAGCCGACCCCGCCGACATCGATCAGGGCGTCTTCCTCGGCGACCTCCGCCACCAGCCCGCGCAGACGGCCGATCACGCCGCGGCCCCCAGGCGGCGAGCGGTGCGGGCGTGGGCGTGGGCGATGGCCACGGCCAGGGCGTCGGCGGCGTCGGCGGTGGGGGCGCCGGCGGCGGGCAGCAGGCGGGCGATCATGAAGGCGACCTGCTGCTTGTCGGCCCCGCCGGTGCCGACCACGGCCTTCTTGACCACCTTGGCGGCGTATTCAGCCACCGGCAGGCCCGCTCTGGCGGGCGCGATCATGGCGGCGGCGCGGGCGTGGCCGAGCTTCAGGGTGGAAGACCCGTTGGCGGTCATGAAGGTCTCCTCCACCGCCGCCTCGTCGGGGCGATGGCGGGCGATGACCTCGGTGATCGCCTCGAAGAGAAAGAGCAGGCGGCTGGCCAGCGGCAGGGTGTCGGCGGGGGCGATGACGCCGTGGGCGACGTGCGAGAGGCGCGCGCCCTCGACGATCACGACACCCCAACCGGTGCGGCGAAGGCCCGGATCAAGGCCGAGAATGCGAATCGCGTTCATCATGTGTTCCGCGCCCACACTCGCCCGGACGCCTCCCAAAGGCAAAGCGCCGTTACGGTTAACCAGAGGTTAGCGCCGACCGGTCGGAGGGGCGAAGAGGCGAGGCTGACAGCGGCCGGGGGCCATGTTAACGTGGACCTTCATCTCGTGGGGCCGAGCCCGCCTTGAGGGCGCCGGCCGATAGCAGCCGGAGTGGCATGATGTCCGACAACGAAACCGAAAAGACCCCGGCCGCCGTCCCGCCGGCCGCGACTCCCGTGGAGGCGGAGATTCGCAAGGCCAAGGTCGGCGTCAAGGACGCCGGCGAAATCGTCGGCACGTTCGGCGGCGAAAAGGTCGATGGACGGCTGGCCGACATCGCCGACGGCGACTAGGCCGCTCGACACCTCCGTTCGACCCTAGGTCGAAAGAGAGGCCATCTGATCCTCGTCGATATCGGCGTTGGTCCACACGTTCTGGACGTCGTCCTCGTCCTCGAGGGCGTCGATGAGTCTGACCAGGGCGGCTGGATCGGCGGCCGGCGCGGTGTCGCGGGCCTTCCAGATCACGCCGGTGGACTTAGCCGGACCGAGCGCCGCCTCGAGCGCCTCGGCGACGGCGGCGAGTTCCTCGAAATCGGTGAGGATCTCGTGACCTTCCCCGTCCGATTCCACGTCCCGGGCGCCGGCCTCGATGGCGGCTTCGAGAACCACTTCCTCGGAACCGGCGGCGACCGGATAGAAGATCCTTCCCGCCCGGTCGAACATGAACGCCACGGAGCCGCCCTCGCCCATGGCGCCGCCGTTCTTGCCGAAGATCGTCCGCACGTTGGCGGCGGCGCGGTTGCGGTTGTCGGTGAGCACCTCGACGATCAGGGCCGCGCCTCCGGGCGCGAACCCCTCGTAGCGGATCTCTTCGTAGGTGTCGGCATCGCCGCCCTGAGCCTTCTTGATCGCCCGGTCGATGTTGTCCTTGGGCACGGATTCGGCCTTGGCGTTGGCGATGGCCAGGCGCAGGCGGGCATTGGCGGCGGGATCGGGCAATCCCTGCTTGGCCGCCAGGGTGATGTCGCGCGAAAGCTTCGAGAACACCTTCGAGCGCAACTTGTCCTGGCGATCCTTGCGGAACTGTATGTTCTTGAATTTGGAATGGCCGGCCATGGGGTCCGTGAGCGCTTCGATGCTAGGGTGGGCTTCTAGCGCCGCCGCGCCGGTCGCGCCAGTTGCGGCGGGCGCGAGGAACCACCGGGGCCGGGCGGCCGTTCAGCCCGCGCCCCTGCCCGAGGAGAGCGTGCACGATGACCAGCGACTACGACCCGGACGAAGCCAGCCTGCTGGCGGACGAGATCGTGCAGTGGCAACCCAATTTTCGGGTTGGCGGACGGGCCTTCCGCGGCGGAGCGGCGACCGGCGGATTGGCGGCGGGCAGCGCCCTCGTCGCCGCCGCCGCCGTCGGGGCGCTGGCGATCGGGGCGCTGGCGATCGGGGCGCTGGTGATCGGCCGGCTGACCATCGGCCGGGTGCGCCTGAGGGAGGTGGAGATCGACAATCTGGTGGTGCGCCACGCCCGCGGGCTATAGCCGACGAGACGCGCCCGTCAGCGCAGCACGAACGCGCCGGCCATCAGCGCGCCAGCGATGCTGGCCGACCACAGGGCGATCGAAAGCGTCTTGCGGATTGCCCGAAGCAGCGATCCGTCGTCCGGCGCGAGCGGCTCGGCCATATCGACGAGTTTGGTCATCGGCGTGGTCTCCGAATCACCGAGCTAGACGCGAAGTCTGAACACGCCCTTAACGGACGAAGTCGATCGCCTCGGCGACCGGAATCGTCTGGGCCAGGCGACCGCCGACCCGGATCGGCTCGATCCGCGTCGCCAGGCCGGTGGCCCCGTCGGTCTCCAGATAGAGGCCGCAGACCGTGGCCGGCCCCTCCGCCGGCCGATATCGTCCGCCGGATATGCGGGTGGTGAAGCGGCGAAGGGGTTCTTCCTTCTGGTTGCCGATCACGCTGTCGTAGTCGGCGCAGGCGCCGGCGTCGGTCTGATAGGCCGTTCCGCCATTGAGAATCTGACAGTCCGCGGTCGGGACGTGGGTATGGGTGCCGACCACCAGACTGGCCCGGCCGTCGCAGAAGTGACCCAAGGCCATTTTTTCCGACGTCGCCTCGGCGTGCATGTCGATGATGATGGCGTCGGCGATCTCGCCCAGCGGACAGGCGGTCAGTTCGCGATCGACGGCCGCGAACGGATCATCGAGCGCGTCCATGTTCACCCGTCCCAGAAGATTGATCACCAGCACCCGGCGCCCCCGCTCGGTCTCGAACAACTGGGCGCCGCGCCCCGGAGCGTCGGACAGCGGCGGATAGTTGAGCGGCCTGATCAGCCGCGATTCGCGAACGATGTAGGTCAGAGCCTCGCGCTGATCCCACGAGTGGTTGCCGAGGGTCAGGCAATCGGCGCCGGCGTTGAAGAGTTCGCGGGCGGTGGCCTCGGTGACGCCGAATCCGGCGGCGGCGTTCTCGGCGTTGACGACCACGAATTCCAGGCCGAGGTCGCGGCGCAGGCGCGGCAGATGCTCGGCCAGACCCTCGCGGCCCGACCGGCCGACGATGTCGCCGAAGAAGGCTATGCGCATCCAGGAGTCCTCTTCACACCTCGATATAGCCGGTTTCGGTGAGGATGGCGTCCAGGCGCTCGTCGTGGGGTTCGGTCGGCACGTGGGCCACTTCCTGACCGGCGTAGGCCAGGCCGAGAACGAACACCGCGCCGCGGGCGCGGAGCGCGAAGAGCGTGCGGTCGAACGCCCCGGCGCCCTGGCCCAGCCGCCCGCCGGCGCGGTCGAACGCGAGGACGGGCGCGACGACGATATCGGGGATCATGACCGCCGCCCCGGCCGGCGGCGAGGGCACTGCGTGCGCGTCGCGGATCAGCGGCGCATCGGCGATCTCGACGCGGAAGACGAGTGGCGCATCGACGGTGACGGCGACGGGAAGGACGATGCGTCCGCCCGCCCCGGCGAGCCGCGCGAGCAGGGGCCCCGGGTCGAGTTCGGCGCCGACCGGATGATAGCCGCCGACGACGCCGAAGGCGGGGAGCCGATCGAGCCGAAGCAGGCCCGCGGCCATATGCGCGGCGCGGGGGAAGGCGGCGGCCAGGGCGCGGCGGCGACGGCGCATCTGGCGTCGCAGCGCGGCCTTTTGTGGGAACTCACCGGCCAACAACCGCCCGCGCGAAAAGAGGATGAAAGGTGGCGGCGCCGCGAAAACCGTGAAGGCGGTTTAAATCCCCTCGGACCTGGTAGACCAGGTGGGCGCCGTTTGCCCAGGACCACGATCCCGGGCAGGGACAGCTCCCTAGGAGGGTGATTAAGGTCCCCGGGATTTGATGCCTTCGACGCGAGCCGCAGCAGACCCGCCACCCACCAAGGTAGGCGCGCGAGGCCCTCAGAGCAATGATCGAGACGTCTCGCCGCGCGCCATGGCCTCGATCTTGCGGGCGGCGGCGTCCAGCGCCTCGGCGGCGCGATCCTGGACGCCGCCGCTGTCGGCCTCAAGGCGGGCGAGGTGACCCTCGGCGGCGGCCAGGCGCGCCTTGGCGTCGGTGAGTTCGTCGGCCATCAGCAGCGCGCCCATCAGCATCAGGCGGGTCTCGCCGAGCTGGCCGACGTCGAGGCTGACCTGCCGCACCTGGGCGTCCACCAGCGCGGCCAGACTCCGGAGGTGAGCTTCCTGACCGTCCTCGCAGCCGACCACATAGGGCTTGGCGTTGACCTCGATGGTGAGCTGGGCCATGTCCTTCACGCCTCGGCGGTTTCGAGCGCGCCGCGAATCTCGGCGATGGCGCGGGAGAGCGCCGCGGACGCCTGGGCGCCGGCCTCTTCGAGCTGGCGTTCGCGGGCGCGGGCGGCGTCGAGTTCGGCGGCGAGCTGGGCTCGCTCCTGGTCGATCAGGCCGCCCGCCGCCGCTCCCGCCTCGGCGACGCGGCTGGCCAGACGCTGTTCGAGCACGGCCACGGCCCGGTCCAGTCGCTTCGCCGCGCTTTCCAGCCGGCTTCCGTGTCCCGCGTCGGCCGTCATCCAAAGGCGCTCCCGTGATCCGCTCGGCCTCGTTTATAGACCCGCCGGGCGATGAGGAAAGGGTCGGAGACCATGGGAGAGGGGCGATTGATCATCGTCACCGGACCAGCCCGGGGCCGGCAAGCGCGGCGTGGCCAATCGGCCGGCGCGTGACCGGGAGGGCGAGGCGGCCATCCGGTTCAGTCCGACGACGTCTGGAAATGGTTCGTCAGGGGGCGGCATCGCTTTCTGGCGCCGGAGTGGCACAGCCAGAACGTGGCCGCTGACGGCCACTCGGTAATCCCCGATGGAATCGCGACCGTCGCCTTGAGGGTCCAACCCTTGACTTCCCGCCGGCCGCCCGCGAAAGGGCGCCCCTCGATGGTCTTCCCGCCAAGGATCCGGCCCGATGACGGTGCGCGTCGCAATCAACGGTTTTGGCCGCATAGGCCGGCTGGTCCTGCGCTCGATCGTCGAGCACGCTCGCCGCGACATCGAGGTGGTGGCGATCAACGATCTGGGACCGGTGGAGACCAACGCCCATCTCCTCCGATACGATTCCGTGCACGGACGGTTCCCCGGCGTGGTGTCCGTCGATGGCGACAGCCTGGACGTGGGCCTGGGTCCGATCAAGGTGACGGCGATCCGCGATCCGGCGGAGCTTCCGCATGGCCGTCTCGGTATCGATATCGCGTTGGAGTGTACCGGACTTTTCACCAAGCGCGACAAGGCGGCCGCGCACCTTTCGGCCGGCGCGCGCCGGGTGCTGGTGTCGGCGCCGTGCGAAGGAGCCGACCGAACGATCGTCTATGGTGTCAACAGCGCCGCCCTGACAGCGGACGATCTCGTGGTCTCCAACGGTTCGTGCACGACCAACTGCCTGGCGACGGTGGCCAGGGTGTTGCTCGACAGCTGCGGCGTGGAGCACGGCTACATGACCACGATCCATGCCTACACCAGCGATCAACCGACCCAGGACACCCTGCACGCCGACCTCTATCGCGCTCGGGCGGCGGGCCTGTCGATGATCCCGACATCCACCGGCGCGGCCAAGGCGCTGGGCCTGGTCCTGCCCGAACTGACCGGCAAACTGGATGGTTCATCGATCCGCGTGCCGACCGCCAACGTCTCGGTGGTGGACCTGAAAATCGTCGCCAGCCGCGAGGTGACGCGCGAGGAGGTCAACCAGGCGATGAGCGAGGCCGCCGCCCAGGGTCCCTTGCATGGCATCCTCGGAGTGACAAGCGATCCCCTGGTGTCGTGCGATCTCAATCACGTCGCCGCCTCGGCGACGGTCGCCCTGCCGCAGACCCAGGTGGTGTCCGGCCGGCTGGTGCGAGTTCTGGCGTGGTACGACAACGAATGGGGCTTCGCGACGCGGATGGCGGACACCGCCCTGGCCATGGCCAAACATGGCCAGGGGGAGTGAGTTTCCGCACCCTTGAGCTGGCCGATGTCTGGGGAAAACGCGCCCTGGTGCGGGTGGATTTCAACGTCCCCATGGTCGAGGGCGAGGTCACCGACGACACGCGGCTGCGGGCCGTTCTGCCGACCATCGCGAAGCTGCGGCGAGCCGGCGCCAAGGTGATCCTGATCAGCCATTTCGACCGGCCCCGGGGTAAGCGCGTCGCGTCGATGAGCCTGAGGCCGGTTGTCGAACCGCTGGCCGCCTTGCTGGGCGCGCCGGTCGCCTTCGCGGAGGACTGCGTGGGTCCGGCGGCGACGGCGGCCGCGGCGGCGCTGAACGCCGGCGATGTGCTGTTGCTGGAGAACCTCCGCTTCCACGCCGGCGAGGAAGCCAACGACGCGGCGTTCGCGCGCGAGTTGGCGGCAAACGGCGATCTCTATGTGGACGACGCCTTCTCCGCCGCCCACCGGGCCCACGCATCGACCGAAGCTCTCGCGCATCTCCTGCCAGCCTATGCCGGCGAGGCGATGGCCCGGGAACTGGCGGCCCTGGCGGCGGCGCTCGAAAGCCCTCGCCGGCCGGTGATGGGGATCGTCGGCGGATCTAAGGTCTCCAGCAAGCTCGATCTGCTCCACAACCTGATCCTGAAGCTGGATGCGCTGGCGATCGGCGGCGGCATGGCCAACACCTTCCTGTTCGCCCAGGGCTGGGAGGTCGGCGCGTCCTACTGCGAGAAGGATCTGGCCGCCGAGGCGCGCGGCCTGATGGCGTTCGCGCAAAGGCACGATTGCGAACTTCTGCTGCCGGTAGACATCGTCGTCGCCGAGCGGGCCGCGCCGGGGGCGGCGGCGCGGACGCGGGGCCTGGGAGAGATCGATGGGGGCGAGCGCATCCTGGACGCCGGCCCGCGAACGGTCGAACGCCTCGGCGCGGCCATGGACGCGGCCAGGACCCTGGTCTGGAATGGCCCGTTGGGGGTGTTCGAAACCCCGCCGTTCGACAAGGCGACGACCGCGGTCGCGCGCCATGCCGCGGGTCTGTGCAGGAGCGGCCGGCTGACCGTCGTGGCCGGCGGCGGCGACACCGTGGCGGCGCTCAACCAGGCCGGCGTCGCTGGCGACTTCACCTTCGTTTCCACCGCCGGCGGCGCCTTTCTCAAGTGGATGGAAGGCAAGATGCTGCCGGGCGTGGCCGCCTTGCAAGTCTGACCATCGCCGCTACGCTCAGCCAGCCGCTACAAGAGGTGGACGACGTTCTCGATGGCCCGGATCACGCTGCGTCAGCTTCTCGACCACGCCGCCGAGCACGGCTACGGCGTGCCGGCCTTCAACATCAACAACATGGAACAGGGCCTGGCGATCATGCAGGCCGCCGCGTCGGTGGAGGCGCCGGTGATCATCCAGGCCAGCCGCGGCGCGCGGCAGTACGCCAACGATATCGTACTGGCCAAACTCATCGACGCCCTGGTTGAACTCCACCCGGCCATCCCGGTGTGCATGCACCAGGATCACGGCAACAACGAAGCGACCTGCGCAACCGCCCTGCGACACGGCTTCACCAGCGTGATGATGGACGGTAGCCTGACCGCCGATGGCAAGACTCCCGCCGACTATGCCTACAACGTCGGGGTGACGCGACGGGTGGCGGACATGGCCCACTGGATGGGGGCGTCGGTGGAAGGCGAGTTGGGTGTGCTCGGAAGCCTCGAGACCGGCAGGGGGGAAAAGGAGGATGGCCATGGCTTCGAAGGTAAGCTCGGCCACGACCAGCTCCTCACCGATCCGGATCAGGCGGTGGATTTCGTGCGCGCCACCGAAGTCGATGCACTGGCCATCGCCATGGGCGCCAGCCACGGCGCCTATAAGTTCACCCGCAAGCCGGACGGCGCGGTGCTGGCCATGGGGGTGATCGAGGAAATTCATCGGCGGCTGCCCAACACCCATCTGGTGATGCACGGCTCGTCTTCGGTGCCCCAGAATCTGCAGGACGAGATCAACCGCTACGGCGGCGAGATGCCCCAGACCTGGGGGGTTCCGGTCGAGGAGATCCAGCGCGGCATCAAGCATGGCGTGCGCAAGATTAACATCGACACCGACAACCGGATGGCCATGACCGCCGCGATCCGCAAGGTGCTCGCCCAGACCCCCGGCGAGTTCGATCCGCGCAAGTATCTCAAACCCGCCATGGACGCCATGGGCGAGGTCTGCGGAATGCGGTTCGAGCAATTCGGGGCGGCCGGTCAGGCCGGTCGGATCAGGCCGCTGCCGATGGCCGCCATGGCCAGGCGCTACGCGCGCGGGGAGTTGTCGCCGAAGTTCGGGACGACAAGGCAGGCGGCGGAATAGGTGAGCACGGCCGCCGCGCCACCGGAGCGGCGCCACGCCCACGATCGGCTGCCAGCTCTTCCGTGAAACTCGATGAGCATCGCCAGGACATGAGATACCCGTGACCTCGTCTTGCCGCCTCTATCTGATCACTCCACCCGCCATCGAGGACATCGAGGCGTTTGCCGTCGATGTGGCGCGGACCCTGGCGACCGGCGAGGTCGCCGCCCTGCAGATCCGCTTGAAAGGCGTGTCGGAGGGAGCGATCGAAGACGTGGTTCGGCGGCTCGGTCCGATCGCGCGCGCCCAGGAGGTGGTTCTCATCCTCAACGATCGGGCGGACCTCGCCGGTCGACTCGGCTGCGATGGGGTTCACCTCGGGCAGGGTGACGGATCGGTGGCCGACGCGCGCCGACGGCTCGGCGGGGATCGGATCATCGGCGTTACTTGCCACGACAGCCGTCATCTTGCCATGGACGCTGCCGAGGCCGGGGCCGACTACGTCGCGTTCGGCGCGTTTTTTCCAACGACGACAAAGGAACCCGCCGCGTCAGCCGATGCCGAGGTGCTCTCGATCTGGCAGGAAACCATGCTCATCCCCTGCGTGGCGATCGGCGGGATCACGGCAGAAAACTGCCGCGCCCTGGTGACGGCGGGCGCTGACTTCCTCGCCGTCTCGGCCGGGGTTTGGCGCGCGCGTGGAGGCCCCGAGGCGGCCGTCCGCGCCATCGCGGGCGAAATCGCCAAGGGGCTCGCGGCTCGCCGGTGAAACCGGTCGCCGCCTTGCCTTGCCTGGGGGGCTCCACTAGGGTCCGCCGCCGAAATCGCGGCCCTTCCTCAAAGAGATCGTATGAAGATCAACGGCAACGCCATTCGAGTCGGCAACGTCATTCAGCACGATGGGGGACTTTGGGTGGCCGTGAAGACCGCTCACGTAAAGCCCGGCAAGGGCGGCGCCTTCGCCCAGGTCGAACTGAAGAACCTCATCGACGGACGCAAGCTGAACGAACGCTTCCGCTCCTCCGACACCGTCGAGCGCGTGACGCTGGAACAGAAGGAATTCCAATTTCTCTACGAACAGGGTGAGGCGCTCGTCTTCATGGACCAGAAAACCTACGACCAGATCGAACTCCAGAAGGATTTTGTCGGCGAGGACCAGGTCCGCTTCCTCCATGACGGAATGGTCGTCAGCCTGGAGTTCCATGACGAGAGGCCCATCGGGATCGAGCTTCCCGAGAACGTGGTGCTGGAGGTGGTCGAAACCGAGCCGACGGTGAAGGGCCAGACCGCGTCTTCGTCCTACAAGCCGGCCAAGGCGTCCAACGGAATGCGGATCATGATCCCGCCGTACATGGGCGAGGGTGAGCGCATCCTCGTCTCCACCGAAACCGGCGAATACCTGCGCCGGGCCGACTAAGAGCGGTGACCACCCCGACCGCGCTCGTAAAGGTGATGATCGACGCCGCCCGCAAGGCCGGGCGGGCGCTGGCGCGGGATTTCGGTGAAGTCACGCAATTGCAGGTTTCGAAGAAGGGCGCGGCCGACTATGTGTCGTCCGCCGATCTCAAGGCCGAACAAACACTGTTCGAGGAACTGGCGCGCGTCCGTCCCGGCTACGGATTCCTCGGCGAGGAGCGCGGCCTGATCGAGGGCACGGACAAGACCCACACCTGGATCGTCGATCCGTTGGACGGAACCACGAATTTCCTGCACGCCATGCCGCACTTCGCCATCAATATCGCGCTGCAGCGCGAGGGCGAGATCGTGGCCGCGGTCACCTACAATCCCATTGGTCCGGATCTCTTCTGGGCCGAGCGCGGCCGCGGCGCCTACCTGAACGACCGGCGCCTTCGGGTGGCGGCGCGAACGCGCCTCGAGGAGACCGTGATCGCCACTGGCATTCCGTTTCTGGGTCATGGCCAGCATGGGCGATTCCTCAAGGAGCTGCACCAGATCAGCCAGCGGGTATCTGGCGTGCGACGCTTCGGGGCGGCGGCCCTCGATCTCGCCTGGGTCGCGGCTGGCCGGTTCGATGGTTTCTGGGAGCGCGATCTCAATGCGTGGGATTTGGCCGCCGGTCTGCTGCTGGTCACTGAAGCGGGAGGCCGGGTGACCGACGCGGACGGAGCGGAAGGAGCGGAAGGACCGCTTCTTGGTGGCTCCATATGCGCGGGAAACGCGGAGGTGCACGCGCTCCTGCTCCAGCGCCTGAAGGCGGCGGCCGGTTAGCGACGAAGCGCGGCGGGCTCGGGGCGAGGCATGGGACCAACACGAAGGAAAGTGGCGATACTCACCGCCGCCGCCGCGTTCTCTCCCCGGCTGGCATGGCCCGAGACACGCGAGCCGATCATCATCGCCGATGGCGGGGCCATCGGCAATGCGCCGCTCTACACGCGAGAATCTTTTGAGCGCGCGATCGTCGAAGGAGCCGACTTCCTGGCGGCGGAACTCGTCGCCACACAAGATGGCGCGCTGGTGGCCCATCCGGGCCGCGAACTCACCTTGACCACCGATGTCGCCGATATTCCCGCTTTCCTCGCCCGCAGGACGACCAAGCCCGGAGGGGCCGAGGGGTGGTTCACCGAGGACTTCGCGCTCGCCGAACTGAAAACCCTCGCCTACCGAGATCCCTCGGCGCGCGGAGTGCGCGCCCGCGCCGGCGAGCCCAAGCCGACGATCCTGACGCTGAAGGAGGTGATCGCCGTGGCCCGCGCGGGCAGCATCCGGACGGCGCGGGTGATCGGTCTCTATCCGACGATGCGGGATCCGACCTATTTCGCGTCGATCGGACTGGCGTTGGAAGGTCGCCTGGCCGAGGCTGTTCACGCCGAGGGTTACGACTCGCCCGCGGCGGCGATGTGGGTCAGCTGCGCCGAAGCGGCGTCCCTCAAGGCCTTCGGGTCGCTGTCGAGGGTCCGCAGGGCTCAGCGGATGGGCGCGGGGGCGGTCCCGACCAACTTCGACTCGGCGGACGGAATCGCTCGAATTCGGAACTGGGCGCAAGCGATCGGGCCGGAGGAGGAACTGGCCCTGGATCATCCGTCGCTTTCGATCGACGCCCATGCCTCGAGCTTGGCGGTGCACGCGTGGGCGAGTCGATCACCCCGCAAACCCGACGATACCCGCAAGGCGCTGACGAGGTTGATGATCGGTGGGGCCGACGGAGTCGCCGCGAACCAGCCCTCCGTGGCGGTGCGGGCGCGCGCCGAAGCGCTCCGCGCGATCGAGCGAATGAGACCGCTGGCGATGCGGGCTCAGGCCGCCTCCCCGCCGAATTGAAGCTGGGCCAACCGGCCGTAGAGGCCGCCGCGCGCCGAGAGTTCGGCATGGGTGCCGATATCGACCACGCGACCGGCGCTCATGACCACGATCCGGTCGGCCTTCAGCACGGTGGCAAGTCGATGGGCGATGACCACCGTTGTCCGGCCGTTCATGGCCTCATCGAGCGCGCGCTGGACGAGTTGTTCGCTTTCCGCGTCCAGAGCACTGGTGGCCTCGTCGAGGAGAAGGATGGGCGCGCCGCGGACGAGCGCCCTGGCGATGGCGACGCGTTGCCGCTGGCCACCGGACAGGGTCTTGGCTCGCTCGCCCAGCGGGGTATCGAAGCCCCGAGGAAGCGCCGTCAGGAAACCCTCGGCCTGCGCATCGCGGGCCGCCGCGATCAGCGCCGGTCTGTCGGCGTCTTCGCGGCCGAAGCGGAGATTTTCGAGAGCCGATCCCGAGAACAGCGGGGCGTCCTGGGCGACCAGCGCGATGTGCTTGCGCACATCGGACGGATCTGCTCGGCGCAGGTCCACTCCATCGATTCGCACGTCGCCTTCCTGAGGATCATAGAAGCGCAAAAGCAGGCGAAAGATGGTGCTCTTGCCGGCGCCGGAAGGGCCGACGAGAGCCAGCCGTTCGCCTGAATGCACGGTCAGCGCGAAGTGATCCAGCGCCGGCAGATCCGGGCGACCGGGATAGGCGAAGACGACATCGTCAAAAGCGATCTCGCCGCGAGGCGGCTCCGGGAAGCGCGCGGGCGCGAGCGGCGCCGCGATGGCGGTGCGCGCCATCATGAGTTCGCCGATGCGGTCGAGGGCGCCGAGAGTCTTCTGCACATCGCCCCAGGTCTCGCCGAGCGAACCGACCGCGCCGGCGGCCAATACGGAGAGAAAGACGAACTGAAGCAGACCGCCGGGGGTCATGCTGTGATCGACGAAGGCGGCGACCGACGCACGCCACAACAGCAAGCCGACACCGGTCGCCACCAGGATCATGACCAGCGCCGTCATCACGGCGCGGGCCCCGACGCGCCTCACTGAGGCGCGGAAGGCGGACTCGACCAAGGCCTTGAAGGCGACTCGCGCATCGGCCTCGCGTCCGAACGCCTGGATCGTGTCCAGCCCATCCAAGGTCTCACCCGCGTATCCGACCGCCTCGGCAAAGCACGCCTGGGCCTGAATCGAAAGACGGCGCACGCGCCTGCCGATGGTGATCAACGGCACGACGACCATCACCGCGAGCAGCGCCACCAAGCCGGTAAAGGTCGGGTTGACGATAACCATCATGGTCAGCGCGCCCAAGACAGTGAGTATGTTGCGTAATGCGACAGACACCGATGAGCCGACCATGTTTTCGACAATGGTGAAATCTGTGGTTAGTCTGGAAAGAACCTCGCCCGTGCGTACTTTCAGGAACCAGGCTTGATCGAGCCCGACGACATTGGTGTAGAGCGCCGAACGCATGTCGGCCACGACCCTCTCGCCAAGCTTGCCGACGAAGTAAAACCGTCCCGCCGTAGCCATGGCGAGGACCAAGAGAACCGCCGCCAACATCCCGAAATACCGGCCTATGGCCGGCGCGGCGTGGGAGGCGAGACCCTGATCGGCCAGGATGCGCACGGCGACCGTAACGCCGAGCGTCGCCGCGGTCGAGAGGGCGAGGAATCCGCCGGCGAGGGCGGCGTCACCCCAATGCGCTCGCATGTAGGGGGCCAGAAGCGCCAAGGGTTCGAGCTTGCGCCCGGAACCAAGCGGTCCTTTCGAACCATCGATGGTATCCAGGCGATGGGCGTCGGCGGGCGCCGGGTCGATGCTCACGCCTGGCCGCGCCCTTGCCTTGGGGCGCCACGCTCGTGTATAGGCGCCGCTTCCCGGAGCCCAGCCGTTCGGCCGGTCGCCCCTTGCCGTCCACGTCGGTCAAAGCTCGTCATGAAACCAGACACTCATCCAGACTATCACTTCATCACCGTGACGATGACGGACGGCACGACCTATCAGACGCGCTCGACCTACGGCAAGGAAGGCGCCGCGCTCAACCTGGACATCGACCCAAAGACCCATCCCGCGTGGACCGGCGGGGGCCAACATCTGCTCGATCGCGGTGGCCGCGTGTCACGCTTCACCGCCAAATACGGCGGGTTCATGAAGAAGTAGGAACGTCGCCGCTTCCCGATCGCGAGTAGTCTCGACATCCCTGTCCGCCCGGCGGACACAAGGCAGGTCATGACGCTCGCCACCGTATCGGCGCCAAATTCCGGCGGGAATCTCGTCGCCAGGGTTGCGCGAGCCTATCTGGCGCCTCGTTGGAAAGGTCTTGCCGCCTCGATCCTCTGCGCGACCGCCTTCGCCACCTTGTCAGGCCTGCTGCTCGGCATCCTTCAGCCGGCGGTCAACGACATTGTCGTTCACCCCAAAGTGGGGGCGATGAACAGGATTCCGCTGATCATCGTCGCGCTCGCCATCGGTCGAGGCCTGGCTCAGGTTCTGCAGGCGACGATGGTCAACCGCATCGGCAACGGGATTGTCGGGGATGTGCAGGTCGATCTGTTCGCCAAACTCGTGCGGGCCGATCTGGCCCATCTGCGAGCGTCGCACAGCGGCAGCTTCATCTCTTCGGTGCTCTATGACGCTGGACTGATCCGCGAGGCGGCGACCACCGGTCTGGTAAACCTCATTCAGCAAGGTCTCACCCTGGCGGCGGCCGGTGTGGTGATGGCGTTGACCGACTGGAAGCTCGGGATGTTCGTGGTCGTGGTCGCACCCTTGGCGATGCTGGTCCTGCGTCGCTACGCCCGGCGTGGCGCCAATGCCGCGCGCGGTGCGATGCAGGCGACGTCCAGCCTGTCCACGGCGCTCATGGAGGGCCTGGACGGCATCCGGGTCGTCAAGATGGAGAACCGCGAAGCCTATGAGATCGCGCGGGTCGCGGCCGTGGTCGATGAGCGCCAGGGACATATTCTGCGCGGTGACAACGCACGGGCCGTGGCGGCGCCGGCGTCCGAGACGTTGATGATGTGCGTGGTCGCCGCGATTCTCGCCTACGAGGGGTGGCGAGCTGGCGCGACGCATCCCGACGTCGGCGCTTTCACCGCCTTCTTCGCCGCCCTTCTGATGGCCGCCCAGGCTCTTCGTCAGGTCGCCAACCTCTTGACGGTGCTGACCCAGGGGATGACCGCGGCGCGGCGCCTGTTCGCGGCTCTTGATATCGAACCGGAAATCGCGGACCGGCCGGAAGCCGCCCAGCTGCCGCGTGGGTCGGGAGTCGTCGCGCTGGAGGCGGTGTCGTTCTCCTATCTCGGCGGTTCCCCGGTGCTGGATCGGATATCCTTGGTCGCGCGGCGCGGCGAGACCGTCGCTCTGGTCGGCCCATCGGGGGCGGGCAAGAGCACGGTGCTGGGGCTTATTCCGCGGTTCTATGATGTCACCGAAGGCCGTTTGACCATTGATGGTCGCGATATCCGCGATGTCACCCTGGCTTCCTTGCGGAGCCAGATCGCGCTGGTGACCCAGGAACCCTTCCTGTTCGACGACACGATCGCGGCCAACATCGCCTACGCCCGCGCCGGTGCGACGATGGCGGAGATCGAGGCCGCCGCGAAGGCCGCGGCGGCCGATGGTTTCATCACCGCGCTGCCGGCGGGCTATGGCGCCGTCGTCGGCGAAGGGGGCGCGAGATTCTCCGGGGGCCAGCGTCAACGCATCGCCATCGCCCGGGCGTTTCTCAAGGATGCTCCGATCCTCCTGCTCGATGAAGCCACGAGCGCTCTGGACGCGGAGAGCGAGGCGCGGGTGCAGGAGGCGTTGGCGCGCCTCATGACCGGTCGAACCACCCTGATCGTCGCCCACCGCCTATCGACGGTGAAGGCCGCTGACCGGATCTACGTCCTGGATGGTGGACGCATGGTGGAAACCGGAAGCCATCAAGATCTGATGGCCCGTGGCGGCCTCTACGCGCGGCTCGCGGGTTCGCGGGATTTGGCCCACGTTTCGGGGGCCGCGGCGTGAAGCGACTGCTGAGGTTGAAGGCCGTCCAGGAACTGCTTTCGCGTCTGATCGCCGCCTATGTCGATCTGGTCACCGCCACCCTTCGGTGGCGCTACGAGAACCGTCAGAGCGTGGACGCGGTGATGATCGGGTCGCACGGCGCCCTGGGCTTCTTCTGGCATGGGCGGATCGCCCAGGCGATGGCGTGCCGCCCACTTCTCGCGGACAAGCCGCGGCGCGTGATGATCTCCTTATCGCGCGACGGGGAATTCATCGCTCTTGCCGCGGAGAGGCTCGGCGTGCCGACCATCCGCGGTTCGGCCGGCAAGAATGATGGAAGTCTCGTCAAAGGCGGAGCGACCGCCTTCCGGCGGGCCGTTGATCGCGCGCGCGCGGGCGAGGTCGTTCTCCTGACGCCGGACGGCCCCCGTGGTCCCCGGGAGGTGATGCCCATGGGTCCGATCCGCCTCGCCCAGGCTACCGATTGTCCGGTCTTCCTGATGGGACTGGCGGCGCGCCCCACGCTCCTCCTAGGTGGCTGGGACGCCGGTCGTGTTCCACTGCCGTTTGCGCGCGCGGCGCTCGTGGTGGCCGGTCCGCTCGGCGTCCCGGCCCATGCGGAGGAAGCCGAACTCCAGACCCTGCGCGGCGAATGGCAGGCGCGAATGCGGGCGGCCCAGGCGCGCGCCGAGGCGCTGTTGTGATCGGTGGACTTCCGATGTCATTGCGACTCTACGGAATCGCGACACGCGCCGCCGCTCCTTTCGTCCCGATTCTGCTGCGATCACGTGTTCGACGCGGGCTTGAGGAACCCGCCCGACTGGCGGAGCGGCTTGGACATCCGGGTCTCGGGCGGCCGGGCGGCCGGCTGGCCTGGATGCATGCGGTGAGCGTGGGCGAGGGCCTGTCGCTGCTCCCTTTGATGGAAAGGCTACGGAACGAGCGTCCCGACGTCACGCTGTTGCTGACTACGGGCACCCTCGCCGCCGCCGACGTCATGGCTCGGAGGCTGCCCCAAGCCGTGCTCCATCAATTCGCTCCCATCGATTCTCCCCGAGCGATGAAGCGTTTCCTGGACCATTGGAGACCCGAACTCGCGATTCTGGTCGAAAGTGAGTTGTGGCCGAACATGATCCTGGCCGCGAAACGCCGCGGCGTGAAACTCGCTCTGTTGTCGGCGCGGATGTCCGAACGCAGCTTTCGGGGATGGCGTCGGGTACCCACGGCGGCGGAACACATCCTCGGGGCCTTTGATCTGGTGCTCGCCAAGGACCCGCTCGCGGCGCAACGATTTGCCGCCCTTGGCGCGCGGATCGACGGCGCCGCCGACATGAAATTTGGCGCCCCTCCATTGCCCGTGAGCCAAGCGGCCCTAGCCGCGCTTGGGCGCGCTCTCGAGAACCGGGTGGTGATCGTCGCCGCGAGCACCCATGCCGGCGAAGAATCGATGCTTCTGGAGCGTCTTTCCCTGATTGATCGCAAAATTCTTGGGACAGCGCTTTGCGTCGTTGTTCCCCGCCACCCCGCCCGGGGATCCGAGATTGCGGCGATGGCGACCGCGCGCGGCTTCAAGGTGGCGCGCCGCTCCTCGCAACTGGACCCGTCCGGCGCGGACGTTTACGTCGCCGACACCTTGGGCGAGATGGGGCTCTGGTACCGCTTGGCGAACCTGGCGATTCTCGGCGGAAGTTTCGCGCCCGGGATCGGAGGACACAACCCGCTGGAACCCGCTCGCCTCGGCTGCCCGTTCATCACCGGGACTCAGGTCGAGGCATGGCCGATCTACGAGGGGCTGGAGGCGGCCGGGGCGACGGCCACGATCTCCCGGCCGGAGGATCTGGACGGTTGGCTCGAAGCCGCCCTTCTGCGGATCGGAACCCTGGTTCCCATGGGCCGCCGGGCGCGGGATTTCGTCGTCGCCCGCGACGCCGGCGCCCACGTCACGACTGATCGCGTCCTTGGACTGTTGCCGCCGTGAAGCTGGCCACGCCGAGGCGGTGGTATCGGCGCGACCGGCCCCCCGGATGGCTTGCCCGGGCTATGCTCGAGCCCATTTCCCGCCTCTGGGCCGGCGCGACTGCTCGCAGATTCGTCAATGCCGATTCAACCGATCCGGGCGTCCCCGTGATCTGCGTCGGCAACCTCACGCTTGGCGGCGCGGGCAAGACGCCGGTGGTGCGAGAGTTGGCGCGGCTTTTGGCGGCGCGGGGTCTATCGGTTGCTGTTCTCTCGCGCGGTCACGGCGGTCGCCTGGTCGGCCCGGTGCGCATCGAGGCCGCGCGGCACTCCCACCGCGACGTCGGCGACGAGCCGTTGATGATGGCCGTGGATCATCCCGTCTGGGTGGCGCGCAATCGCCTCGGCGGGGCTTGGGCCGCGGCCGGATCCGGAGCCGACGTCGTCATCATGGACGACGGGCATCAGAATGCCACCGTGAGAAAGAGCCTCTCGCTGGTCGTCGTGGATGGCGAGACGCGCGACGGCGAGTGGCCGTTCGGCGGCGGCGAGGTGTTTCCGCTCGGCCCGATGCGCGAGACTTTGGATCGCGGCCTGGCTCGCGCCGACGCGGTGATCCTCCTGCTGCCGGCGGATCTGCCCCGCGCCGATCTCGACCTTCTCGCTCTCTTGGCGCCGACGCCTGTGTTGATCGCCAGAATTGACCCGACGCCGCCGCCGCCCGGTCCCCAGGTCGCGTTCGCCGGGATCGGCAAGCCCTGGAAGATGGAACGGGCGCTGCGGGCCGTCGGCTGCGACTTGGCGGTGTTCATTTCCATGGCCGACCACGCGGCGCCCACCGAGGCGAGCCTTCGCCGCCTGGCGATCCGCGCCGAGGCGCTTGGCGCGGGCCTGCTGACCAGCGAAAAGGACTGGGTTCGGCTGAGCGAGGCTTGGCGCCCGCGCGTCGTCGCCTGGCCGATGCGCGTCCACTTCGAGGACGAGCAGGCCCTCGATCGGCTCATCGATCAGGCGCTGAGGCCGATCGACTAGGCGCCGGCCATCTCGGCGAACGACCAGGCCGCGTCCGCCAGCAGAGGCACCCGCGATTCCATCGCCGCCGCCTGCGGGCTGTTGGCGGTGCCGTCGCGGACCCGGCCGACGATCCCCTGCAGGATGCCGGCGAGACGGAAGGAATTGTAGGCGAAATACCAGTTCAGGTCCGGAAGCCCGGAGCGTCCGGTCATGCGGCAGTAGGCCGCCACATACTCCTCCATGGAAGGAATGCCTGTGTGCTCGAGATCGGCAATCGCGGCGATCGTCCCGTTGACCCATTGCATCAGGACGTAGGTGAAATCGGCGAGCGGATTGCCGAGGGTCGAGAGTTCCCAGTCGAGAACCGCGACGACTCTCGGCTCCGAGGGATGAATGACCATGTTGTCGAGGCGGTAGTCGGCATGGACGATGGTCGTCTGGTCATCTTCCGGAACGGTCCTCGGCAGCCATTCGATCAGGCGCTCGATGGTCTCGATCCGCCGCGTTTCGGATGCCTTGTACTGCTTGGTCCAGCGGTCGATCTGGCGCGCCATGTAGTTGCCGGGCCTGCCGAATCCCTCGAGGCCGATGGCGCGATAGTCGGTGTTGTGCAGATCCGCCAGGGTCTCGAGCGCGGCCATGTGGATGGCGTGACGTTCCGGTGGTGGGCTGGCGGGCAGGGACTGGTCCCAGAGTATCCTGCCCTCGACCATGTCCATCACATAGAACATGGTTCCGATCACGTCGTCATCCACGCACAGGCCATAGGGGCGCGGCACCGGAAAGCCGGTGGGATGGAGGCTCGAAATCACCCGGAATTCGCGGTCCACGGCGTGGGCCGATGGCAATAGCGTGCCTGGTGGTTTGCGCCTCATGACGTATTTCCGCGCCGGGGTGGAGAGCTGATAGGTCGGATTGGACTGCCCACCCTTGAACTGGCGCACCGCGAGGGGGCCTTTGAAGCCTTCCACGTTCGCGGTCATCCATGTCGCGAGCCGGGCTTCGTCGAACCGGTGACTCTCGGCGACCGGCTTGGTGCCGGTGTTGAGGATTTCCCTGGTTCGTTCGGGGGTGGCTTCGTCGTCCGCCATGGTCGCGTCCTCGGGGCCGGTGGAACGCGGACTGTAGCGAGGCCGTCGCGGCCTTGCAAAGACGTCCCGGCCTCACTCGCAGAGCGCCCGCCAGCCGATGTCGCGGCGATGGAAGCCTTCCGGCCAGTCGATCTGCCCGATGACCGCGTAGGCCCGCTCGCGGGCCCGCGCCAGGGTGGCGGCGCGCACGCAGACGTTCAGCACCCGGCCTCCATCGGCGATCAGCGCCCCGTCTGACCGGCGCCCGGCGCCGGCGTTGAACACCACCACATCGGATCCGAAGTCCGCCTCCGCGCCGACGATCACCGAGCCCCTCTCGGGGGCGCCGGGATAACCCCTGGCCGCCAGGACGACACAGATCACCGCGTCGTCCCGCCAGACCGGCGACGGCATTGCGGACAGGCCGCCCGCCGCGGCGGCCATCAGGTATGGCGCGATGTCGCTCTCCAGACGGAGCATCAGGACCTGGCACTCGGGATCGCCGAAGCGGACGTTGAATTCGACCAGGCGGGGTCCTTCCGAGGTCACCATCATTTCGCAGAACAGCACCCCCCGATAGGGCGCTCCTTCGGCCGCGATACCCGCGAACGCCGGCTCGATCAGCCGCGCATTGGCTTCATGGATGGTCGAGGGCGAGAGCACGGGGGCGGGGGCATACGCCCCCATGCCGCCGGTATTGGGGCCAAGATCGCCATCGAAGGCGCGCTTGTGATCCTGGGCGCCCCCGAAGATCAGGCTCGTGCGTCCGTCGCAGATGGCGAACAGCGAGGCGATCTCCCCGTGCAGATACTCCTCGATCACCACCCGCGCGCCGGCCTGGCCGAAGCGGCCGCCCAGGGCATCGTCGATGGCGGCGTTGGCCGCTTCGAGGGTCGGCGCGATCACCACCCCCTTGCCCGCCGCCAATCCATCCGCCTTGATCACGAAGGGCGGATTGAAGCTCGGCAGGAAGGCCTTGGCCTCCGAGGCAGCGGAGAACACCCCGAATCGACCGCTGGGCAGTCCATGCCTGGCGGCGAAGGCCTTGGCGAAGGCCTTGGAGGTTTCCAGCCGACCGGCGGCGGCGGTGGGGCCAAAACAGGCGATTCCCGCCGCCGCCAGACGGTCCGCCAGCCCGGCCTCGATGGCGGTTTCCGGTCCGATCACGACCAGGGCGGCGTTGATCTCCCGCGCCAGGGCCACTTGACCGTCGAGATCGACGGCCATGACCGGTCGCGTCTCGCAGACACGCTCGATTCCGGCGTTTCCGGGTGCGCAGACCAGCCGCTCGACTAGCGGCGATTGGACGATCTTCCAGGCCAGGGCATGCTCGCGCCCGCCCGAACCCACCAGGAGGATGTTCATGCCGGGGCTTTCGCGCGCCTCTGGTCGCGCCGTCAAGGCGCGGTCCGCGCTCCATCGCCCGGCGCGTCGGCGCGGCCGGGGAACACGACGGTGAACGTGGAACCGGCGCCCTCGGCGCTCTCCACCGCTAAGCCGCCCCGATGACGGTTCATGATGTGCTTGACGATCGCCAGGCCCAAGCCGGCGCCGGTCCTCTCGCCGTTCTTCTGACCCTCGATGCGATAGAACCGCTCGGTCAGCCTGGGTAGATGTTCGCGCGCAATGCCGGGGCCGGCGTCGGATATCCGCACGGCGGCGTGGCGTCGGTCGGGACCGATGTCCGGGACGAGGATCGAAAAGTGTCCGCGATCTGGCGGCCGGCTCGCGAGCCGGGCCGCGTGGTCGAAGACGGCGATCACCTCCACGCTCACCAACCCGCCCCGCGGGGTGTACTTGAGGGCGTTCTCCGCCAAATTCTGCAACACCTGGACGATCTGGTCGCGGTCGCCGGTGACCACCGCCTCGCCGGCCGCTGGAATCATCAGCGAGAATCGCGCGCCACGTTCCGCCGCCAGGGGTTCGAGAGCGTCGAGCACGTCCCTCGCCGCCGCCGCGAGGTCGACCTCGTCCGAAGGGGGAATGTGCTCGCCGAGTTCGATTCGCGACAGGCTCATCAGGTCGTCGATCAGCCGGCGCATGCGCTCGGCCTGATCGTGCATGATCGCCAGGAATCGCTCCCGCGCCTCGGGATCGTCCCGTGCGTGGCCCCTCAGGGTCTCGATGAAGCCGGTAAGCGAGGCCAGCGGCGTGCGCAGCTCGTGGCTAGCGTTGGCCAGGAAGTCGGCACGGGTCCGCTCGCCGCGGCGGATATCGGTTTCGTCCCGCAGCGTGAGCATCGCGGTCGGACGGCCATCTCCCGTTAGCGGCGCCGCGCGAGCACGCCACGGACGGCCCTGGACGCCCCCGGATTCGTAGGTCGCCTCGCCGATGATTCGGCCGAACAGGGCTTCATCGACCGCCCGCAGGACTTCCGGCGCGCGCAGGGCGGTGGTCAACGGACCCTCCCGGCGCCGCAGGCGCAGCAGTTCGCGGGCGGCGCGGTTGGCGAAGACGAACCGGTGGGCGTTCGGATCGCCGGGAGCTGTGGCTTCGATCAGCAGCACCGGGTCGGCCAACGTCTCCAGCATCTCTTCGTAAGGGCCGTCGGGCGCAGGTTCCGACGCCACCGGGGGGCGAGCTTCGGCCTCCGCGCCCGGGGCCGCGCCCGCCGCGCGCGTCGTCAGCCAGACCGTGAGGACGGCGACCCCTACCGACGCCGCAAGACAAGGTCCGGGCTGAGCGAGGCCGAGACCGGCCAGCGCCAGGAAGCCGGCGGTCCCGGCCACTCCCGCGACGGCGACCGACCGTGCGCCGGCGACTCGTTGTCCGCGCCTTGCCCGCGATCCGTTCACGATAGGTCGCATCTCATGAAGGCCCGTTCGTCGCCTTGAGGCTATGCATGACGTCGATGTGTGTCGCATGCGTGACAGTCACCGTCTTCGGCTCGCCGGCCTTGAAAGGCGCCCAATTGCGGTCGTATTAGGCAGGCTCCGTCGAATCCGAGCGCCGCCCCACGTGAGAGCCTTTGCATGAAGCGTAAGTTCCTCGTGGCGGCCGTGGCGCTGTCGCCCTTGCTGGCCGCCATCGCCGGCCAGGTCCACGCCCAGGTTTCGATCACCTCCTCGACCTCCGCGCCCATCGCCACGGCGACGGCCAATAACGGCGCTCCGGCCAACATCGACGTCGCCGGCGGCGGTTCGATCGGCGTCACCGCCCCGGGGGCCGCGATCACCATCAACAGCAGCAATTCCGTCACCGTCGAGGGCGCGCTGGGGTTCACCAATATCGACAACGCCACCGGCGCGCTCATCCTGGGCGGCAACAACGGCTCGTTCGTCAGCACCGGTTCGATCACCGTCACTGAAACCTACACCGATACCCTGGATCCCAACAACGACGGCCTGAACAGTGGCCATTTCGCCTCGGGGAAAGATCGCATCGGCATCGACGTCGCGGGTCCGGGAATCTTCACCGGCGGTATCACCTCGGCCGGCTCGATCCTGGTGCAGGGAAACAATTCCGAGGGCATCTATATCTCGGCGCCGATAACCGGCAGCCTGCTGATGGAGACGGTGACCGGTTTGCCGATCACCTCCAGCACCACCGTGCGGGCGGGCTCGATCACCGTCACCGGCAACAACACCACCGGCCTCGAGGTGACGCCCGGCGGAGGAGTTGGGGGGAATGTCACCGTCGCGGGGGTCACCGCGCGTGGCTACAACGCCCAGGGCGTGAATATCGCCGGCGCCGTCGGCGGCTTCGTGAACATCTCCGGCGCGGTCAGCGCCACGGGCTATGAGACCACTACCCGATCGACCATTCCCGCCATCTCGGTCCTCTACGGCGCCCAGGAGATGCAGCAGGGCGGCGCGGCGGCGACCATCGGCGGCAGCATCGGCGGTGGCTTGATCCTCAGCACCCCGCCGCTGCCGCTCAGCACCACCAACCTCGATCAGGACGGCGACGGCGTGCCCGACGCGCTTCAGGGCGCCGGCTCGCTGACCTCCTACGGCGCGGCGCCGGCCCTGCAGATCGGCGGCGTGGCGGTCACGGGCGGCACGGCCCCGGCCATCACCATCGGCGCCTATTCGGCCAGCAAGCCGGTCACGCCCCTGGGTCAGGCGATCGGCGGCTACGGAGTGGCGATCAACGGCGCGGTGACCGCTAACGGGGTCTTCGATCAGCTCACCTCGCCGTTCCTGCCCGGTCCCGTGGCTGCCACGGCGATCCAGATTGGCGGCCAGATCCTGGTCACTCCGGAGTTCTTCACCACCACCGGATTGACCACCGTGGTCACGCCCGCCGTCTATGCGCCGAGCGGAAGCGTGACCATCGCCGGAGGCCTCTACAATTCCGGCGCCATCCAGGCCGACAGCTACCAGGCCGACGCCACAGCCATCCATATCGGCGCCGGGGCCACCGTCCCGGCCATCGTCAACGATGGTCAGATCACCGCCCTGTCCATCCAGGTCAATTCCCTCACCACGGTCACCCCGGCCAGCGGCTCGATCCCCGCCGTTCCGGCCCCGGCCCCGGTCAATGTCACCGCCATCCAGATCGATTCGGGCGCGGTGGTGAACACCATCACCAACACCGCCGGGATCATCGCCGAACTCACCGGCGAGGGGGGACCCGCCGGCAACGTCGTCACCGGCATCATCGACAAATCCGGATCGGTGACCACGGTCAACAACAGCGGCTCGATCCTCGCCGAACTCAACCAGACCCTCGCCTCGAGCCCGATGCAGGGGGCGACGACAGCCATCGACATCTCCAGCGGGACCGCCGCCCAGGCGATCACCCAGACGATCTCGCCCAACGCCGCCAAATCGTCCGTCTACAATCCGGCCACCACCTACGCGATCGGGGCCATCGTCAGCTACGTCAATCCGAACCTCACCTACGCCGCCAACAACATCTACATCGCCACGGCCGCGGTGGGCCTGTCCGACGATCCGGTGGACGATCCCGCCCTGTGGCGCGAGGTCGGCGCGCTCACCCCGTCCATCGCCGGCGACATTCATTTCGGATCCGGCCCCGACACCCTGGATGTCGAGGGCGGCACGGTGATCACCAGCGCCAACGGCCTCGGCCACATCGACATGGGCGGCGGTCTCAACACCATCATCGTCAACACGCCGACCGTGGCCGCCGGCGCCACGGCGCCGCCGCCGAGCTTGGTCGCCGGCTACTTCACCGAGACCGGCGGCGGCCAATTCGCCATCAACGTCGAGAGCGGCACCCTCAGCGACAGCAACCCCAACACCGCCAAGGCCACCAGCGTGAACGTCGGCGCGAGCGGGATACTGCTGGTCGCCGCCGATCCGGCCAACCACACCTTCACCCAGTACCAGACCACTGGCGCCTCGACCTTCCAGAACGGCGCCCAGGTCGGCCTGAACTTCCTCAGCCTGCAGACCGCTCCGGTGGCTACCTACACCATCCTGCAGACCGTCGGTGGTGGCGTCCTGACCACCGGAACCTTCGGGAGCGGCGCGTTCAACAACGCGCCCTTCCTCTATACCGCGACCGCCTCCTCGACCGCCGGCAGCGGCCAGCTCGACCTCACCGTCACCCAGCGCACGCCCGCTCAACTGGGCTTCGACAAGGCCGAGGGCTCGGCTCTGGAGGCGGTGCTGGCGGCCATCCCGGCCAATCAGGCCATTCTGCGGAATGTCCTGTCCCAGACCACCCAGGCGGGTCTGAAGGGGGCCTTCGACCAGCTGCTGCCGAGCCAGGGACTGGGCGTGTTCGAATCCATCGACGCCGCCGCCCAGAAGATCTCGGCCATGACCGGGACCACCCCCGACGCCGGCGCCCAGCATGTCGGCGGCGGCAACAGTCTGTGGCTCCAAGAGGTCAACGAGCGTGTCGATCGCAGCGACAACGCCGTCAGCCTGGGCTCCAACTCCAAGCTGCTGGGCCTGGTCGGCGGCTTCGAGCACATGGGCCAGGGCGGCGGAGCCATCGGCCTCACGCTCAGCTACATGAACGTCCAGGAACAGGATGCCGACGCCGCCGTCGGCGAGCACGTGGTCGCCTCGCTCGTCGAGGCGGGGGCCTACTACCGGCGCAATTTGGGGGCGTTCAGTTTCTCGGCCCGCGGCGCTGGCGGCTATGCCTGGTTCGACAGCGACCGTAGCTTCATCGCCCCGGGCGCGTTCGACACCGCTTCCGCCCGCTGGGGCGGGGAATTCATCGATGCCCACGCCCAGGTGACCTACGAGGTGAGCTTCGGCCGCTTCTACGCCCGGCCCGAAATTTCCGCCGACTATCTGCGCCTCCACCAGGATGGCCACACCGAAACCGGTGGCGGGACCGGGTTCGATCTCGTCGTCGATCCCAGCTCCAGCTCGCGGCTCAGCGGCCAGGCGATACTGGTCCTCGGAACCCAGTACGGAAAAGGCGCGTGGCTTCGTCCCGAAATCTACGCCGGCTATCGCGAGATCTTCGCCGGCCAGGTCGGCGATACGGTGGCGAGCTTCGCCGGCGGCGGCGACCCCTTCACCATGAGCGCCGAGAACGATAGTGGCGGCTGGATGACGGTGGGCTTCTCGATCAAGGGCGGAACGCCCTATTCCTACGTCGCCCTTGAGGGCGACGCCGATTTCCGTTCCGGGGAACAGCGCTATGATCTGCGCGTCGCTGGCCGCTCGATGTTCTAGCGGCCGATCGGCGGGGCGTTGAACATTCTGATCATCGACGCCGTCGGCGTGGCGGCGGCGATCTGCTCGATGAGCAGCTTCGCCCCGCAGCTGGTCAAGATCTGGCACGATCGGGACGCCTCCTCGGTGTCCCTGCGCATGTATCTGGTCACCGTTGCCGGCTTCGCTCTGTGGATCGCCTACGGGATTCTCATTGCCCAGTGGCCGATCGTCGCCTCCAACACCGTGTGCCTGGCCATGTCGGGCGCGGTCATCGCCTTGAAATGGCGTTTCGACCGCCGCCGCCGCCGGCGACCGTGAACTCCGGCTCGGCGCAGGGTCCCGCCGGGCAGCCCCGCTGGCGCGAAATCCTCGCTCCCGGCCTCGCCGCCCGGGTCGGCCTGATCATCCTGGGGGTGTGGCTCAACGCCGCCGACGCCCTGGTCACCGCCACCGTCATGCCCAGCGTCGCCCGCGATCTCGGTGGCTGGGCGTGGTTCGGCTGGGCGGTGGCCGGCTATCTGCTGGGCTCGATCCTGGCCGGGGCCAGCGCCGGGCGCCTGGCCGATCGCCTCGGCCTGACCTCGGCCCTGGTCCTCGCCGCCGTGACCTACGCGGCCGGCTGCGCCTTCAGCGCCGCCTCGCCCGGCATGGCCCTGTTTCTCGTCGGCCGCCTGGCCCAGGGCGTCGGCGGCGGCTGGATCGTCGGGCTCTGTTATGTCGCCATCGGCGCTGTGGTCCCCGAGCGGCTATGGGCTCGGATGTTCGCCGCCACCGCCGGGGTATGGGGCGTGGCGACCCTGCTCGGTCCCCTGGTCGGCGGCCTCGCCGCGGCGGCGGGCCACTGGCGCTGGGCGTTCTGGGCTTTCGCGGCCCAGGGCCTGGCCTTCGCCGCCGCCGCGGTCGTCCTTCTCGCCGGCGCCCGGCCGGCGCCCGGCGGGAACCCCCGGCGAGGCGCGCCGTGGCGGACCCTTGTGGCGCTCGCCGCCGCCGTCGGCGCGGTCGGCGCCGCCGACATCGCTCCGGGACTGCTGTGGCCTCCGGCCCTGGTCGCCACCGGCCTGGTCCTCCTCGCCCTGGCCGGATGGGTCAACGGTCGGCCCGGTGAGCGCCTGCTTCCGCGTGACGCGGCCAGGCCCGCCACCACCGCCGGGGCCGGCTACGCCATGATCGTGACCATGGAGGCCTCGACCATGGCCTATGGCGTCTACGGCGCGGCCATCCTGCAGGTCGTCTACGGCCTTTCTCCCCTCGCCGCCGGCTACGCCATCTGCTCGCTGGCGGCGGGCTGGACGGTGATGGCCTTCGTCGTCGCCGATCAGCCGGAGCGGCGTCACGCCGGGCTGATCCGCGCCGGCGCCGGCCTCAACGCCGTCGGCATCGCCCTCCTCGCCCTGGTCATCGGTCTGGGCCATCTCTGGCTGGTGGTCGGCGCGGGAGCGGTCACCGGGGCCGGCTTCGGACTCTGCTGGTCCCTCGCCACCCGCCGCATCCTCATCGCCGTGCCGCCGGAGGATCAGGCCGCCGGCTCCTCCGCGGTGCCGACCTGCCAGCTCATCGGCGGGGCGGTCGGCGCCGCCGCCGCCGGCGCGATGGCCAACCTCGTGGGCCTCGCCCACGGCTTCGGCGCGGATCGCGCGGTCGCCGCCGCGCCCTGGCTGTTCGCCGCTTTCATTCCCCTGGCGGCGCTAGGCTGGCTGGCGGCGCTGAGACTGACCCGCCCCCTTCCCGCCGGGACGAAGGCATGACCTGGCCGCCGAGCATCGCCGTCAGGACCCGGGCCTGGGCCACATGGGCGTCGAGGTTGGCGTCGGTGGGATCGAAGGCGGCCACCGCCGCCGGGTCGATGCCGCGCGCGGCGAGGGCCGGCGTCAGGTGATCGAGCACCGGCCGGCGGGCCGGGTAGGGAACGGCCCTCAACCCCTGGCCCATGGCCGCCAGGATCTCCGCCGCCGTCTGGCGGTCTTGCAGGCTTGTCGCCAGATCCGGATTGGCCGCCATCAGGCGCGGGTCCAGCGGCTGCGTCGGATCGGCGCCATAGGCCGTCAGGGCGTTCCCCTGGATCTGCTGGCCGGCGAGGTTGCGCCCCACCGCGAACGCGTTGGCATAATCCCCCACCGGGTCCGGCGTCTTGAGCGCCGAGAAATCGATGTTGACGCCATCGCTCATGCTCACGCCCCTCCCGGCTGCATTCCGCCGCCGAGGAGGCCGGTGAAGGCGTTGGCCCCGCCGCCGGCCCCGCCGAAGCTCGAGCCGCCCTGGAAGGTCCCGAACGCCTTCAGCGCGTTGCTGATCGCGCTGTTTTCGATGTTGGCCCCGGCGATGGCGGCGTTGCCCTGGTTGGTGGCGGCGGAGTTGTTGTTGCTGCTGACCGCGTTGGCGTAGTTGCTTCCCTGGCCGGCCAGGGCGTTGGTCGCCGAAACGCCGGTCTGAGCCACGTTCTGCAGGTCGCCGACATACTGTTGGCCGTATTGCTGCGCCTCGCCGGTCCCGTAGGCGTCCAGCGCCTTCAGGGTCGAGCCGCTGTTGAGCAGGCCCGAGGCGGCCTTATTCTGGTCGATCGCCGCGATCCCCTGATCGACGTTGAACTGGTAGCCGGTGGAATTGAGGTAGTCGTTGAACGCCTTGCTCGTGGCGGCCGGATCGCCGCCCAGGCCGAGGAAGCCCTGCAACGCGGTGTTGGCGGTGTCGCCGCTGTCGATATAGGGCTGTTCCAGCGCCTTGTTGGATTGATAGATCTGGCTCTGAAGGGCGTTGTTCTGGGCCGCCGCGTTGCTCGCCGCGTTGCTGGCGTTGTTCACCGCCGACGAGCTGATCAGCGCTCCGCCGACGGCGGCCGTGCCGGCGATGGCGGCGGCTATGATGACGGGCGGCATAGTCTTCTCCTTGCGAGCGAGGCGAACCAGTTCCGCTGGGTCAGCGTCCACAGCCTCAGGCGGCCGAACGGCGTTCCGCGCCAGTCCCCGGCCTGGATGAAGCCGCTGGTCCGCGGCGGCCGGCTCTTCACGTTGGTCTCGACCTCATAGACGTTGACCACCTGGCAGCCGCCCCAGAACAGGGCCTCCAGCACCTCGGCGAAGGCGAAGGCCGCCTCCCGGCCCCAGCCCTCGGGGCGATACATCGCGTGCATGTCGCGGGCGAAGCCCAGGGCATCGAGCGGCGCGACCAGAAACCCGCCGTTGGCGGTGGCGAAGGGGAGGACATCGGGCCGCGCCGCGACATCGCCGATATCCTCCGGCGGCATGCCGTGAAGGGTGTCGATCACCGCCGGATGGGCCGCGACCGCCGTCCACCACGCCCGGTCCCGCTCAATCCGGATCATCCCCGCCCTCTTCGTAGCGCGGCCTTCCAGGCCGCTCTTCGAGCGCCGGCAAGAGCGGGCTGGAAGCCCGCGCTACGGTCGAGCCCACTCACTCGCCCCCTCATTCCGGCCCGGTCAGGATGTAGTCGAAGCTGTCCACCGCCGCCCCGCCGTTGCTGGTGTCGGTGACGGCGATGGTCCCGGAGCGCCTGATGAGCTTGCTCACCGTCCACGACAGGGTGTCGCCGGCGTTCACCGCGAAGGCCCCGGTGTAGGGGGCCACGACGCCGTTCAAGGTATAGGAGAGATTGGCCCCGCCGCTGATCGTCGCGGCCAGGGTGTGGGCCGAGGTGATCCCGGCGATGGTCAGCGGCGCATTGGCCCCGCTGGTCGGGCCATAGATCGCCGCCCAGGCCAGCGCCCCCAGCGTTCCCCCGCCGCCCCCGCCGCCGCCGCCGCCCGAGGTCGCCGCCCCGGCCAGCGCCAGCATCGCCCCGGTCATGCCGCGTCCATCAGCTGATCCCCACGCCTGAGATCACCCACGTGTTCGCCGTCTCCTGAACCAGTGTCGCCAGGCCGTATTGCGCCAGCGCCACGTCCTTGCTGGTCCCGGCCCCGGCCAGGGTCTGGGCCACCCCCGATCCCCGGGTGATCGTCACCACGCCCGCCCCGGCGTTGCGAAAGGCGATGCAGGTCCCGGTGGGATAAGCGACGGCGGAATTGGGCGGGATGGTGATGGCCATGGCCGAGCCGCTGTTGGAGCGGATGAGTTTGCCGGCGTCGCCGAGGGTGAGGGTGTAGGCGCTGTCCTGCTCGTTCACCGGCGCGCCCAGGTAGCCGGCGCTGGCGGCCCCGATCGTCGAGGCGGCGAGGATGAGGTTGGTGGCCGTGTCGCCGGCCTTGTTCAGCGGCGTGTAGCCGAGACTGGCCAGCGCCGCGCCCGCCGCCAGGTCGGCCGCCGAGATCGAGCCGGCGGCGATGGTCAGCGGCCCGCCGACCGGATCGTTGTCGCTGATCAGGCCGCCGGTGGTGTTCAACAGCCGCGCCCGATAGGTCACCGCCGGATCCAGGAAGATCGGCGCGAACAGCCCCCCGCCGTCGGCGACCACCGGATTGGCCAGCGGCGTTCCCAGCGTCTTGTCGGTATAGACCGGCGTCGGCGTGGTCGTGCCGGTGAGATAGAACTGCAGCTGCGCCCCCGATATCGGCGCGCCATTGGCGTCCACCGCGCGCAGCACGATGGCGGGCAGGATGGTTCCGGTCATTTGAGAGTTCCCGAAGGATTGTCCACAGATGACGCAGATGACGCAGATGAAGAGCAGATGGCGGAATTGCGCTTCGCGCGAAGCGCCATAGTTCTCATCTGTGCCTTATCTGCGTCATCTGCGTCATCTGCGGATAGTCTTCTCACGTCGTCACCATCGCTCCGCTGCAGACCGATATCCACGCCCCGCCGGAGAAGAACACCGGCACGCCGGTCCCGGCCCCGCCGGCTTCGCCGGGCTTGCGGCCGTCCAGCGCATAGGCCCAGTCGCCGTCGGCCAGGCCGGTCACCGGCAGGGCCGCCGCCGTGGTCACCGCCGCGTAGAGCGCCAGGCCGACATTGCCGGTCAGGTCTCCGCCGGCCTGCAAGCCGCCGGCCGCGACCACCAGGGTGGCTTGCGGCGCGGCCCCGGCGGCGAGGGTCATGGCCGCGTCCACCGCATCGCTCTGGCCGCCGATCCGCTGGTAGATGGCCAGCAGCAGGGTCCGGAACGGCCCGCTCGCCAGGCCCCGCCCATCGACGATCGGCTCGGCGAACTGCGGCTGAGGGATGTTCACCATCCTCCCCCGCCTCTATGCGGGGGAGGTGGCGCGGCGCCCCCTTGCGCCGTGACGGAGGGGGCGGGGGAAGGAGCGCCGGCGCACGGACCCCGCCCCCTCCACCACCCGTCCTTTGGCGGGCGGTCCCCCTCCCCCGCTTCGCGGGTGAGGATCACCACGCCGGCCTCGACGCGTTGAGCTCCAAGTGGCTGAAGCAGGCGTTGACCGGATCGCTGACCCGGATCTCCACCAGCCGGCCCGGCGCGCGCATCCGGCCCAGCCGCTGCCACATGGCCCGCGTGGCGTAGCCGCCCTGGACGCCGAGGCTGGTCTCGCGCCACGGCGTGAACGTCCCGCCGAGGTCGTCGGAGAACCGCATCTCGGCCACCGGGTTCATCCCCGCTCCGCTGGGATTGCCGACCCCGGCGACGCACTGCAGCACGAAGTTGAGGCAGCGAGGATTACCCTCCTCGATCTTGATGAAGCTCGACACCTGGCGCACCAGCGGGCCGCCGGCGTCGGTATAGACCCCCATCTCCATGGTGAAGAGCGCCCCGCTGGCGTTGTCGCCGACGTAGGCCACGCCCCCGGCCATGATCCCGGCTGTGCCGCGAAACACCGGCGCGCCCCAGCTTTGCCACTCGTCCCATTCGCCGCGCGACCAGCTGTCGCCATAGGTCGAGATCGTCGTGCCGATCCGGCTGATGTCATAGGCGTAGGTCCCCACGCCCGGGATGGTCAGCACATAAAGCTCGTGCCCCTCGAAGTTGACCACGAAGGCCGACAGGGTGCTGATATCGGCGCACTGGCGCAGCTTGTCCTCGATGGAGTTTGACGAGACGCGGCCGGGAACCGGGGCGCTGCGATAGACCACCCGGTTCTCGCCCACCCAGAAGATGGCGTTGTCGGCATACCTGACCGCATCGCGCGCCGCGCATCCGCGCTGAAAGCCGCCGCCGAACTTGGGGGCGAAAGGGGCGTTTGCATTGCCTGACAGCGTGAAATACTGGACCGACGCCGAGCCGAGAACCATGAGCTGATCGTCGAGGATGCTCAGGGCCACGATCGGGTCGGGATAGACCTCCTTGGACTCGAAATTGAGCGCATCGATGTTGGTCGCATCGTTCACCGCCGAGAAGTAGAAGCGGATCGACGCGGCGCACGCGAACACGAACTGCTGCGCCAGGCACACCACATCGATAATGGGAGGAAGGTAGCTCGAATTGGCGATGAACGAGAGGTTCGAGGCGAGCGGCCCGAACGTCGTCCCGTCCCACAGATACGCCACCCCGCCGGCGACGAACACCGCTTGGCTCTCCGTGCACGCGAACCGCACCAGGCCGGTTCCGGGAATGGAGCCGATCAGGACCGAGCCGTGATAGACGCTGGTTCCAGTCACCCAGAAGATCGCCCCGCCGAACGCCCCGTCCTGCTGAAAGAGCCCCCGCGTCGGCCCGGCCGCGTAGTTGGCGAAGGAAACCAGCCCGGGCCGGCTGTATCTGATCTCCCGCAAGCCGACGAGCGGCACATACGGCCGCTCTTCCCGCAGCGGCGTCGCCTCGCTCATCATGTTGACGATCCGCGCCGGCGGCAGGCCATAGGCGCGGGAGAAGTCGCCGGAGAAGAACGGTATCCGAAGCCCCGTCGCCGCCGTGATCCCGTCACTGCGGAACTGCGCGATCTGCTGCGGCGGCGCGGAACCGGTCTCGGCCATGGATCAGCGCCTCAAGAGATTATCCGCAGATGACGCAGATGTCGCAGATGAAGAACGAAGGGTAGAATTGCGCTTCGCGCGAAGCGCCCCCTTCCTCATCTGCGTAATCTGCGACATCTGCGGATAGCCCTTCCTACCCCTGCGCCGCGGGGGCCGGCTGGGCCATGCCGAAGGGGATGTCGGTCTGGAACCGGCCGCGCCGGCCATAGGCCCGGGCGAAGGCCGCCCGCCCCTGCGCGTCGGCCTGGGCCACGGTCGGGGCGATGTCGGCCCCGTATTGGGGGCTGAGGACCACCGCCAGCATGAACGGCAGATAGGCGATCAGGGCGTCGGGAAACTCGATGGCGCTGGTCAGGCCCGCGAAATCCGCCTCCGCCGTCCAGTTGCCGGTATCGCCCCGGAACCACCACGCCCCGCCGGCCCCGGCGACGTTCAGCGTCAGGCTGGCCGCCGACCCGCCGATCAGCCGCCCATTGGGGACGATGGTCAGCGGCGTGGCGGCGAAGGAGAGCCCCGCGTCCACCACCGCGAACCGCGAACCGGAGGTCGGGTTCATCGGCGCGGTCAGGGTGAACGCCCCGGCCGGTATCTGATACTCCCCGCCGTTCTCCGCCTGGCCCGCCGTCCCGCTGACGCTCTGCGGGCTCAGCCGCGGCCCGATCACCGTCCCGAACAGCGAGCGCTTCAGCGTGTTCAGCGCCAGGAACGCATCGCTCATCTGGTCGGAGTTCGGATCGGCGTTGGAGACCAGCTCCCCGATGTGCACCATCGCCTGCTTGATCACGTCGCGGGGCAGAAGGGACATGGTTCATCTCCTCCGCCTCTTCTACGATTTAACTCAACAGCAGGCGCAGACGATCGACGGCCATCACCGCCGCCACGCCCACCGTTATGAGATTTGCCCGACCGCGAAATACGACCACGACGAGCGATAGTTCCATGGTCGTAAAGAGGAGACGAATGATCATCGAGGTGATCGCGGGAATATGGAAGTCAGTGAACACGAGAGTAAAGCAGAGCGCGTAAAGAAGCGGCATCGCGAACGAGCCGATCGTCGTGGCGTAGAGGAAGCCGAACTGCCGTGCCCCCGCCGCGAATATCAGCTGGCGACGAATTACCAGCACCAGGGCGCCATTCAAGAACCAGTAAGCGTATTTCCAGAGGCCACCTATCGCCTCGGCCGAGGTGTTTACGCCGTAGTCCCGCAGCGCCAGCCTCAGGGTTTGATCGTGGCCAAGCATCAAGAGCGCGATTCCAAGCCCCGCGGTCAGGCCCGTCACGCAAAGCAGGTGTTGGAACCCTCTCGACAATACCCGCGTTCCAAGCGCGGTTTGGGAGGCCGCGATCACCCATATCGCGGCAAACAGGCCTGTCCCAAAGTGAATCGCCGTGGCGAGGACGGCCGCCATCCCCGACCTCACAAAGCCTCGGCGCTGGAACGCGAACATCGAGGCGACCGCTGCGAGAACCGCCAGAAACGCGAGCCCCTCTCTGATTTGCGCGAGTCCCTTCAGGAGGAAAGGCTCGATCAGTATCAGCGCGACCCCCAGTGCGGTCAGCCGGCCAAGCGCCCGTTGGGGCGGCGCGAGGAAGGCGACGATCGCCACCATGGTCGTGAAAAAGACGAACAGGGCTGCTCGGAAGTCGTTGTAGCCGCCGGCTCCGAAGATGACGCGCATCCCGCGCAGGAGCCACAGGAAGACTGGATCACGCCCCTCCTTCAGGAGCCAAGCGCCGCCCTCGCCGTAGAGCGTGTTGTAGCCATCCCAATCCGGAACCGCGTAGCCATGGAAGAAGTGGTAGAGCGCCGCCATCACGACGACGACCAGGATGGCCGAGGCCACGCTTGCACCTCGGACGGTCGAGCGAGGCGGCGACTCGGCTAGGTCCACGACCGAGGATTACTCGCGGCTATCCGATCCTCCAACTCACCCCGTCGCTGTAGACAGGGACCGTGTTCGTTCCTCCGCTCGCCGCCACCGCCCCGAAATTTCCCGAAGCCACGACGTTGCTGTTGTTGATGAAGGTGCGAACGCCGTCCGAGGCGCTGGCGGCCGGCAACGAGGCCAGGGTCTGCGGATTTTGCTTCAGGAGTCCTGTCGCCGAATTGAGACTCCACTGGACGGTGGTCCCGCCGTCGCTGTAGCCGGTGAGCGACGCCCCCTGGTTGATCGCCAGGGTGCTCGCCGAGGCGGTGGCGGCGGTGGTCACCGCCAGGATCGGCGCCCCGCCGGAGTTCGACACCTGGAGTCCGAGCCCGTCGGTCAGCGGTTGCAGGATTGCCGAAGTGAAGAGGGCCTGGCCCGTCGCTGTGATGATCCGGAAGCTCTGGGTGACGAAGCTGTCGGTGTAGCCGATGAGGCCGGCGCCGTTGAGGCAATTGAACTCGCTGTTCGATGCGGTTGCCTGGGTGTTGAAGTCGTAGAGCAGGGTCCCGGCGTGGCTCCTGATGGTCAGGACGTCGGTGTCGGCGGCCGGCTGGATGACCACCGAGCCCTGATTGAGCGCGCCGGTCCCGAAGGTATTGAACCCCGCCGCGGTGACCTTCGCGCCGATGACCTCGGCGGCGGTGAGGTAGAGATTGCTGCCGGCGACGTTCCAGCCGCCGAAGATGATATCGCCGGGCGCGCAGCCGGAGACGAAGTCGCTGGCCACGGCGCTCACCGCCAGCATGGCGTCCTGCGCGGTGCGTCCGAGGCTGAGGAAGTAGCTGGCCCCGGTGGCGCCGCTGAAGAACGAGGAGGATCCGGCCACGCCGCCGGCGTTCAGCCGCACATGGTCCCAGCCGAGCGAGGCCGGATAGGTGTTGTAGCTGGTCTGCTGATCGAACCGGAAGCTGGCCGGGGCCATGGTCCCGGACTGATAGGTCCCGGTGAATCCCTGGAGCTCGACGAACGACCAGAGGCCGTTCACCGTCGCGTCCACGTCGAGGAACACCCCGCCGCCCTCGACGTCGGTCTTGAGGAAGAAGTCGCAGCCGTTGCGCAGCTTGAATTTGGTGTTGGCCGCGCCCTGCCAGGCCCCGCCGAGGACGGTCAGGGAATTGCAATAGTTGGCGTTCAGCGAGCCGGCGTCGCAATTGAGGAACGTCAGGGTGGTGACGCCGTTCGAGGTCGAGGTTCCCAGGGCCTGCGCCCGCTGGAAGACGCAGGTGTCGAGAACCGTGGTGTAGGCCCCGGTGTTGAACAGCCACCCGAGCTTGTCCGCCCCGTCATTGATGATCCGGATATTCGAATAGCGGCAGTCGAACGCCTGGACTTGCCGGATGGCGGTGTTGGTCCCGACATCGGCCATATTGACCAGGTCGATGGTCAGGTCCCGGATGCCGAAGCTCTGGACGTAGCCGCCGAACGGCGTGCCATCGACGGTGATGAAGTCGGTGACCGCCGGCCCGGGCCGAAGGAGGGTCTTGCCGGTCCCCTGGCCCAGCGAATCGGTCGCCCCGGCCCCGATGATCAGCTGGCCGTGGTTGGCGACGGCGTCGGCGGCCAGCGGCGAATTGATCAGGAACGTCCCCGGCCCGACGCGGAAGCCGCGCCCGCTGGCCATGGCCGCGGCGAACCCCGGCGAGGAGTCGAGGACGCCGGTGGGATCGACGAAGCCGAAGGCGGCGACGTCGCCGAGCACGAAATCCTGGACCGCGCCCAGGCTCCGCGCCGCCAGCGTGGTCGCCCCCGCCGGCAGGGTGGGAATGAGATCGCTGGCCGCAGCGCCGGGCGCCGCCGGGCACTCATCGAGGGCCACCAGATCCCCGGGGGAAAGGCTCATGCCGCCCGTCCCACGACCACGACGGCGACCGGCGCGCCGGCCCCGGCCCGGGCGCTGGCGGCGCGGACCTCAAGGGCCTGGCCGGGGCCGGCGGCCAGCGCCTGGAGGGCGCCGGCGCGCAGCCCCTGGCCGGGGTCGATCCAGGCCGCCGCGCCGGTGGCCGGCCCGACCGTCAGGGCGGCCGTGGCCCCGGAGACGGCCATCAGAATGGCTCCTCCTGGAGGGTCATCGCCGAGCCGCCGATATTGGCCGCGCCGCCGATGGCGGCCTCGAACTGGACGTCGAACCAGTAGGTCGTTCCCACCGTCAGGCCGCTGACCTCATAGCCCACCGAGCAGTTCTGCGCGGCGTTGGCGGTGGTCGATTGCGAATAGAGCAGGGGGCCGAACGCCGTCCCGGTGGCCGCCGCGCCGTTCACCGGCGCCGTGCCCACGCCATAGGCCAGCTGCAGGTGCACCTGCGCGGCGGCCGTGGTGTTGTAGCAATAGGCCGCGAAATAGACCCACACGGCGCCGGTCCGCGCCGGGGTGAGCGTCTTTCCGAACCCGGCCATCACCAGAGTGGTGCTGGTGGTCGATCCCGGATTGCCGGCGACGGCCACGGTCCTGGCCAGGGCCGGGCAGGAGACCGGCAGGGAGCTGGCGTTGGTGCACAGGCCGGTGGAGGCGGAGAGGGCCGCGCCGTTGGTCGGCACATTGCCGGCGCCGGCGCCGGTGTTGGCTGCCGCGGCCGTGCCCAGGGCAGCCGGGGCGAGCACCGCCGCCGGCTCGGCCAGGGCCAGCGCCGGCGAAAGCGCGATCAGCGCGGCGAGGAGGCGCGCCCTCATCCGCCGGGAACCCAGGTCAGGTTGGCATAGGTCGCCGTCGCCGTGGTCCCGGAGGTGTTCACCGCCGTCACCGCGAACGGCAGGATGGTGACCCCGGCGTTGACCGGCAGGGTGAGGGTCGAGCCGTCGAAGAAGGTCAGCGAGACGTTGCCCGCCGCCGTGGCGTCGATCAGGATCGAGCGGCCGGGGGCGTAGCTCGTCCCCACGGTCATGGCCACCACGCCGGTGAACGCCTGGCTGTCGGCGCTGGAGACATCCAGCGTGCCGGAGACGCCGGTCTGGCTACCGGCGAAGGCCGGGGAGGCCTCGCAGGCGGCCATGGTCAGCGCCGCCAGGGCGCTGATGATCAGGCGCTTGGTCATGGTCATCCTCTGTCTGTCGCAAACGGGGACGCAAATGGGGACTTGATCGTATTGGCGTCTCTCTTCGCCAATGCGTTCATGTCCCCTGATTTGCGAGCGCCGGCGTCGTGCCTCAGGCGCCGGCGACCGCCGTCGAGAGCCGCGCTTCCAGCTTGGCGACGACGCCGTTGATGATGGCGTCCACGATCGGCTCGGCCAGGACGCCGAACGGGATCTTGCCGAGCGCCGCGTTGGCGATGTCGTCGAGCATCGGGGCGACGGCGGCCTCGGCGGACGCGGCGGCGGTCTTGACGTCGGTGACCGCCTGCTGCGCGGCGGGGGTCTGGGCCGAGCCTTCGATGAGCTTGACGACGTCGGAGAACACGGTGGTGAAGATCGACATGGTATTGGCCTTCCTTTGCTAGAGATACTGGGCGCGCACCGGCTCGCGCCGGACGCCGGGACGGATCAGAAGGGCGCTGCGGCCGCGCTGGATGCGCGCTCGCAGGCCGGGGGTGGGCTCGGCGGCGTCGGGCAGGACCTCCATCAGCCGCTCGGCGAGAAGCGCCCCGATGGCGCTCTGGTAGCGGGCGTTGAGCGGAATCTCGCCGTCGAGCGTCAGGCCATAGGCCGCCATCCACTGGTTGAGGTCGGCGCGGTAGAAATAAAGCGCCTGGGTGGTCCCGACGATCTCGATGCGGGCGCCGTCATGGGGCTGGCGCCACTGGACGCCGTCGGCAGGGCCGGTCGTGCCCTGCGGCACGTAGCGCCATTGCTGGGCGGCCGGATCGAACCCGTAGTCGTAAGGGTCGAACGCCCCGTAGATGGCCACCGCGTTGGGCAGGGTCACCGTCGCGGTGTCGCCGGCCTGGATGCGGATCCGCTGGTTCTCGCCGGCGATCCAGGTGGCGGCGGTGATATCGACGTCGATCAAGGGTCCGCGCGCCTCGTGCAGGTCCAGCACCACGCTCTGCGCCGCCTCGAGGCCGGCGGCCAGTTCATCGACCTCCGGATCATCCCCCGGCGCGATGGCCTTGATCGCCCGCATCGCCTCGGCGATGACGACGCGGCAGGTCGGCATGGGTCACCTCTTCTTCGGAGCGCGGGCTTCCAGCCCGCTCTTTCCGGCCAAAGATGCGGGCTGGAAGCCCGCGCTCCGAAGGCTCACCTCGAACCACGGGTTCTGGTCGAGCGTGGCGACGTGCGCGTCGGCTATGGAGGAAACCTCCGCCCATTCGCCCGGCGGAAACTCCATACCGAAGACGATCACGCCCTCCTCGGTCCCGATGTAGCGGATCCTCGGCATGATCAGACCTTCGGTGGCGCCGCCGGCGAGACCGCCTGGCGGCAGACGATGGAAAGGAGGGCGGCCGAGGCGCTGACCAGGGCGCCGACCTGCTCGCCGGTGAGATGCAGCCCGAACGCGGCGCCCAGCGCCAGCGAGGCCTGCACGCCGCCCAGGATCAGCACCGGTTCGGAGCGGATCAGCGAAAGGGCCGCGCTCATGGGATCACCAGCAGGCGGCGGTCGGCGCTGGCGGCGACCAGCTGGCGATCGGCGCGCTGGATGACGATGCACCCATGGCTGGCGGCCTCGCCGGTGTCGCCCACGAAATCGCCGTGCATGAAGAAGCCGCTGCGCCCATGCGGATCGAAGCCGGGGATGGGCTCGAGCGGCATGGCCAGCGGTCCCAGGTGATCGATGGGATCCCTCGGCGGCCCGATGATCCAGATCCCGGCCGGGATCGGCCCCACGTCCGGATCGGCCTCCATCGCCGGGTTGTTCAGCCCCGCGCCGTGGCCGGAATAGCCGGTCCCGACCCACTCGCCGGCGGGGTCGCGCAGCTTTCCGGTTGCCTGGCTGTAGCTCCAGCTCATCGAAGTCCTCCGCGCATGCGCTCGAGCGCGGCGTCGAGCCGCGCGATCGACTTTTCCAGGGCCGCCACGGTGGCGGTCAGCGAAGCCAGAACGCTGTGGGTCGCGCCGGCCGCGTCCTGGGCCTTCTCCAGGCTCTCCAGGCGGTTGTTGGTCTCGCCGCGGGTGTAGGCGTAGCGGACCACGTGGACCAGCAGCGCCACCACCCCCACCGCCGCGGTCACCGCCGCGCCGGCCCCGGTGGCCAGGGAATAATCCATGGGTCGCTCCCTTCATTTCGGAGCGCGGGCATCCTGCCCGCACCTTACCCTTGAACAAAAAGAGCGGGCTGGAAGCTAAGCGCTCCGAAGGAAGAAGGATCGCGCCGGCGGGTCCCGGGGGAGGAAAAATCCGCCGGCGCTTTCCTTCCCCGCAACGCGGGGAAGGGGGACCGCCTCGCCGAAGGACGAGGTGGTGGAAGGGGCGCGAAGGTGAGCTAAGCCGCCTAAGCGTGCGAGCCGGGCGTATCCTCGACCCAGTAGGTGACATCGAGCTCCAGGGTCCCGGCCGCGCCGGTGGCGGCGCCGGCGTGGGCGGTGGCGAAGATCAGCTGCTTGGCCCCGCTGGTATTCTTGTAGAGCGTGCCGGCGGCGGCGTTGGTGGTGTCCACCGAGGCCCCCGCCGCCCGCCCGACCGTGGTCACCGCCGCCTTGAACAGCTGCGCCGTGCCGGTCACCCCGACGTCGAAGGTCAGCGTCGGCGAGCCGTTGGAATCGAGCTGGCCGTCGGCCTTCAGGGTCACGCCGCTGACCACCGCATTGGCCGGGATATAGCCGAACTGGACGACGTCATTGGTCGCCAGGGCGGCGGAGACATAGGCGCTGGTGTGCAGATGCTGGGTGATCTGGCACTCGCCATGCCCGGTGCCGGGCGGCTGATAGCCGTAAGTGGTGACCTGAGGGGCCTGGTAGGTGGCCATGGGTGCTTGTCCTTATGAAGGGGGGGAAGGGAAGGAAGGTTTGTCCGCAGATGTCGCAGATGTTCGCAGATGAAGACTGTTGCGCTTCGCGCGAAGCGCAAATCTACTCTCTGTTCTTCATCTGCGCCTTATCTGCGCCATCTGCGGATCAAACTCTTAGGCGTCGGGGCCGGCGGCGCAGAAGACGGTGACGACGCCGTTATCGACCGAGTTGAAGTTGATCTTCTTGACCCCCAGCAGCTCCTCGATGGCCACGCCCGGCCGGAACCCGTAGTCCTTGATCATATCCGTCCGGGGGGTGGGCTCCTGGCCCCAGGCGATCCCCACCGCCCCGCCGCCGCAGAGGAACACCGGGCGCACGTCGCCGCCCGATCCCCCCGTGCCGGTGAACATCGCCCCGCCGTTGGCGTTGGTAGTGGCGCAATAGGTGTCGATCTCCGGGATCTCGCGGTGGATGACGCCGTCATAGATCAGGTCGCCGTCCTGGAAGAGGGGGTTATCCTTCATCCCCGCCGACTCCCGCGCCCGGGCCTGGGTGTTGGCGGCCACGATCACGGTGTCGAGCTTGAGGTCGCGGAACGTCCGCGCCCCGTGGAAGGCGACATAGAACTCCCGCCCGTCACCCTCGGTGGCCCGGAACGGGCGGATGTGCGGCGAGGCGTTCTTGGCGATCCGCTTGGCCTTGCTCATCATCGCCGAGGAGCAGGTGGCTCCGGTCGCGACATTGCCCAGCGCCGTGGCGAAGGTGGCCGAATAGTTGGAGATGTTGGCGCCGAAGAGGACCCGGTCGGGGACCGCCGCGGCCCAGGTGTTCTGTTGCGCCGCGGTGGCCGCATCGATGTTCACCGCCGTGCCGTTGGCGTCCACGATCACGGATGCCAGGGCCTTGATGATGTCGTCGCGGATCTTCTCGCTCTCCCACACCCGCAGCGCATCCTTGGCCGCGTTCCACAGATTGATCTCGGTGCGGAAGCTCGTCGACTTGGGCAGCCGCACGCCGTTGCGTCGCCAGTCGATGGTGATCGGGCAGTTGTAGTTGGTCAGCTCCTCTTCGCTGCCGTCCAGCACCTGCGCGCCGGTCACCCCCGCCGCCTGCAGCCGGCCGATGAACGGGATGTTGATCGTCCGCTTGGCCTCGGATTCCTGCTGGAACTTGGTCAGGATGATGCCGCCTTTGTTGAGGTCGGCGTTGGTCATGTAGGGCATGAACCGGCTCTGCCGGACATACTCCTGGAAATAGGTGGTGACCCACACCTGGCGCTCGGATGCGGTGGCGAGAATGGTTTCGGCCATGGAAGGCTAAGTCCTCTATCGGGGGATGACGCTCGCGAAGGCCTCGCCCGGACCCACGGGAATGTGGGGGCTGCCGGCCGCGCCGTTGCCGGACGCGGTGGCGAGGGATCGGGGGAGTTTCGCGGGCTGTTGCGAGGGTGCGTGGGCTTGGGCTTGGGCTTGAGCCTGCGCGGCGCGCCAGGCCCGGTAGGCGTCGAGCTCGCCCGGCTTGACCTCGGCGAGCACCTGCTCGCGTTGCCAAGCCTGCATGGCGGCCTCGTAGTCGCCCGCGTCAGCTAATTTGATGGGCGTCACTTGCGTTCCGCTGGTGTTCGCGATCACATCGCCTTCGGAGCGCGGGCTTCCAGCCCGCATAC
>Ga0208849_1000196_pt1 | contig 58969 bp, 53 predicted proteins | sample NGESurdeep072012_10_FD_184470 | JGI IMG/M metagenome (GOLD analysis project Ga0208849, IMG submission 184470) | Arctic peat soil microbial communities from Barrow, Alaska - NGEE Surface sample 53-3 deep-072012 (SPAdes) | ecosystem: Environmental > Terrestrial > Soil > Wetlands > Peat ... | reverse complement strand
CTTCCCGAAGTTGCCGTTGCCGCCGCCGATGCCGCCCGCATCGGGCGCGGCCAGTCGGTCCTCTTCCGTGGCCGCGACGCACCGATTTCCACTGGCGCCGCCCATGCCACGCATGGCGGCAGAAGCATCGCCGTCGGCGAGATAGGCGAGGGGGCCTTTCACCCAAAACGCGTGTTCAGGGGCTGAAACGCGATCTAAACCAAGGCGTTAGTCCGCTCGGCCTTTTCACTGGCAATGACACGGCCTTTCGTCCATATTCCGCCCGCATTTCGCGAGGGTACAACCCCGAGGCGAAACGCTCCCCGACCGACGACCGCGCTGGACGACATCCCGGCCCTGGCCGTTGCTTGCGGATCAATCGGACAAAGCCGAAAAGGAAAATCCGATGTCGATAACTGCCGAACGCAAGCAGGCGTTGATCAAGGAATACGCCAACGGCGTCAAGGACACCGGTTCGCCGGAGGTCCAGGTCGCGATCCTCTCCGAGCGGATTGCCAACCTGACCGAGCACTTCAAGGGCCACCTCAAGGACAATCATTCCCGGCGGGGCCTGCTCAAGATGGTGAGCCAGCGGCGCAGCCTTCTCGACTATCTCGAGAAGGTTGACGGTGCGCGTTACCAGAAGATCATCGATCGGCTGGGCCTGCGTCGCTAGACGTGGAAGCCCGTGCCGGGGTCGCATGCGCGTCTCCGTTCGCCGTTGCCGAAAGATCGTGATTGAGTCCGCGCGGCGGCATGGGGCCGCCGCGGTATGAAAATGGATAGCCAGACAGCCATGGCAGGATCGCCAGCCGCTCTTCTCTGATTTCTGGAGGAGCTGCTCGTCGTCTTGCCCATGGCCTGTTTCGCTTGAATTGCGTCTGAGACGCATGAAAGGAAATGCCATGTTCGACATCCAACGTGTCGAGATCGAGTGGGCAGGGCGCCCGCTTGTTCTGGAGACCGGCCGCATCGCCCGTCAGGCCGATGGCGCCGTTCTCGCCACCTACGGCGAAACGACGGTTCTCGCGACCGTCGTCGGCGCCAAGGAAGAGAAGCCGGGAATCGATTTCTTCCCGCTGACCGTGAACTATCAGGAAAAGACCTTCGCGGCCGGCAAGATTCCGGGCGGCTACTTCAAGCGCGAAGGCCGGCCGACCGAGAAGGAGACGCTCACCTCACGCCTCATCGATCGCCCCATCCGTCCGCTCTTTGCCGCGGGCTACAAGAACGAGACCCAGGTGGTGGTCACCGTGCTCTCGCACGATCTGGAAAACGACCCCGACATCGTCGGCATGGTCGCTGCCTCCGCGGCGCTGACGCTCTCCGGCGTGCCCTTCATGGGTCCGATCGGCGCTGCCCGCGTCGGCTACATCAACGGCGAGTACGTGCTGAATCCGCTCATCGACACCATGGCGGATTCCAAGCTTGATCTCGTCGTCGCTGGCACCGGTGACGCAGTGCTCATGGTCGAGTCGGAGGCGAGCGAGCTCAGCGAAGACGTCATGCTGGGCGCCGTCATGTTCGGCCACCGAGGTTTCCAGCCTATCATCGACGCGGTCATCAAGTTGGCGGAAAAGGCGGCCAAAGAGCCGCGTCCGGTCAATAAGCCGGACAACTCGCCTCTCTACGCAAGGGTCAAGGCGACCACGGAGTCGGCGCTGCGGGCGGCCTACGCCATCACCGGCAAGACCGAGCGTCACAACGCCATCGAGGCCGCCAAGGCAAATCTCAAGGCGACGCTTGCGCCGGAGGGCGCGACCGATGCTCCCTCGGGGCAGCTCATCGGCGAGATGTTCAAGAAGCTCGAGAAGGCGATCGTGCGCGGCGACATCATCGCCAAGGGCACCCGCATCGACGGCCGCGACCTGAAGACGGTCCGCCCGATCGTGGCCGAGGTCGGCGTACTGCCGCGCACCCACGGCTCGGCGCTCTTCACTCGCGGCGAGACGCAGGCGCTGGCAGTAGCCACGCTTGGCACGGGCGACGATGAGCAATACGTCGATGCCCTGCAGGGAACTTACAAAGAGACATTCCTCCTCCACTATAACTTCCCGCCGTACTCCGTCGGTGAGACCGGCCGTATGGGTTCACCCGGCCGCCGCGAAATCGGTCATGGAAAGCTCGCCTGGCGCGCCATCCGCCCGATGCTGCCGCCGCATCACGAGTTCCCGTACACGCTGCGCGTGGTCTCCGAGATCACCGAATCGAACGGCTCTTCGTCGATGGCGACGGTGTGCGGTACCTCGCTTGCCCTGATGGATGCCGGCGTGCCGCTGAAGCGGCCGGTGGCGGGCATCGCCATGGGCCTGATCAAGGAAGAGGACGGCAAGTTCGCCGTGCTCTCCGACATCCTCGGCGACGAGGATCATCTCGGCGACATGGATTTCAAGGTCGCCGGCAGTTCGGAGGGCGTCACCTCCCTGCAGATGGACATCAAGATCCAGGGCATCACCGAAGAGATCATGCGCATTGCCCTCGATCAGGCAAGGGGCGGGCGCCTGCACATCCTCGGCGAGATGGCCAAGGCTCTGCCGCAGGCCCGTTCGCAACTCGGCGAGTTCGCCCCGCGCATCGAGGTCATCAAAATCCCGACCGATAAGATCCGTGAAGTCATCGGCACTGGCGGCAAGGTCATCCGCGAGATCGTCGAGAAGACCGGCGCCAAGGTCGACATCGAGGATGACGGCACGGTCAAGGTGTCGTCTGCCGACGGCAAGGCGATCACCGCGGCGTTGAACTGGATCAAGTCGATCGCCTCGGACCCCGAAGTCGGCATGATCTATCAGGGCACTGTGGTGAAGGCCGTCGACTTCGGCGCCTTCGTCAACTTCTTCGGCGCCAAGGACGGCCTCGTCCACATTTCGCAGCTCGCACCGGGCCGCGTCGCCAAGACCACCGACGTGGTCAAGGAAGGCGACAAGGTCTGGGTCAAGCTCCTGGGCTTCGACGATCGCGGCAAGGTTCGCCTGTCGATGAAAGTCGTTGACCAGCAGACCGGCCAGGAATTGGCAGGCAGCGGCGACAGGGCGGAGCGAGCGGAAGCCACCGGCTGACGATACGCATCGACGAAATCCAAGGCCCGGGCATTGCTCGGGCCTTTTTGTATTGGACACCGCTTGGGCGGAAAGCGACCCATAGCCGGCTGACAAGTCGCCGCGATCCCCCGTATGGCCCGGTTTCCCTCGAAAACTGGCGCTTCTCCGCGCGATCCGCTAGGGTCCGCCACAATTCATGCGCATTGTGACGGCAAAGGCGGCTGGTCCCGCCCCACCGCCATTTTGCGGCGGTTACGACCATGACTGGAGACGCCCGGATGCCGACGATCGCCCTGGTCGACGACGATCGCAATATCCTTGCCTCGGTCTCGATTGCCCTCGAGTCGGAAGGTTATCGCGTGCAGACTTACACCGACGGCGCGTCGGCGCTGGACGGGTTTCAGGCAACGCTGCCGGATCTTGCCATCCTCGACATCAAGATGCCGCGCATGGATGGCATGGAGCTTCTGCGCCGGCTCCGTCAGAAGACTGACCTGCCGGTGATCTTCCTCACCTCCAAGGACGACGAGATCGACGAGCTGTTCGGCCTCAAGATGGGTGCCGACGATTTCATCAAGAAGCCGTTCTCGCAACGCTTGCTTGTCGAACGCGTCAAGGCGGTGCTGCGCCGTTTCCAGACCCGCGACCCTGCCGACAAGAAGGGCGAGGAGCTGGCCGCCGCCCGTGTCCTCGATCGCGGCGCCCTGGCGATGGATCAGGAACGCCATACCTGCACGTGGAAGGCGCTGCCGGTGACGCTGACGGTCACCGAGTTCCTCATCCTTTTCGCGCTCGCTCATCGTCCGGGTGTCGTCAAGAGTCGCAACGCGCTCATGGACGCTGCCTATGACGATCAGGTCTACGTCGACGACCGCACGATCGACAGTCACATCAAGCGCCTGCGCAAGAAGTTCAAATCCGTCGACGACGACTTCGACATGATCGAGACGCTCTACGGAGTTGGCTATCGCTTCAAGGAAGCCTGACCGGAATGCCTTGTGGGCTGGGAAACCGCGATGACCGCCGGAATTGACGAGCGTCCGCTCAGTCATGCGCCGGATGCGGCGCCGCGGGCGGGTATCCTTCGCCGGTTGACGACCGCCTTCTCGCGCTTTGCCACGATTCACGTTTTTACCAGCCTCACCCGCCGTATCGTCGTTCTTAACCTCGCCGCGCTGGTTGTTCTTGTTTCCGGCATCCTTCTGCTCAATCAGTTCCGCGCCGGCCTCATCGACGCGCGCGTGTCGAGCCTCCTGACCCAGGGCGAGATCATCGCCGGTGCCATCGCCGCCTCGGCCACCGCCGATACCGACACCATCACGGTCGACCCCGACAAGCTGCTCGAGCTGCAGACCGGGCAGACCCTCTCGCCGGTCGAACAGGAGTTCGAGGGCACCGAGTTCTCCATCAATCCCGAGAAGGTGGCGCCGGTACTGCGCCGTCTGGTCACACCGACCCACACCCGCGCCCGTATCTACGATCGTGACGGCACGCTGATCGTCGACTCCCTGCACCTCGATGCTGGCAATCAGATCCTGGCGTACGATCTGCCGGCGCCCGACAGCGAGGCCTCGACGCCCTGGCTCGAGTCGATCTGGCAGCGCATCAATCTGTGGCTCTCCAGCCGCGACCTCTCCCGCTACCAGGAACTCGGCGCCGCCAACGGCCGGGGCTACTCCGAGGTCGTCGCCGCTCTCGACGGCCAGCCCACCCGTATCGTGCGCATCAACGACAAGGGCGAGCTGATCGTCTCCGTCGCCGTCCCCATCCAGCGCTATCGCTCGATCCACGGTGCCCTGCTGCTGTCGACCCAGGGCGGCGACATCGACGATATCGTCCATGCCGAGCGCCTGGCGATCGTGCGCGTGTTCCTGGTCGCCGCCGGCGTCACTATCCTGCTCTCCATATTGCTTGCCGGCACCATTGCGGCCCCGCTGCGCCGGCTCGCCGACGCGGCTGATCGCGTCCGCATGCGTGTGCGCTCGCGTCCCGAGATTCCGGATTTCAGCCAGCGCCGCGACGAAATCGGGCATCTCAGCCAGGCGCTGCGCGAAATGACCGGCGCGCTCTACGATCGAATCGACGCCATCGAGAACTTTGCCGCCGACGTTGCCCATGAGATCAAGAATCCGCTGACCTCGCTGAGGAGCGCCGTCGAGACGCTGCCGTTGGCGCGTACCGAAGATGCCAAGAAACGTCTTACTGGCATCATTCAGCATGATATCCGCCGGCTCGACCGCCTGATCAGCGACATTTCCGACGCCTCGCGTCTCGATGCGGAGCTTGGCCGTCAGGACGCCGTTCCGGTGGATCTCCGCCAGTTACTCTCCACTGTCGTCGGTATTGTGCGCGACGCCGGTCCATCGGATGGCCCCGAGATCCGGCTCGAGTTCGCCGAGGCCGACCCCTCCGGCTACTTCGTCATCGGACATGACAGCCGTCTTGGCCAAGTCTTCAACAACCTCATCGACAACGCCCGTTCGTTCTGCCGCAAAGACGGCATCGTGCGTGTCGTTGCCCGCCCGCGCAAGGATGTCGTCGAGGTCACCGTCGAGGACGATGGTCCGGGTATCCGCCCCGATCAGTTCGAGCGCATCTTCGAACGCTTCTACACGGATCGCGCCGATGCCGGCGCCGAAGGCTTCGGCCAGAACTCGGGGCTCGGCCTCTCCATCTCCAAGCAGATCGTCGAGGCGCACAAGGGCCGCATCTGGGCTGAGAATCGTACGCGGCCGAGCAAGAACGCCGGCGAGCCGCCCATCATTCTTGGCGCGCGTTTCACCGTGCGTCTGCCCGCTGCGTGAGGCGCGGGAGCATTGGACGACACGGTTCACGCCAGCGTCGCGCGTCTTCGGCATTTCGGCATCCTCATTCGCGGTGCCTCGGGTAGCGGCAAGTCCTCGCTGTTACTGGCGTTGCTCGACGACTCCGAGGCGATCCTGGTCGCCGACGATCGCGCCAGGCTGCGCGTCGAAGGTGGGCGCGTCGTCGCCTGCGCACCGGAGGCGATCGCCGGCCGGATGGAGATTCGCGGCGTCGGCATCGTTTGCCGTCCCTATGCTGCATCGACGGCTATCGACCTCGTTGTCGACATTCTGCCTCTCCCGGAATGTCCACGCCTGCCGAGCGAGGAAGAGCGCCGCGCGGTGCTTGCCGGGATTGAGGTCCCGCGCATTTTTATTGCCGTAGGCGCCCCCGACGGCGCCCTTCGCGTGCGGACCGCGCTCGACTGGCTCACAGCCGATATTTACGAGCAAGACACTGATAAATAAGACGTTTCAGAAGCCTCTTGCGTTGCAAAAACGAATGGTCAAGATGTGCCGCCGTTGCCCCAAGGGCGGGTCAGCAGAATGATTTCCAGGCCCGCGGAAGAAGGTCGATGATCGGACTTGTCCTCGTCACCCACGGGCGACTGGCGGTCGAATTTCGCGCGGCGCTTGAGCACGTAGTTGGCGTCCAGTCGAACATTGAGACGATTTCCATCGGTCCCGACGACGAAGTCGAGCGACGGCGAAAGGATATCCTCGACGCCGTGCACGACGTCGACGACGGCAGCGGCGTCATCCTTCTCACCGATATGTTCGGCGGCACGCCCTCCAACCTCGCCATTTCGGTCATGGAACCGGGCAGGGTCGAGGTGGTGGCTGGTGTCAATTTGCCGATGTTGATCAAGCTCGCCAGCATCCGCAGCGACAAGCCGCTTGGCGCTGCGATCGACGATGCTCAGGATGCCGGCCGCAAGTACATCAACGTTGCCAGCCAGGTCCTCAACGGCAAATAGCCCGTCGTCATGACCGACCCCGCGACCGCCTCCCCGTCTGTCCCACGCTTCAGCCAGGATGTGCCGATCACCAACAAGAAGGGGCTGCACGCACGCGCCTCGGCGCACTTCGTGCGCTGCGCCGAGCAGTTCGACGCCACCGTCACCGTCGCCAAGGAGCAGTCGACCGTGGGCGGCACCTCGATCATGGGCTTGATGATGCTGTCCGCCGGACCGGGCTCGATCATCCGCATCACCGCCGAGGGAACGGACGCCGCGGCGGCGCTCGCGGCGCTTGCGGCGCTTGTTGCCAGCCGGTTCGGCGAAGAAGAATAGAGCGAAGCTTCAACCCGCGCGTTGGGAACTTCGAGACATGGCGGTAAACGATTTCGAGGTCGTCGTTGTCGGCGCCGGAGCGGCCGGCATTGCCGCCGCGCGCAAACTCAAGGATGCGGGCGTCGACACGCTTCTGGTCGAAGCGCGGGATCGCATTGGCGGGCGGGCGTGGACCGTCGATGCTGTTTCTGGCGTGCCGCTTGATCTCGGCTGCGGCTGGCTGCATTCCGCCGATCACAATCCATGGCGCGAGATTGCCGAGGCACAGGGGCGCACTATCGACCGCACACCCCCGCCTTGGGCGCGTGCGGTCTCGCCGACCGGAGCGGCGGTTCCGGAAATGGCGGCCTATGGCGAGGCGATCGGCGCATTTCGCGGAAAGCTCGCGGATTTTTCCGAAGGTGAGGCCGATGTCCCCGCGTCCGCGTTTCTGGAACCGGGCAGTCGGTGGAACGGAATGCTCGGTGCGGTGAGCACATTCTTCAGCGGTGCCGAACTTGACCGGGTCTCAACCCGCGATCTCGCGCGTTACGACGATACCGGCATCAACTGGCGCGTCGTCGAAGGCTACGGCCGGGTGGTGGTTGAAAGCGGCGCCGGGCTTGACGTCAGGCTGAGCTGTCCGGTGCAGCGGGTCGACCGGCGCGGCAAGAGACTCCGCGTCGATACCGCCGATGGTCCGATCTCGGCGGATACGGTGATCGTCACGCTGCCCACCAGTCTTCTCGCCGCGTCGCCGGATTTTTTCATGCCCCCACTGCCTGACAAGACTGAGGCGGCGGCCGGGTTGCCCCTAGGCCTCGCCGACAAGCTGTTCCTGTCGCTTGACCACGCCGAGGATTTCGAGAGCGAAAGCCGCGCCTTCGGCCACACCGATCGTGTCGCCACCGCCGCCTATCACTTCCGGCCTTTCGGCCGGCCGCACATCGAGGCATATTTTGGCGGAACGTTGGCCGCCGATCTCGAACGGGCCGGCGCTGGCGCGTTCTTCGATTTTGCTGTGGCCGAACTCGTTGGCCTTTTCGGTGAAGGTTTCCGCGCACGCGTCGAACAGATCGGTCTGCACGCTTGGGCCGCCGACCCGTTTGCTCGCGGATCGTATTCCTACGCATTGCCAGGCCGCGCCGATGAACGGACACGACTCGCTGATCCAGTGGAGAACCGGCTGTTCTTTGCGGGCGAAGCCTGCTCGACCGCAGATTATTCGACCGCCCATGGTGCGCTGCTTACGGGGAAGGCCGCGGCTGAACGGGCCATCACCAGAGTCCGGCTCACCACATAAAGAAATCTTTATATCCTTATTGTCCCGTCCGCGATGCCCGGTTATAAGGCTTCGCGTCTGCCGCAAACCCCTTTCCTAGACTGCCAGGAGCACGTCCATGCCCGTCTTTTCAGACTATGTCGTCAAGGACATCGGCCTGGCCGAATGGGGTCGCAAGGAAATCTCGCTGGCCGAAACCGAGATGCCCGGCCTGATGGCTACCCGCGAGGAGTTCGGCCCGAAGCAGTCTTTGAAGGGCGCCCGCGTCGCCGGCTCGTTGCACATGACCATCCAGACCGCGGTACTGATCGAGACGCTGAAGGTGCTCGGCGCCGATGTCCGCTGGGCCTCCTGCAACATCTATTCGACCCAGGATCACGCCGCTGCGGCGATCGCCGCCGCCGGTACGCCGGTCTTCGCCATCAAGGGCGAGAGCCTCGTGGAATACTGGGAATACACCCACAAGATCTTCGAGTGGGCCGATGGCGGCACGCCGAACATGATCCTCGATGACGGCGGCGACGCGACGGTGCTAGTTCATCTCGGCAAACGGGCTGAAGGCGGCGACACGGCGTTTCTCGACAAGCCCGGTAACGAGGAGGAGGAAGTCCTCTTCGCGGCGATCAAAAAACGGCTGATGACGAAGCCCGGCTTCTATTCGGCGATCGCCGCCAGCATCAAGGGCGTCACCGAGGAGACGACCACCGGCGTGCATCGCCTTTACGAAATGCAGAAGAAAGGCACGCTTCTCTTTCCGGCGATCAACGTCAACGACTCGGTTACCAAGTCGAAGTTCGACAACCTCTATGGCTGTCGCGAAAGCCTGGTCGACGGCATCCGTCGCGGCACCGATGTGATGATGGCCGGCAAGGTCGCGATGGTCGCCGGCTTCGGCGATGTCGGTAAGGGTTCGGCCGCATCGCTGCGCCAGGCTGGCGCCCGCGTCATGGTCTCCGAAATCGATCCGATCTGTGCCCTGCAGGCCGCGATGGAGGGCTACGAAGTCGTCACCATGGATGACGCCGCGCCGCGCGCCGACATCTTCGTCACCGCCACCGGAAACGTCGATGTCATTACCATCGAGCACATGCGGAAGATGAAGCACCGCGCCATCGTCTGCAACATCGGCCACTTCGATTCCGAGATCCAGGTTGGCGCGCTCCGGAATCAGAAGTGGCACAACGTCAAGCCGCAGGTCGACGAGATCGAATTTCCCGACGGCAAGCGCATCGTGCTTCTTTCCGAGGGCCGCCTCGTCAATCTCGGCAACGCCATGGGCCATCCGAGCTTCGTCATGTCAGCGAGCTTCACCAACCAGACGCTGGCGCAGATCGAACTGTTCACCAAGCCGGGTCAGTACAAGCGCGAGGTCTACACGCTGCCGAAGGCGCTCGATGAAAAGGTCGCGCGTCTGCATCTTGCCAAGATCGGCGCGCAACTGACCGAACTGAACGACCGCCAGGCGGCCTACATCGGGGTCAGCAGCGCCGGTCCTTATAAGCCGGATCAGTACCGCTACTGACGCGAGCGGTGTATCTGCGCAACAGCACGCGACTTTTGCTCCGCGACCCGCTTCATGGGGATTCCCCAAGAGGCTATACATGGTGGTGATTCGCGAGGGCGCGTCGGGCTGTCTGCGGTCGCGTATCAAAGCCACCCATGAGTAGAGGGCTACGGCGGAAGGGTCCTTTGCATGCGATGGCATGGCGGGAGCGCGATGGCGATTCGCCGAGCCGGACATGTCGTCTTCCTCGCCGCTGTCGTTCCTACCGCCGCTGACGCCCGCGATACATCCGCTCTCTTTAACGACAACGTCGATCTTGCCCAGATCGTTCTCATGGCATCGCTGCTTGGCGCGGTCGCCTTCGCCGTGCTCAGCACCATCCAACTCATCCGCGCTCGCAATCGCGCCGAGACGGAAAGCGCCCGGCTACGCATCCAGGTCGGTGACCTGAAGTCGATCGCCGATCGCGCCGAGGCCCTTGTCAACGAAGAGGATCAGCGTCTCGTTGCGTGGGGCGCGCCCGGCGATGGGCCGCTCGTCGCCGGGAAGCTCCCGACGCTCGCCGGCGCGCCGGCCGATCACGCCAGCTTCCTTGATTTTGCCGGCTGGCTGAGGCCGGAGTCCGCTGCCCGCCTCGCGCATCTCATCGTTAGTCTGCGAAAAAAAGGGGAGCATTTTCAGCAGGTTGTTGCCACGGTAGAGGATCGCTTGATCGACGTGCGCGGGCGCACCGTCGCCGGCTCTGCCGTTGTGCGCTTTCGCGACCTGACCGGCGAGCGGCTGGCGCGAGCCGAGATCGAGGCGCGCCACGATCTCCTCGCCGCCGAGGTCGAGACGACCCGCGCCATGCTGGCCTCCGCGCCCATGCCGATCTGGCTCCGCGATCGGAAGAACGCCCTGGCTTGGGTCAACGCCGCCTACGCCGCCGCTGTTGAGGCCAAGGACGAAGCGGCTGCCGTTGCTCTCGGTCTGGAACTCCTCGACACCAACGGCCGCAACGCGATTGCCGCCGCCCATGTCGGTGATCCGGTTTTCGCCAAGCGTCTATCGGCGATTGTCGCCGGGGCTCGTCGTATCTTCGATGTTGCCGATATCGCCTCCGCCGACGGCAGCGCCGGTATCGCCGTTGACGTTACCGAAGTCGAAGCAGCGCAGGCGGCCCTCCGCCGCGAAGTCGATTTCAACGCCCGCACGCTCGACCAATTGCAGACCGCCGTCGCGATCTTCGGACCCGATCGCCGGTTGAAATCCTACAACGCCGCTTATCGCGCTCTTTTCGAACTCGATCCGGCTTTCCTCGAGTCGGCGCCCGATGAAGCGGCGATTCTCGATCGCCTGCGCGCCGCGCGAAAACTTCCCGAGCAGGCCGACTTCCGTTCCTGGCGGGCAGACCTTTTTTCTGCCTATCGCTCGGTCGAGGCGCGCGAGCAGTGGTGGCACATGCCGGATGGCCAGACGCTCCGCGTCATCGCCAACCCCCATCCGCAGGGCGGCGCCACCTGGGTTTACGAGAACGTCACCGAGCGACTCGATCTGGAAAGCCGCTACAACGCGCTAGTCAGCGTGCAGGGCGAAACCCTCGATCATCTTACCGAGGGCGTCGCGGTTTTCGGTTCCGACGGCCGCATCCGCCTCAACAATCCTTCCTTCGCCGACGTCTGGTCGCTGGACGGCGAATTCCTGGCCGGCCGTCCGCACGTCTCCGAGATCGTCGCAGCCTGCCGCCGTCCCGGCGACGACGACGCCATGTGGCATCGCTTTACCGCGTGTGTCGCCGGCCTCGACGAAAATCGCGCCTCGATATCGGGGAGGATGGAGCGTCCGGACGGTCGCGTCATCGACTATGCCACCGTACCGCTCCCCGACGGTCAGACCATGGTGACCTTTGTCGACGTTACCGATTCGATCCAGGTCGAACGCGCCCTGGTCGAGCGCAACGAGGCCCTTGAGGCGGGCGATAGCCTGAAAAACGCCTTCATTCACCACGTGTCGTACGAACTGCGCTCGCCGTTGACCAACATCATCGGCTTCGCCCAGCTTCTCGCCGATGCGCGGATTGGCCCGCTCAATCTCAAGCAGCGCGAGTATACCGGCTACATCATGTCGTCGAGCGCCGAGCTGCTGGCCATCGTCAACGATATCCTCGACCTCACCACTATCGACGCGGGCATCATGGGTCTCGATCTCGGCGAGGTCGACGTCGCGGCGGCGGTGGCCGCCGCGATAGACGAGGTCCATGATCGCCTCGATCAGGCTCACATTCGCATCGCGGTCTCCGTCGCCCCCGATGTCGGCGGATTGATCGCCGACGACCGTCGCGTTCGCCAGATACTCTTCAATCTGCTGTCGAACGCCATTGCCTTCTCGCGGGATGGTGGTCGTATCCGCGTCGCCGCCGCGCGGGCGCAGGGATTCATCGAATTCACCGTAACCGATGAAGGCGCGGGCATTCCATCCGGCTTTGTCGGCTCCGTCTTCGACCGGTTCGCCAGCCTGTCCCGGGGCGCCACGCGCGGCGGTGTCGGCCTCGGTCTGTCGATCGTCAAGAGCTTCGTCGCCCTCCACGGCGGCACGGTCGAAATCGCCTCGGAGGAAGGAAAAGGCACCGTCGCCAAGGTGCGCCTTCCGGTCCGCCCGGCGCTTGACGTCGCCGCTGCCGAGTGAACTCACTCGTCGCGTGCCGCCGTCCGAAGACGTTCCGCTTATCATCGACCTGCCCGACGAGGCGGCGACCGCTCGCCTCGCCGAGGACCTCGCCGTCCGCCTGATGCCGGGCGATGTCGTCGGGCTCTCCGGCGGCCTCGGCGCCGGCAAGACGACGTTTGCCCGGGCTCTCATCCGCGCGCTCGCCGATATCCCCGATCTGGAGGTGCCGAGCCCGACCTTCACGCTTGCCCAAACCTACGCCGCCGGGCGCTTGCCGGTGACCCACCTCGATCTCTATCGTCTGACCAGTCCGGCGGAACTCGAAGAGATCGGCTTCTTTGAAGCGATCGGCGAGGGGGCGGCACTTGTCGAATGGCCGGAACAAGGTGGCGATCGCATGCCGAGAGATTCACTCGACATCGCCTTCGCTATCTCGGGCAACGGCCGTCGCGCCACTGTGACCGGGGGACAGGAAATCCTCGCCCGCTTTGCCCGCAGCCGCGCGGTCCGCGCCTTCCTCGATCGCTCGGGCCGGCGAGGCGCTATCCGCCGGCACATGCAGGGTGATGCTTCGACGCGTACATACGAGCGCGTTGTCAGCGGCGGCCGCACGGAGGTACTCATGGACTGGCCGGCGAGTGGCCAGTTCACTGCCGGCGATCCGCGCGCCGCATTTCGCGCCCGCGACGCCCGCTCGTTCGTTGCCGTTGATCGCGCGCTGCGCGGCGCCGGTCTTTCTGCGCCGGAAGTTTGCGCCGGCGACACCGGCTCGGGGCTGCTGCTTATGGAATATTTTGGCCACGAAGGCGTCGTGGTCGACAGCGCTCCCGTCCGCGAGCGCTATCGCGTGGCAATCGAGGCATTGGCGGTCCTGCACAGGCAAGCACGCGATGCCGGCCTCCCGCTCCCCGAAGGCGGCATCCATCGCCTGCCCGCCTTCGCTGGTGCGGCGCTGATGGCCGAGATCGGCATATTCGCGGACTGGTACGTGCCTCATGCGATCGGCGCGCCGCTGGCGGGCGAAAGTCGCGCCGAGCTTATGGCGATCTGGATGGCGCTGGCCGAGCGGTTGGCGCGGGCCGAGCGGAGCTGGATGCTGTTCGACGTTCAGTCGGCCAATCTTTTTTGGCTGCCGGGACGGGAGGGCATCGCCCGCATCGGGTTCATCGACTTCCAGGATATGTTCGTCGGGCCTGCGGCCTACGACGTCGCGGCGCTCTGCCTTGATGCGCGCGTTGATATTGCTCCCGTTCTCACGGACGAATTGCGCGATCTGTACTGCGCATTGCGCGGCTGGGGGCCGGGCGTGGCGGCCGATTCTTTCGTCGAAGCGTTCGCGATCAGCGCAGCCTTGCGCACCATGAAGAACATGGGTGCCTTTGCGCGCCTGAATAGCGCCGGAAAGCCACATTATATCAGCCACTTGCAAAGGATGCGTGGGTATCTCGCCCGTGCGCTGTCGCACCCCGTTCTTTCCCCCTTGGCCCTCTGGTATGAGAGGCACCTGCCATCCTGAACATCAGGCCAAGCGATGTCCGACCAGTCGATCAAGCCGAAACGCGCCATGATCCTCGCTGCCGGCCTCGGCAAGCGCATGCGGCCGATCACCGTCACCACCCCAAAGCCGCTGGTCGAGGTTGGCGGCCGCGCACTGATCGACCGGGTACTCGACCGGCTCGAACGTGCCGGTGTCGATGACGTCGTCGTCAATGTCCACTACCTTGCCGATCTTGTCGGGGTCCACGTCGCCCGGCGTCCGCGACCCGCCGTCACCATCTCGGATGAACGCGACCGTCTGCTCGATACCGGCGGCGGCATCGCCAAGGCGCTGCCCAGGCTTGGCCCGGCGCCGTTCTATGTGATGAATTCGGACTCCTTCTGGATCGAAGGCGCGCGCCCGAATCTCGATTGGCTGGCCGCGGGCTGGCGCGACGATCGCATGGATGCGCTCTTGCTGGTTGCCGCGACTGTGCGCACGATCGGCTACAGCGGCCGCGGCGATTTCCGCATGGATCCGGCCGGTCGCCTTGTCCGCCGTCCCGAACGCGAGGTGGTGCCGTTCGTTTATGCCGGCGCCGCCATACTCCACCCGCGCCTGTTCGCGGATGCGCCGCTCGATCCCTTCTCGCTCAATTTTCTCTTCAACCGGGCAATGGAAGCCGGGCGTTTATACGGCGTGCGTCTTGACGGCCTGTGGCTGCATGTCGGCACGCCTGAGGCCATCGGCGAAGCCGAACTGACTATCGCCGACAGCGCCGCCTGACGGCAATGGCGGGAGCGCCGCAGCAACCGCGCGTTTTCACCATTCAGGGCGGCGTGCCCTTCCTGCCGACGCTCGCCGATGCTCTTGTTTCCGGCGAGCTGGTGTCGTTCGAGCGTGGCGATCCGCTGGCGCTCGCCGCCGTGACCATTCTCGTGCCGACCCGGCGCGCCGCCCGCGCCTTCGGCGATGTCCTCATCGATCGTCTCGGCAGCGAAGCAGTTATCCTGCCGGTTATCCGCCCGATAGGCGATCTCGACGAGGAAGACCATCTGCTGGCCGCGGCGGCGAAGTCGACGGACGAACGGCTTGCCCTGCCGCCGGCAATTGCGCCACTTACCCGCCGCCTGGCGCTTACCCGCCTGGCGCTTGCGTGGGCGAGCGGTATCCGTCGCGAAGTCCTCGGCCTCGCCGAAGACGAGCCGCTGCGGATCCCCGCCTCGGCCGCGGACGCGGCCCGGCTTGCAGCCGACCTCGAGCGACTGATCGACGACATGAGGACGGCCGGTGTTGACTTGTCGAAGATAGCGACGCTGGTTCCCGACGATCACGCCCGCTACTTCCAGCTCACCCTCGAATTCCTGCGCATCGTGTCGGAACGTTGGCCGCAGTATCTACTGGAAGCGGGGCGCGCCGATCCTGCTGCTCGTCGTGACAGCCTCATCCGGGCCGCGGCGGCGCGCATCGCCGCGCGCGGCTCAACCGGCCCGATCGTCGCCGCCGGCTCGTCCGGCTCAATTCCAGCGACCGCGCTTCTGCTGAGTGCGATCGCCCGACTGCCGAACGGCGCCGTGGTTCTGCCCGGCCTCGACCAGCACCTCGATGAGGCCGGCTGGGACGCCATCGATGCCTCGGAGGCGGACGCCGGCTTCGGCCATCCACAGCGCGCCCTCAAGCAGCTCATCCGCGCCATCGGCATTGCGCGCCAGGATGTGAAGCCGTTGGGCGCTCGGTCGACGGCAGGTGACGCGCGTAGCCGCCTGCTCTCCGAGGCGATCCGGCCGGCGGAGACCCTGGATGCGTGGGCAGCTTTCCATTCCACGCCCGAAGCCCTGGCGGGTATAGCGCTGCTTACCGCGCGCAATGAGCAGGAGGAGGCGACCGCCATCGCGCTGGCCATGCGCGAGACTCTGGAGACTCCCGGCGCCACCGCCGCGCTCGTCACCCCGGATCGCACGTTGGCCCGCCGGGTTGCCGCTGAACTCGGCCGCTGGAAGCTGACTGTGGATGATTCCGCCGGCGTGCCGCTTGGTCGCGAGCCGCATGGCATTTTTGCGCGCCTGCTGACCGAAGCGGCCGCCTCCGATGCCGAGCCGGTCAAGCTTCTGGCACTCCTCAAGCATCCTCTCGCGGCCTTCGGCATGTCACCGCCGCGATGCCGGCTGGCGGCGCGCGTTCTTGAAATCGCGCTCTTTCGCGGCCATCGCGTCGCCGGGGGAATCGACGGACTGTCGGCGGCCCTGGCCACTGCCAGAGCCGCCACAGCCACCGAGAAGCATGCGCCAGCTACCCGTCGCCGCCTCGACGAACGTCAGTGGACGCTTGCCGCCGAACTCGTCGTCAGCATCGTGGCTGTCCTCGCTCCGCTCACGAACATCATTCGCGCCAATACATCCGTGTCGGCTGCCGCCGCGGCCGAGATATTGACTGCGGCGCTTGCCGGGGCCGCGACCGACGATACTGGTAGCGCCGAAGCACTCTGGGGGGACGTGGCGGGCAATGCGCTGGCGCGCTTCCTGGCGGACCTCGCCGGCAACGCCGAGGCGAGCGCTCTGACGCTGCCCGCCGGCGATCTGCCCTTTCTGCTGGCGGCCCTCCTCGACGATGCCACCGTGCAGCGACCGGCCGGCGGCGATCCGCGCCTTCACATCTGGGGCACGCTGGAAGCCCGCCTGCAATCGGCCGACCTTCTCATCCTCGGTGGCCTTGACGAAGGCGTCTGGCCGGTCGCGACGCGCACCGACCCGTGGTTGTCGCGCGCGATGCGTGCGGCCCTCGGTCTGCCGTCGCCCGAGCGTCGTTTGGGCCTTGCGGCCCACGATTTCTTTCAAGCACTCGCCGCCACCAACGTCGTCGTCACTCGCGCGGAAAAGCGCGGCGGCTCACCGACCGTCGCATCACGCTGGCTGCAGCGTCTGCGCGCTCTCATTGGCGAGGAGCAGGCGAGCGAATTGGCGGCGCGTGGCGACCGTCTGGTCGATCTCGCGCGCTCTCTCGATGTGGCCACCGGCACAGTCACTCCCATCCGCCGGCCCGATCCGCGGCCTCCGCTGGCGGCTCGCCCCGCCAGCCTCTCGGTCACCGAGATCGAAACCCTGATCCGCGATCCCTATGCAATCTACGCACGCCGGATTCTGAGACTGGAGCCCCTCGATCCCCTCGGCCGCCCGCCCGACGGCGGTCTGCGCGGTACGCTTGTCCACGAAGCGCTCGGCAGGTTCATCAAGGAATGGCGTGGTCCCTATGACGCTTCCGCCGAAGCGCGGCTCGGAGCAATCGCCGCCGAGGTGCTGCGCGAGGTCGAGGATTTTCCCGACGTCCACGCCGTGTGGTCGATACGTTTTGCCGCAATCGCCTGCTGGTTCGTTGGGTTCGAGGCGGCCCGCGACAAGCGGGTTGCCGCGCGGCACGCCGAGATAGACGGCGCCATGCCGGTGCTGCCGGGCGTCTTCACGCTCCGCGGCCGCGCCGATCGCGTCGACCTCATGGTCGATCGCTCTGTTGCGATCTACGACTTTAAAACCGCGACGCCGCAAACCGACCGTTCCGTCTTCGCCGGCCTGACGCCGCAGATGACGCTGGAAGCCGCGATGGCCCGCGCCGGTGGCTTCCCGGGCATTCCCGCCAACGCTCTCATCAGCGACTTGGCCTGGCTGGCCGTCGGCAAGCTCGGCCGCGAGGATCCTTACACCACCGCAGTGAAGCGCGGCGAGAACGCCAACGATCTGGCTGACGCCGCCCACCGCCATCTAACGGAACTGGTGACGAAGTTTGCCGATCCGAATCATCCTTATCAGTCGCGCACGCGCCCGCGCATGGAAAACACGCGCTACGTCAGCGATTACGACCATCTCGCCCGCGTACGCGAATGGGCGCTCGTCGAGAGCCCCGAGGACGTGGCGATGATGATGGGACCGGTCGCGTCGTGAGCCTCGCCCCCGAAACGATCGACCCGGCGACGCGCCGGACACAGGCCGCCGCAACCGACCCCGGACGCTCGGCCTGGGTTTCGGCGAACGCCGGTTCCGGCAAGACGTTCGTTCTTTCCCGCCGCGTCATCCGCTTGCTGCTCGCCGGCACCGACCCGGGGCGCATACTCTGCCTGACATTCACAAAGGCCGCCGCCGCCGAAATGGCCAAGCGCGTCTTCGACATTCTCGCCCGGTGGACGACGTTGACCGACGATCGGCTCTCGGAGGAGATAGCGAAGGTCGAGGGCGTGGAGCCTGATGCCCGTCAGCTCGCCGTGGCCCGAACGCTCTTTGCCCGCGCCCTCGACACCCCCGGTGGTCTGAAGATCCAGACGATCCATGCCTTCTGCGAGCGGCTGCTGCATCAGTTTCCGTTCGAAGCCAATGTCGCCGGCCATTTCGAGGTACTCGATGAGCGCAATATCGGGGCGCTGAAGGACGGAGCCCGCCGCGCCGTCCTCGCTCGCGCCGCCGCGGCGCCGGACGGCCCGCTCGGCGCCGCCCTGCGGACGATTCTCGCCCGCGTCAGCGACCGCACGCACGAGGATAGTCTTGCCCAGTTCATCGAGGCACGCGACGCGCTCGGCGGCTGGATCATCGCGGAAGACGATCTCGAAAAGGCGATCGCCGCGCTCCGAGTCGCATTGGGCCTTCGCGTCGGCGAAACGTCGGCCGGCTTTCGTCGCGAGGCGGTCGATGGCGCGCCTCTCGACGGGGCCGCACTCCATCGGTTGATCGAGCGTCTCTCGGCCAGCGGCCCCACCGATGGCGCCGCCGCGGCCAGGCTCGCCCGCTTTGTGGAAGCCGGTGATGTCGACGTTCGCTTCACTGCGTGGATCGACTTCTTCTTCACCAACGGCGATTTGCGGAAATCTTTCGTCACCAAGGCGATCCGCCAGAACTGGCCGGGCCTCGGCGATCTTCTCGATACGGAAGGCGCGCGTCTCGTCAAACTCGTCGATCGCCTGCGCACCGCCGAGCTATACGAGATCACCGTTGCGATGCTTCGTCTGGCTGACGGCGCCATCGCCGAATACGATCGCCTGAAGCGCCAGCGCGGCGTCCTCGATTTCGAGGATCTGATCGTGCGCACCGCCATGCTGCTGGCGCGGAGCGACGCCGCCGGTTGGGTGCATTACAAACTCGATCGCGGCATCGAACACATCCTGATCGACGAGGCGCAGGACACAAGTCCGCGCCAGTGGCAGATCGTTTCCAGTCTGGTCGGCGAGTTTTTCGCCGGCGAAGGTGCCGTGGAACAGCTGCGCACTCTTTTCGCTGTCGGTGACGAGAAGCAGTCAGTCTTTTCCTTTCAGGGCGCGCTGCCGGCGTGGTTTGCCCGCATGCAGGCCGAACTCGGCCGGGCAGCGCTGGCTGCGGACTACGCCTGGGAAAACCTGGAACTGCATCTTTCCTTCCGCTCGGTGCCGAAGATCCTGGAGGCGGTGGACGCGGTATTTGCGTCCCCCAATGTCCATGCTGGATTGACCGCCGAGCCGCGCCCGACGCTCCATAGCGCCCGCCGCCGCAACGAGCCGGGCCGCGTCGTTATCTGGCCCCGCTACGAGCAGCCGGAGAAGCCCGAAACCGACGATTGGGTAAAACCGCTCGATCATCTGGGCGATGGCAGTCCGGAGGTGAAGCTCGCCCGCCGGATTGCGGCGACGATCAAGGATTGGCTTGAGCGCGGCGAGAGCCTGGATGCTGCCGGCCCCGACGGGCGTCGGAAACTTATCGGACCTGGCAGTGTTCTTATTCTGACGCGCTCGCGCGGCGCCCTTACCGACGCCATCAATCGGGAACTCAAGCAGAAAAAGATAGCCATCGCCGGCGCCGACCGGCTGACGCTCACCGATCACATCGCCGTCATGGACCTTATGGCGATCGGCCGGGTCATGCTGCTTCCCGAGGACGATCTCTCTCTCGCCGCCGTGCTGAAAAGCCCGCTCATCGGCCTCACGGAGGACGCGCTGTTCGACCTCGCCCATGATCGGCCCGGTTCGCTGTGGTCGGCACTCGCCGCCAAGGCGACGACGACGCCGGCCTTCGCGGTAGCGAAAGCGCGGTTCGATGAATGGCGCGCCCGCGCCGACTACGTCGACCCGCATGCGTTCTATGCAAGAATCCTGGGGGCGGACGGTGGCCGTCAGGCATTTCTCCGCCGTCTTGGTGCGGAAGCTGAAGATGTCCTCGACGAATTTCTGGCGGCGACCCTTGCCTATGAGCAGGCTGACGTCCCTTCGCTGCAGACGTTCCTGGCGTGGCTGGAGGCAGGAAAGACCGAGGTTCGCCGCGATCCGGACAGCCAGCGCCCAGAGGTGCGGGTGACGACGGTGCATGGCGCCAAGGGGCTGGAGGCCGATGTCGTGTTCCTGGTCGACAACGGAACCCCGCCGGTGATCGCCAACTACGTTGCCCGCGTCCTGCCGCTTTCGTCCGAACGTGACCCGCAACGACCGGGGCCGGTAGTATGGAACTACAGCACGCCGGCGATGCCGGCGGCCATTAGCGCCCGGATCGAGGAAGAGAAGCGCCGCGACGAAGAGGAATACCGGCGCCTTCTCTATGTCGGCATGACGCGCGCGCGCGATCGCCTCTATGTCGTCGGCATGATGAAACAGAAACTGAAGGACGACCGTCGCTGGCACGTACTGGTCCGCGACGCGCTGCAGCCCGAGCTGACCGAGCGCGCGCTTGCCGGCGGCGATGTCGAGCTTGAATGGCGAGGGGCGCCACAGTCGCCCGGACCTGCAGCCGCCTCAGCACGTCCAGCGGCGGTGAATGTCGATCTCCCGTCGTGGGCACGGAGTCCGGCGCCGGCGGCACCGTCTGCTTCCGTTCGCCTGACACCGTCATCCTTGTCTGCGGAGAATCCAGCTGCAGCGATGATCTCCTCCGGAAGCGGGGTGGGCGCTGGGGCCGCGCTCGAGCGCGGTCGCCTCGTCCATCGCCTGCTGGAAGCGCTACCCGACATCGCGCCGGAGAGGAGAGCGGACGCGGGCGCAGCCTACCTCGCCGCTTTCGCCAGCGCGTGGAGCGAAGCTGACCGCAGCGCGCTTCTCGCCGAGGTTCTCGCGGTCCTCGTCCATCCCGAATTTGCCGCAGCCTTCGCGCCCGGCAGCCGGGCGGAGGTCGAGATCGCCGGGAAGCTCGGCACCGCCACCATTTCCGGCCGCATCGATCGCTTGGCGATCACGCCGCAGCGCGTTCTGATCGTGGACTACAAGACCAACCGGCCGGCCCCGGACACGCTTGTCGCTGCGCCCCCCGCTTACATTAACCAGCTTGCCCTCTATCGCGCCGTTCTTCGTCGGCTCTACCCCGACCGGCCCGTGGCGGCGGCTTTGCTGTGGACGGACAGTCTGGCGCTTATGCAAATTCCTGAAGCCGCGCTGATTCTGGCCGAATCGGCCTTTGCCGGCGGCGAGGGCATGGGATTTTCAGCCGGAATCGCAGGGCTCGGCAGCGCCTAGCGACGGTTGCTTGACATGACCGCGAGGCCACCTAACTTCCAGCGTCCTGACGCCAAGCCGTAAGGGGTCCACAAAATGCCAGCCACCGTGACCGATGCCAATTTCGACAAGGATGTTCTGGGTGCCTCCGGCCCGGTCGTGGTCGATTTTTGGGCGGAATGGTGCGGCCCCTGCCGCCTGATCTCGCCAGCGCTGGAGGAGATTGCCTCCGAAATGGACGGCCAGGTGACCATCGCCAAGCTGAACGTCGACGAGAATCCGAGCATCACCATCCGCTACGGCGTGCGCTCGATCCCGACGCTGATCATGTTCAAGAACGGCGAGCCCACCTCCATGCAGGTCGGCGCCGCTCCCAAGGGCCGCCTGTCGGACTGGATCAAGGGCGCCATCTAGCTCGCTGCGCGTTTCAGGACCGGAGGGCCGAGGCCCCAAGGTTTTTTATTTGCGCGCGCGTTTGGTGTGCGTGGAAACCGATTCCTCGATCGTGCCGCGATTGGTTCTAGCGTCGATTTCCACAGGAGAGTCGCCGATGGCTATACTTCCAGTCACTGCCGCATCGTTTGACAGCCAGGTGCTGGGTGCCGCGCTTCCCGTGGTCGTGGACTTCACCGCCGAGTGGTGCCCGCCGTGCCATGCTATCGCACCGTCGCTGGAAGCGCTCTCCGATGAACTGGCCGGCCGGGTCAAGATCGTCAGGCTTGACGTCGATATCGATCCGTCGATCTCCGCCCGCTACGGCGTGCGCTCGATGCCGACGCTGATGATGTTCAAGAATGGCGAACCGACCGCGATTCAGGTCGGCGCAGCGCCGAAAGGCCGCCTGTCGGACTGGATCGTCAGCGCGATCTGAGTACTCAGGTCGGCGGCGTGCCGTTAGCTGCCAGCACCGCGCCCGCAAGATACAGCGACCCACAAATGAGCACGCGCGGCGGACTGTCGAATTTTTCGCCCGCGATGGCGTCGAGCGCCGCCGCAACATCGGCAACCGGAGCCGACGTCAGGCCGGCCGCTGCGGCGGCAGCCGCGAGATCTGCCGCGTCGCGGCTTGCCGCCGACCCCGGCACCGGCACTGTGTAAACGCGCCGCGCGAGGCCGGCGAACGGCTTGAAGAATCCGAGCGGGTCCTTGGTGTTCAGCATGCCCGAGATCAGGACCAGCGGCTTCGGCGCGCGTTCCTCGAGGTCCGCCATCGCTTCTGCGATCGCCAGCCCCGCCGCTGGATTGTGCCCGCCGTCCAGCCATATCTCCGCCTGCGGCAGTCGGGCGAACAGCGCACCGCTGGACAGCGGCTGCAGCCGCGCCGGCCAATCGACCGTGAACAGGCCCGTCTCGAAGGCGGCGCGGGGCAGGCCAAGTTTCGCCCGCCGCAGCGTCGCGATGGCGGCGCCGGCATTGGCGTACTGGTGGCGGCCGAGCAGGTGCGGCGCGGGCAGGTCGATGAGCCCGTCATCGTCCTGGTAGACCAGCCGCCCGCCTTCCGGATAAGCCAGCCAATCGCGATTGGCGACAAACAGGTCGGCGCGTACCCGCGCTCCTTCGCGTTCGATCTCGGCCAGAGCTTCCTGATTTTGCGACGCGATGATTCCCGGTCTGCCACGCTTCAGGACGCCGGCCTTCTCGTGGGCGATCGCCGTGATCGTCGCGCCGAGGAATTTCTCGTGGTCGAGCGATACCGAGGTAATCGTCGCGGCAAGCGGCGCAGCGATGACGTTGGTGGCATCAAGCCGCCCGCCGAGCCCGACCTCGAGCAGCACGATGTCGGCGGGATGGCGCGCGAAAATGTCGAAGGCCGCCGCCGTGGTGATCTCGAACTGGGTGATCGGCCGCCCGCCGTTGATCTTCTCGACCCGGACGAGGGCGTCAGCCAGCTCGTCTTCGTCCACGAAGTGGCCGCCGCCGAGGGCACCGAGGCGAATGCGCTCGTGGAAGCGCACGAGATGCGGCGAGGTGTACACGTGTACGCGTTTGCCGGCCGCCTCCAGCACGGCCCGCATGAATGCCGTAGTCGAGCCCTTGCCGTTGGTCCCGGCGACGTGGATCACGGGCGCCAGCCGCTGCTCGGGATGGCCGAGATCGGCCATCAGCCGCTCAACCCGGTCGAGCGCTAGGTCGATTTCCTTCGGGTGGAGCGTCAGCAGACGCTCCAGGATGGCGGCCGAACGGTCCATGCCGGACGAAGCAGCTATTCCGCTGCTGCCGGCAGGTTATCGGGCGGCGCGGTGACGCCCAGCAGGCGGCAGAGGCGGCTGATGGTCTCGCGCAACTGGTGGCGATGGACGACCACGTCGATCATGCCGTGCTCGCGCAGGAACTCCGAGCGCTGGAAGCCCTCGGGGAGTTTCTCGCGGATGGTCTGCTCGATGACGCGCGGACCGGCAAAGCCGATGAGCGCGCCAGGCTCGGCCAGGTGAATGTCGCCAAGCATCGCATAGGAGGCAGTGACACCGCCCATCGTCGGATTGGTAAGCACGACGACGTAAGGCAGCTTGGCGTCGTGCAGCGCCTCGACTGCGACGGTTGTGCGCGGCAACTGCATCAGCGAGAAGACCCCCTCCTGCATGCGCGCGCCGCCAGACCCGGCGAAGAGCACAAACGGCTGCTTGCGCTCGACGGCCGTCAGCATGCCGGTGATCATTGCCTCGCCCGCAGCCATGCCGAGCGATCCGCCCATGAAAGCGAAATCCTGCACGGCCACCACCAGCGGCACGTTCTCGACCGTTCCGGTCGCCACCTGCACGGCATCGACGGCGCCGGTCTTGGCACGCGCATCGCGTAGCCGCTCCGTATACCGGCGCTCGTCGCGGAATTTCAGCGGATCGATCGGTACGTCGGGAAGTGCGATGAGGTCGTAGTCGCTGCGGTCGAAGAAATAGTCGAGTCGCTGCTGGGTCGTCATCCGCATGTGATAGCCGGAGCCGGGGATGACGAAGTGGTTGGCCTCAAGGTCGCGATGGAAGACCATCTCGCCGGTCTCCGGACACTTGATCCAGAGATTCTGCGCCACCTCGCGCTTGTTGAGGAGACTGCGGATTTTCGGGCGGACGACGTTGCTGATCCAGCTCAAGGCTTGCCCTTCCTATTCTGCCGCTTCCGGTATGCCGCGCACGCCGCGCGCAAGTTCGACGACCAGCCCGGTGACGTCCGAAACCGTCCTTTTCGTGGCCCGGCCCCGGCCGTCGAGCGAAGCCGCCACCGCGCCAACGATCGCCGAACCTACCACAACGCCGTCGGCAGCGGCCCCGATGGCGCGGGCTTGCGCCGCCGTCTTGACGCCGAAGCCGACCGCCACCGGCAATGTGGTGTGCCGTTTGATTCTTTCCACCGCCTTGGCGACCCGCGATGGATCGGGTGTCGCCGTTCCGGTGATGCCAAGGATCGAGACGTAGTAAACGAAACCCGAAGTGTTGTTGAGCACCGCCGGCAGCCGCTTGTCGTCAGTGGTTGGCGTCGCCAGGCGGATGAAGTTTAGCCCGCGTTCGATCGCCGGCAGGCAGAGTTCGTCATCGGCCTCCGGCGGCAGATCGACGATGATAAGGCCGTCGACTCCAGCGGCCCTGGCCTCGTCGAGGAAGCGCGTGTTGCCGTAGGAATAGATCGGGTTGTAGTAGCCCATCAGGATGACCGGGGTATCGCCGTCGCCGGCGCGGAAGTCGCGCACCATGGCGAGCGTCTTCTTCAGCGTCGCTCCGCCCTTGAGGGCGCGCTGCCCTGACGCCTGGATGGCCGGACCATCGGCCATCGGGTCGGAAAAAGGCATGCCGATCTCGATGAGATCCGCGCCGGCCTTCGGCAGCGCCTTGATGATCGCTAGCGACGTTTCGTGGTCGGGGTCGCCAGCGGTGGTGAAGGTCACGAGCGCCGGACGGCCCTCCTGCTTCAGTACGGCGAAGCGCCGGTCGATGCGCGAGGGGGTTGTCATATCTCCATCCCGAGGTGCTTGGCGACGGTATAGACGTCCTTGTCGCCGCGGCCCGAGAGGTTGACGACGATGATCTTGTCCTTGTCCATCTTGGGCGCGCGCTTGCTCACTTCGGCGAGCGCGTGCGCGGATTCGAGGGCCGGAATAATGCCCTCTATCTTCGTCAGCAACTGGAAGGCGTCGAGGGCTTCCTTATCTGTTGCCGGCACATAGCTGACGCGGCCCGAATCCTTCAGCCACGAATGCTCCGGCCCGACGCCGGGATAATCGAGACCGGCGGAGATCGAATGGCCTTCGAGTATCTGTCCGTCGGCATCCTGCAGCAGGTAGGTGCGATTGCCATGCAGAACGCCGGGCCGCCCGCCGCTCATCGAGGCAGCGTGCCCGTTCTCGATGTCGAGGCCATGGCCGCCCGCCTCGACGCCCACGATCTCAACCTCCTTGTCGTCGAGGAACGGATGAAAGAGGCCGATGGCATTGGAGCCGCCGCCGATGCACGCGAGCAGCAGGTCGGGCAAGCGTCCTTCCAGTTCCATGATCTGCTGGCGCACCTCCGTGCCGATCACCGACTGGAAATCACGCACCATCTCCGGGTAGGGGTGCGGCCCGGCGGCCGTACCGATCAGGTAATATGTCGACTCGACGTTGGTCACCCAGTCGCGCAGCGCCTCGTTCATCGCGTCCTTGAGCGTGCCGCTGCCCGAGGTCACCGGGTGAACCTCGGCCCCCAGCATGCGCATGCGGAAGACGTTCGGCATTTGCCGCTCGACATCGGTGGCGCCCATGTACACCACGCACGGCAGTCCGAAGCGCGCCGCCACCGTCGCCGCCGCGACGCCGTGCTGGCCGGCACCGGTCTCGGCGATGATGCGCGTTTTCTTCATGCGTCGCGCCAGCAGGATCTGGCCGAGGCAGTTGTTGATCTTGTGGCTGCCGGTGTGATTCAGCTCCTCCCGCTTCAGGTAAATCTTGGCGCCGTCCCCGCGGCCGGAGGCCGCAGAGACATCGCGAAGATGTTGCGTCAGCCGTTCGGCGAAATAGAGCGGCGAGGGGCGTCCGGCGTAGTGCGTGTTGAGGTTGGTCAGCTCGGCGTGGAATGCCGGATCGTTCTTCGCCGTAGTGTAGGCCGTCTCCAGCTCGAGGATGAGCGGCATTAGCGTCTCGGCGACGAAACGGCCGCCGTGCAGGCCGAAGAAGCCGCGCTCGTCCGGGCCGGTGCGGAAACTGTTCAACTGGACCGTCACGACGCTGCCTTTTCCTTGACGCGATTGCCGACCGCCGACCGCGCATTGGCGATGAACTGCCGGATGAGGGCAGGATCCTTCTTGCCGGGTGCGATTTCGACACCGGAGGAAACGTCGACGCCCGCCGCGCCTGTGATGCGCAACGCCTCGACAACGTTGGCAGGCGTAAGGCCGCCAGAAAGCATGAGGGTCACCGCTGGCGCAAAGCCGGTGACGATGTGCCAGTCGAACGGCCGTGCGTTGCCTCCGGGCCGCTCGGCATCCCTGGGCGGCTTGGCATCGAGCAGCAGGCGGTCGGCGACCGTGGCATAGCGGTTGGCGAGCGCCAGGTCGGCAGTATCGGAGACACCGACCGCCTTCATGACGTTCGGTGCGAAGCGCCCGGCGATCGCCGCGGTCCGCTCCACGCTCTCCTGTCCATGCAACTGCAGCCAGTCCGGCTTCACGTGGTCGACGATAGCGGCAAGCGCCGCGTCATCCATGTCGACGACCAGCGCGGCGACCTCGGCACGCCCTCCGACCCGCTTCGCCAGCGCCGCGGCCCGCTCGATGGAAATGAAGCGCGGGCTCTTCGGAAAAAACACGAATCCGACCATGTCGGCGCCGGCCGCGAGGGCAGCGTCGAGGGTCTCCTCGGTCGAGAGGCCGCAGATCTTGACGATCAGGTCCATGGCTGCGGATTTGGCATGAAACCGGCCCCAAGTCCAACCTTGCGCAAGGCTCGATCTGGCGTGTTTTGGCCGCGGGCGGCGAAAGTCTAGAGCCGCCGCCATACGGCTATGGCCGCCGCCAGATCCTCGATGGCGTGGCCAACCGACTTGAACAGCGTGATCTCGTCGTCGGACCGTCTGCCGACGCTGCCACGGGCAATCTCGAAGAGGTCGCCGGCGATGTCCTTCTCGCTGATGATGCCGGTCGCCAGCGGTTCGGAGATATCGCCGCTCTCCCTCATTCCCGGGCGCGTGTCGACAAAGATGCGCGCCCGCCGGATGGCGTCGTCATCGGCTTCGCGCATTTCAGGCGTGTAAGAGCCGACGAGATCGACATGCGTTCCCGGTTTCAGCCAGCTACCGCGCACAAGCGGAGCCTGCGCCAGCGTCGCCACCGAGACGATGTCGGCCTGCGTGATCGCCGCCTCGCGGTCGTGGCTCGCCGTGACCGTCAGGCCAGGTCGGTTGAGCGCCGCGGCTAACGCAAGGGCTCGCTCCGGCGTGCGGTTCCAGATCGTGACGCGGCGGATTGGACGAACCGCAGCGTGGGCCGCGATCAAGCGGGGGGCGAGCGCACCTGCCCCTATCACGGCGAGATGACTGGCGTCGGCACGCGCGAGCACGCTTGCCGCGAGCGCCGAACTTGCCGCCGTCCGCCACAGCGTCAGCACTTCGCCGTCCATCGTTGCCAGCGCCTCGCCGCTGTCGCCGGCCATCAGCACGTAGGTTGCCAGCACGCTCGCCTTCCGGCGAAGCGCATTGTCGGGAAATATCGTGACCATCTTGACGCCCATGAAGCCGCCGCCGTCGGCTTCTGCGGCGACCTCTTGCCACGCGGGCATGAGGATGAGGGTCGCCTCGGCCGCGTCCGGCCGCGGAATGCGATGATGGTGGCGGGGTGGCGCAGCGACGGCCCCGGCGAAGGCGGCCCTGATGGCCTCAACCAGATACGGATAGTCGAGAAGGCGTTCGATCTCCTCGCCCGAGACGGCGCGCATGGAGTCAGGCGGCGTTGCGGTCGGAGCGCGGGCTGCCAAGCGCCGGCGTCGTGGCCTCCATCTGGGCCCTGAGCTGCGCCACGTCGGCGCGCAGGCGATCGGCACGGGCGCGCTCGGCGCGGGCGGCGTGGCGCCAGCGGCCTTGCCGGATCCAGGTTGCAATGCCGCCGATAATGATTCCGCAAAGCACGGCGAAGAACAGGAAGACATATAGCGGCGCGCTCACCGCCCAGCCATCGGCGACACCGCCGATCGGGTTCAGCGAGAAAATGACACTGCCGCGGTTGGCGACCGAAAGGACGACAACCACGACGGCGATGGGCAGCACGACAAAAAGAGCAAGAAAGCGTCGCATCGTCGAATGTTGCGCCTTCGCAAGCGCTTGCGGAAGCGGAAAATTCCGCGCAGGCGCGGGGCTATGTGTTCAGCCGCTCGCGCACTTCCTTGCCGGTCTTGAAGAACGGCACGTATTTCTCCGTCACCGCGACCTTGGTGCCCGTGCGTGGATTTCGTCCCGTCCGCGCCGGACGGTTCTTGACCGAGAACGCACCAAAGCCACGCAGCTCCACCCGGTCGCCGCGCGCCAGTGCCTCGGTGATCTGGTTGAGGATCGCGTTCACTATGTGCTCGACGTCGCGCTGGTAGAGGTGCGGATTCTGCTCGGAGATCCGCTGGACCAATTCCGATTTGATCATTGCGCCGCCCCCCGCCGGTTACTCGTCCCGGCTACTCGAACCCTGCCAAACCGACAGGAGACCGTCAAGCTTCAGGCTGTCCGGCAGGAAGCGGTCCAGCACCGCCGCCGGAAGAATCGACGGAGCCAGTCCCGTGGTCTGCGCGATCCAGATAAGCGCTGCGTTGGAGAGAGAAAAGATGCCGCGTCCTGCCTTCTCCGGTTGCCAGTCGCGGATCGGCAGCTTGGCGTCGATTCCCTTGCTTCCGAGCCACGCGATCGCAACATCCTCGCCGCCGATCTCGTCGATGAGTTTCGCGTCGAGCGCCTGCTGGCCTGTGAAGATGCGCCCGTCGGCGCGCGCCAGCGCGTCGTCGTGCGACAGGTGGCGTCGCTCCGCGACGATGCCGACGAACCAGTTGAAAGTGTCGGCGACGATGCCCTGGATTACGGCAGTTGCTTCGGGCGAAGCCGGCTTGAACGGGGACGGCTCGGCCTTGAGCGGCGCGCTCTTGATCTCCTCGACGTTGACGCCGATCTTGTCGAGCAGCGCGCTGACCTGCGGGAACATGAAGATCACGCCGATCGATCCCGTGATCGAGGTACGTCGGGCAACGATGTGGTCGGTGGCGATCGCCGCCATATAGGCGGCCGAGGCGCCGAAAGTGCCGACGGTGGCTACCGTCGGCTTGGCCGCAGCGAGCTTGCGCAGGTTTTCGTAGAGCGCCTCGCCGCCGGTGGTCGAGCCGCCGGTCGAATCGATCGCAACAATTACCCCCTTGACCGCCGGATCCTTGGCGAGCTTGGCGAGCATCTCGCTTTCCGCCCTGTCCTCGGCGATGAAGCCGGAGACCGATATCCGGGCTATCTGCGGCTTGGGAAACAATTCTTCACCGCCGCCACCGCCAATAACGGTTGTCAGTGCGACGACGATGACGAGAATGACGGCGATTACCCCGACCACCCGCCAGAAGGTCAGCTTGCGGCGAAGTCGGCGACGATCGACGATCTGGTCAGCGGTCATGGACATGGGATGTGGCCTCGACGTTCGGAACTCCCCGCCACTGTGGGGTTAGCGCCTTATAGCCGTGGCGGCAAGCGCGCTCCCTTTCGAAAAGCGAAGGGCCCGCCGGAGCGATCGGCGGGCCCTTGAATTGTGTGGCTGATGAAGAGAAAAAACTAACCCTTTTTGTCATCCTCGTCGTCATCATCACGCGCTTTGAGCGCCGCGCCGAGAATATCGCCGAGCGAGGCGCCGGAGTCGGTCGAGCCGTACTGGGCCACCGCCTCCTTCTCCTCGGCGATCTCAAGCGCCTTGATCGATACGCTGATCTTCCGTGTCTTCTTGTCGAAGGCCGTAACGCGCGCATCGACTTTCTCGCCCTTCGCGAAGCGCTCGGGCCGCTGCTCGGAACGATCGCGCGACAGGTCCGAACGGCGGATGAACGCTGTCAGGTCGGTGTCGGCGATCTTGACGTCGATGCCGGCCTCCTTGACGTCGATCACCTCGCAGGTGACTACCGCCCCCTTGCGGATATCGCCGGAAGCACCGGCTTCCTCGAACGGATCGGCACCCTTCACCTGCTTGATGCCGAGCGAGATGCGCTCCTTCTCGATGTCGACGTCGAGAACCTGTGCCGTGACCTTGTCGCCGCGGTTGTAAGTCTCGATCGCCTGCTCGCCCGGAACGCTCCAGTCGAGATCGGAAAGGTGGACCATGCCGTCGACGTCACCGTCGAGACCAACGAACAGCCCGAACTCGGTCTTGTTCTTGACCTCGCCCTCGACGATCGCGCCGACCGGGTACTTGGCCGCGAAGCTGTCCCACGGGTTGGCGAGCGTCTGCTTGAGGCCAAGCGAGATGCGCCGTTTCACCGGGTCGACTTCGAGGATCATCACTTCCACTTCCTGCGAAGTCGCGACGATCTTGCCGGGGTGGACGTTCTTCTTCGTCCAGCTCATCTCGGAGACGTGGATCAGGCCCTCGATGCCCGGTTCCAGCTCGACGAACGCGCCGTAGTCGGTGATGTTGGTGACGCGGCCCTTGAAGCGGGCGTTGACCGGGTACTTTGCCTCGATGCCCTGCCACGGATCGGCCTCAAGCTGCTTCATGCCGAGGGAGATACGGTGCGTCTCGTGGTTGACGCGGATAATCTGCACCTTGACCGTCTGCCCGATGTTGAGCACTTCCGACGGATGGTTGATGCGACGCCAGGCGATGTCGGTGACGTGCAGCAGGCCGTCGATGCCGCCGAGGTCGACGAACGCGCCATAGTCGGTGATGTTCTTGACGACGCCGTCGATGATCTGGCCTTCCTCAAGGCTCTGCACCAACTCCGAGCGCTGTTCGGCGCGGGTCTCTTCGAGCACCGTCCGCCGAGACACGACGATGTTGCCACGTCGCTTGTCCATCTTCAGGATTTGGAATGGCTGCGGCGTATGCATCAACGGGGTGACGTCGCGCACCGGCCGGATATCGACCTGCGAACGCGGCAGGAACGCCACTGCGCCGTCCAGATCGACGGTGAAGCCCCCCTTGACCTGATTGAAGATCACGCCGGTGACCTTCTCGTTCTTGTTGAAGCTTTCTTCGAGCTTGACCCAGCTCTCTTCGCGCCTGGCCTTCTCGCGGGAAAGGACCGCTTCGCCGAGCGCGTTCTCGATACGCTCCAGGTAAACCTCGACCTCGTCGCCGACCTTAATGTCGGACTCGCGTCCCGGGGTCGCGAATTCCTTGAGGGCGACTCGCCCTTCGGTCTTCAGGCCGACGTCGATGACCGCGAGGTCTTTTTCGATGGCGACGACCGTGCCTTTGATGACGCCACCCTCCATGAGCGCGTCTGCCTTGAAGGATTCATTGAGGAGGGCGGTAAAATCTTCCCGCTCGGGGGAACTGACAGCTGCAGCTAAAGCCATTTAAACTCCTGGGTTCGTCGGGTGTGCCGCCCGGCGGTTGGTGTTGATCGAACCTCGTTTTTCGAAAGCCGGCCCGAAAGGGCGCCCGCTTGTTGCGGCGCTACACGAAGAGCTTGCGAAATGAGGCAAGTGCCGTCCCACCCGCCAATGGCGGGATCCGCAGCTGCTGGTTGCCGGGCTCAAGGGCTTTTGGCCCTCACCCGCTCAACAATGTCAACGGCGGCGCGGAACGCGGTTTCTATAGCCATGTCCGTGGTGTCGAGCAAGTGCGCGTCCGCCGCTTGGGCGAGCGGCGCCGCCAAACGACCCGCATCGCGGGTGTCCCGCCGCCTTATTTCGGAGAGGATGCGCTCGAATTCAACGGCGCGGCCTTTGGCGGTGAGTTCGTCGGTGCGCCGGCGCGCCCTGACCTCGGGACTGGCGGTGACGTAGATCTTTACGTCGGCCCTGGGCACGACGGCGGTGCCGATATCGCGGCCGTCGAGCACCGCGCCGCCTGACCGCGCCGCAAACGCTCGCTGGAAGGCCATCAGCGCATCGCGCACCACCGGATGGATGGCAACCTGCGAGGCGAGTTCGCCTGCGTCGTGACCGCGCAGGCTCGGATCGGTAAGACGCGCCAGGTCGATTGTCGCCGCGATCTTCCCCGCAACCAGCGCATTGTCGAGATCGAGCTTCTGCTCGGCCATCGTCTTGCCGACCAGCCTGTAGAGCAGCCCGGTGTCAAGGTACGGCAGGCCATAGTGCGCAGCCAGCCGATGGGCGAGCGTGCCCTTGCCCGCCGCGGCCGGCCCGTCGATGGCTATGATCATGCCCGCGGGGCGCCGTCTGCGTCGGCGAGATGCGCGCCGAGCCCCACCATCAGGTTGCGGAATTCCGGATAGCTGGTGGCAATTGGACGGGCATCGTCGATGGTTACCGCATTCTTGCTCGCCAGACCGAGCACAAGAAAACTCATCGCGATGCGGTGGTCGAGGTGCGTGGCGACGGTGCCGCCGCCCTCCACGGTCGCGCCACCATGCACCTTCAGCGTCTCCGGCGTATCCTCCGCCTTGACGCCATTCACCTTCAGTCCCGCCATGACGGTGGCGACGCGATCCGATTCCTTGAAGCGCAACTCGCCTATCCCCTCCATGTGCGTGACGCCCTCGGCAAATGCCGCCGCCACCGCCAGCACGGGATATTCGTCGATCATCGACGGTGCCCGCGTCGCTGGCACGGTGATTCCTTTGAGTCGGCTTGCCTTGACGCGGATGTCGCCGACCTCCTCGCCGCCCACCCGCCGTTGGTTGGCAATGGCGATGTCGCCGCCCATCTCGATCAGCGTTTCGATGAGACCGGTTCGCGTCGGATTAAGCAGCACGTTCTCCACCGTTACATCAGAGCCCTCGACGATCAGCGCCGCGACGATGGTAAAGGCCGCCGAGCTCGGGTCGCTCGGCACGACGATGACTTGCGGCTTGAGCGCCGTGCCACCCTCCAGCCGAACGACGCGGGAGCCGTCCTCCGCCGTCTCGATCTCGATCGCCGCGCCGAACGCTGTCAGCATCCTCTCCGTATGATCGCGGGTCGCCGTCGGCTCGATAATCGTGGTCACCCCCGGCGAGTTCAGCGCCGCCAGCAGCACGCAGGATTTGACCTGTGCCGAGGGTACGTTCAGCCGGAATTCGATCGGGATCAAAGCCTCCGGACCCTTCAGCGTTGCCGGCAGCTTGTCGCCTGCTCGCGCCAGAATCTGCACCCCCATCCGCCGCAGCGGGTCGAACACGCGCCCCATCGGCCGCTTCACGAGGGAAGCGTCGCCGGTGAACGTGGTGGTGAAATTGTGGCTGGCGGCGATCCCCATCGTGAGGCGTGCGCCGGTGCCGGCGTTGCCGAAATCGACCACGCGGTCCGGCTCCAGCATGCCGCCGACGCCCAGCCCGGCAACGCGCCACGTGCCTTGGCCGCTACGTGTCACCGTGGCGCCGAAGGCGCGCATCGCCTCTGCCGTCGACAGCACGTCCTCGCCCTCGAGCAATCCCTCGATCGACGTTTCCCCGATTGCCAGCGCGCCCAGCATCAGTGCGCGATGCGAGATGGATTTGTCGCCGGGCGGCCGGACCGTGCCCTTCAGCGGTCCTGACCGCTTGGCGCTGAGCGGCCTTGCGGCGTCCTCGGTCGGCATGGGTCTGTGGCTCCGCTGCTGGGCGCTGCTCGGATAGCACAGCCCGCCAGACCCGTCACCCGGACGGACCGGACGCCAAAGAAATGCTTTTGACAGGGCCGGTCGCCCGGACTATGGGGGGGCCGCCCAAGGCTCCGGGACGAGGAAGAACGTGGCGAAAGCTCAGCTTGGCACCAAACGCATCTGCCCGAATTGCGGGGCGAGGTACTACGACCTCAACCACAATCCGATCATATGTCCGCGTTGCGGCACCCGCTTCGAAGTAGCCGCCGCTCCCAGCCGTACCCGCGCCGCGCCGGCCAAGGTCGTGCCCGAAGAGGTCGAGGTGGAAATCGACGTCAAGGATCCCGTCGAGGTCGTCTCTCTTGAGGAGGCCGACGACGAAGCGGCGGCAGGCGGCGCCGTAAAGGTCGAAGGTGGCGACGACGAGGAAGCGATCGAAAAGGAGGAGGACGATACCTTCCTCGCGGAAGAGGACGAAGAGGAAGACGTCGAGGACATCATCGGCGACGTCGACGAGGAGGAGACCTAGCTGACTGTCTCACGGCGGGCGGGCGAGGCTTGATCGTCAGAGAGGCCCAGCCTAAGGTCCGCGGCCGTCGCGGGGCCGGTCGGCCTCCCACCCCATAGTTTCCCGGTTAGGGGCCATAGCTCAGATGGGAGAGCGCCTGAATGGCATTCAGGAGGTCGGCGGTTCGATCCCGCCTGGCTCCACCAAAACTACCTCGCCACCCCAATCGCTTCAGATAAGGAACTATTTGATCTGTCGCGCCGCGCGCATCGAGGGCGCTTCCATGAGCGCGTGGAAAACGTAGGCAGCGAGCAGGGACGCCAGCACGGCGATCGCGATTCCAGTGATTTGTATGACCGGCCGCGCTGGAAGGCGTTCAACGAGTGTGAAGACTCTCCCTCCGATCGGATTGTGGAGGAGGTAGAGCGAGTAGGAGAGGCTGCCGGCGAGGGAGAGCAACCGCAAGTTCCTCGGCCACGGCGCGAGAATCAAGGCGCTGCCGAGGAGCCCGCTCAGCATATCGTCGGTTCCGACCGTTCGCGCACAGACTGCAGCGAAGGCGGCGGTCCACAGCGCCACCTCGACCCAGTGCAGCCGGCGTTCGAACCAGAGAAATGTTGTGAAACCGAAACCGAAGAGCGGGAGATAGCAGAAGACAAGGCGCGAATCGCCGCCGAGATAAAACGCGGCCGCCAATGCGCCGAGAAGGAAGAGACGGGCAGTCCATTGCGATCGGCTGATCAGGGCCGAGGCGGTGAAGAGCATGAGGATGTAGTACTGAAACTCGATTGCGAGCGTCCAATACGCAGCGTTAAGCCACTGCGCGCCATTCACCCACGGAACCAGATAGGCGACATGAAGCAGTACGTCGCGGAACTCGACGTGGGGAAGGATTGCCCGCGACCAGGGGGTGAGATAGGCAGCGTATGGAAGCGCCACGCATAGCATCACCGATGCGAGGTAAGGCGGCTCGAGCCGGACGATCCGGGCGAAGAAGAACCTGAGGCCATCCGTACGCAGGCGGTAGCCGCTCGCCGCCATCGCGTAGGGGATGATGAAACCCGAGATCACGAAGAAAACGTCGACGCCGAGATAGCCATATTGACCGCTGACCTTCAGGAGGCCCGGCGGGCAGTCGTCGTTGGCGACCGTGAAGTGGAACCACATCACCGCGAGGGCCGCCAGTCCGCGCATGTATTCGATGTGGGCGAGGCGATGCTGCGAACCCGCCCGCGTTTTCAGCGAAGGCCGCCCGTCAAGATTGCGCCAGCGGGCGAGCCTGAAAAGCCCGTTTGCGCCGCCATGGCCGGAAGGGAGCGCAGTATCGCCGCTGGCGTCGGCAGCCGCATGAGCGTGCTGTTCGACGGTGTTCATGGCAGCACGAACGTCGGGGGCGACGGTCATCGAGCGGAAGGCCCCTCCGCGCCGGCGCGTCGCTGCAGGGCGCCGATCGCGGAGACAAAGCCGAGAAGAGCGCCGACGAACAGCGCACCCCGCTGAGCCCAGACGAACTGGTCGAGGTTGCTGGCCAGGAGCGCGGCGGAAAGACCGAGGACGCAGAAGAGCGAGGATGCGTGCGCGAAGGCGTCGGCGCTGCGCCTAATGGCGAAACTTGCGGATGCGATCGGCAGCGCGAAGAGCCAGATGCAGATGACGAAGGCCGGCGTTCCGAGCGCCATCCAGAGGCCGAACACCGCGTTGTGCGGATCATAGTCCCAGTAGGGCAGAATGGAGCTGATATCCGCAACCGGAAACACCTTGTCGAAGGGCTTGCCGAACCCGGTGCCGAGCGGATGCTCTCGCACCGTCGACCAGAGATCCAAATTCTCGCCAGCGCGGTAGACGTTGGAGGAATAGTCGTTGGCATCGCTCGCGGCGAAGATCGAGCGCACCTTCTCGGCCGGGACACCGAGCGATCCCGGGTCGCCCCAGAAGAGAACGAGAAAAAGCCCGGCGGCGGCGGCCGCGGCCGCTAGCAGGCCAAAGGCAAGACGACGCTTGTCGATTAGGACAAAGGGCAGGAGCAGCGCGCCCATGCCGAATGCCGCATAGCCCGCCCGACGTAGATTGAGGACAAGTGCGGCGAGGAGCAGCGTTCCGGCCAAAAGTGCCAGGACGTTGGTGCGCAGGCGCCTGTCGTAGAGCGCAAGCGCGAGCAGGAAGAAGAAAGCGGCGCCGAAGAAGATCGAGTCTTCGTGCCCGACCAGCTCGCGCCAGCCGGAGAAGTGCGCATGCGCGAGGGCGAAGAACACCCAGACGGTGAGTGCGGCCTTGAGCACGATCGCCATGATCATCGCGCCGAGCATAAGCCGTAGGTCCGCATTGTTGCGGATGACCTGCGTCAGCAGGATGGCGATCGTCGCGATATGGAAATAGGGCCGCACCTGCCAGAGCGCCGGCTTTATCGCGCCCCCCGTCGCCATTCCCGTTCCGAACATCAGCAGGACGGCACCGGCGAACGCCGCTACGACCAACATTTCCGCGGTCACGGTCGGGCGCCGCCTCTCCACCCACATCCAGCCGATCGCCGAGGACGCTCCGAGTGCTAGCAGCGCCTCGATCGTGTTGAACCTCAGCCATCCGGCCGCATTGCCGGCGGCGGGATCGAAGAGCTTCCACCAGTTGTCGAAGAGCACGTGACCGAGGCGGTGCGCGACGGTCGGAAACTCGCGGACGGTGTCGTCGCTGAGGATCGGCAGGACGATGAGCGCGATGCATGCGATCGTCGTGACGGCGTGAAGGAGGCGCGCGACAGGGGCCGCGGCGTGCGATGCTGGGGCCGCCTCGACCGGCGCGCCGGCACGGCCGCCCGCAACCGCTTCCGCTCCTGCGGCAATGGCGGTCGTCAAGGAGTGTCTCCCGTTCCCGATGGGCGATGGCGCATGTCGTCCGGACCTCTCCGATCAGCCGAGGGGGACGAAATAGAGCCAGCCGAGCGCGGCCGCGACGAGCGCGGTCGTGCCCGCAAGCAGATACGCCCGCATGCGGGCCGCCGTCCGCGACGCCTGTCCGGCAACAACCCCGAAGAGGATCACGGCGAGCGACAGCGTGATAGTCGGCTGCGCCTGTGCGGCGCGGAAAGCCTTGGCGTCTCGCGTGGCGTCCGCGAGTTCGCGTTGCAACCCTTCGTCGTGCGGCTGCAGCGCGGCGGCCCTCTTGAGGAGGGCTCGCGCATCCGGATAGTGCTGATCGAAGCGCTCGATCGCAGCCAGCGCTCGCAGTGCATCGACGTTATCGGGTGCGGATGCGAGAAGCGCGTTCAGCAGGCGCCTCGCGCCCACAAGATCGCCGGTATCGCCCAACATGCGGCCAAGAAGAACCTGGGCGGCTTGGTCGGACGGTGCCTCATCGGCCCATCGGCGGACGGTGGAAAGCGCCTCCTCCTCTCGGCCCGGAGCGTCGCGAACGATCGTTGCCCAGTCAGCGTGCCAGCCGCGATCATCGGGGGCGAGGGCGAGGCGCCGATCCGCCTCCTCAGCGGCCTTTGCAAAATCCCTGGAGCCGTAATACGCCCACGCAAGGCCCTCGTGCGCCTTGAGGCTCGATGGGTTGTCGCTCAGTACCTTGTCGAAGTCCTCTATAGCTGCTTCGAACTTGCCCGCGTCGAGCTCACTGTTGCCGTCGGCCAGCGGCCCGCCATCGGCCGAGGCCCGCGACAAGAGGAGCAGGAGCAATACGAGCGCTGCGGTGGCGAATCTTGCCCCGGCACCGACCGTCCTGGTGGAAATGTACGCTGTCCCAAGCATAGGTCCGTCCGTGATACCCGCCACTCAGGCGGCAGGCGGCGCCGGAAGTCCACCGATTAGTGCGCCATTGGTTAAGTGCCGTTCGGCGCCGCGATGCGAGCCGTTGCCGCACGTGCCACGTTCCGGCGCGCCATGTGTCGGCGATTGCGGCGCGGGCGCAGAATGCTCGGGCATATGGACGAAAAAGGCGACCCTTATAGGTCGCCGATTGCGGCGATTGCGTTGGATGACGCTTACCCGCAAGTAGCAGTAGAGTTTCGTTCTCGTCGCGCGGCCGCCCACCGTAGGCGCGGCGACGCTGGCAATGAATACGCCGACGATCAGTGAGAGACAGAAAAAGAGACCGAATTTCTCTGTTCCGTTTCGCGCGTCTAGTAACAAACACTCCGGCAATGATCGCCGATCAGGCGACCGCAGAACGAGAAGACTCAGCGCCGCTGACTGGCGCGATCAAGCGGGCAGGATATTTCGAAGGCCATGGATTTTCGTTCAGTGCCATAATATGGCGAGGAGAATGATGATCGGAATAGGAACTCCGAGAAGCCAGAGGAGAATCGACCGGCCCATGGGCGCCTCCGTTTGAAGTGTCGACAAGCGGGCAGTAACGTGCCTGTGACACCAAGGTTCCGGGACCTCCGATTCAGTCGGGCGGCGAATTTTTCGGGTGGCTCGCGCCAAAAATGATGGACCGAGGGAACGTTCGTGCGGCCCTGGAGTTTTTCATGGACTGGAGGGCCTTAACCAATGGAGAGGCCTTATGAAGCTCTCGATCTATACATTGTCGATGCTGGCTGCGTTTGCGGTCGGCGGATCGGCGCTTGCCGCGACTGCCACTACGACTGGCCCAGCGGCAGCAGGCACCGCCGACATGACCGGCATGGCTTCGCTGGGCGTCGACATCAGTGCAGCGGGAACCACCCCTGATTCAGTCGCAACGTTCGTCGGCGGTTTGTCGACCGATCAGCAATCAGGCGTCAAGAACGGCTGTCAAAGCATTGTCGCCAATCCGACAGCGGCGAGCCCCAACGTTCTCGGCTTCTGCAAGAACTTGAACGGCGGCAACTAGCCCGCTCCACCGTATGTGACCCGGTCCTGGCGCTTGGCGGCAGGGCCGGGCGTCTATTGGCAGAGAGGCCAGACGCTCGCTGCAGCGCCAGCGTGGATGTAAAGCAGGGGTTCACCCGTTGGCAGCTCGCCGCGCGATGTCAGGATTTTCTGTAGCTCGGGGGAATACGCTGGCGTGAAATAGCTGAGCGGTTGAACGCCGTTCGGCATCTCGCCGGCTGCAGTCACGCTGCCGCTCGGCCATATGGCGAATTTATGGAATCCGAATTCGGCGCTTTTGGTAATGCAGGAGTGTGCGCGCAAGAGATCGGCGAAAAGCGTGCACGCCGAATCGCAGGACCCGGCGAAAGTCATGTGGATGTCGGAAGCCATCGCCTCGTCGGCAGCGTCTTCGAAAATCTTGACCTGACCGCCACGGCTATACCAGACCACACAATTGCTGTGCTGTGTCTCGGTGCAACCGAACAGTGTCTTGAGCGGCCCAGCGGTCGCCGGCGTTGCAATTGCCGCGGCTGCCAGTATCGCAGCGAGCAACAGACTAAGTCGCATCAGCGCCCCCACGCGAATCGCCCTGCAACGTAACCTATCTGCGTTTTCCCGGGCAAATGGGCTGCTCGCAAGCGTTGTGAAAACCTCGCTAACGGCGGCTCGCTTACACGGCCCCGCCACCAAATCTTGATTGGCCGCCCGAAACCTTTGATGGCAAGGGAGCGTAGTCAGTTCAGCGGGAAGGGAGGTCGCACATGTCGGTCACGTCATCCGCTAATTTGCCACTCGTCCCTGGAGGCCGCGTCCTCATCCGCCGCCACACGCTGTTGGTCCGCATCACGCACTGGATCAACGTCGTCTGCATTCTCTTCCTGGTGATGAGCGGCCTGCAGATATTCAACGCCACGCCGGCGCTCTATCTCGGCCAGAAGGCGGACTTCGCGCATCCCGTGGCGAGCCTGACCGCGCAGAACTCGCAGCAGGGTCCGATCGGCATCACCCAGATCGGCGGCGCACGCTTCAACACCACCGGCGTTCTCGGTCTCTCCACCTACGATGGCGAGCCCGCCGCGCGCGGCTTTCCTGGGTGGATCACGCTGCCCAGCTACCAGGATCTCGCCACTGGCCGGCGCTGGCATTTCTTCTTTGCCTGGCTCTTTGTCATTAATGGCGCCGTCTACCTAGTTGCCAGCCTCGCCAATCGCCACATCTGGCAGGATCTCGTGCCGACTGGCGCCGAGCTACGCGCTATCCCGAGCTCAATCCTCCATCACCTGCAGCTTCGCTTCGCCCATGTGCGCGAATACAACGTGCTGCAAAAGCTCGCCTACCTGATTATCGTGGTCGCCGTACTGCCGCTGATTGTTCTCGCTGGCATGACCATGTCGCCGGGCCTCGACAGCGCCTTTCCGTGGCTGGTCCACGTCTTCTTCGGTCGCCAGACCGCGCGCACTATCCACTTCATCCTCGCCACGACGATCGTGCTGTTTGTCGTGGTCCACGTCGTCATGGTTCTGGTCTCCGGCGTCTGGAACAACCTCCGCTCCATGGTCACCGGCCGCTACGCCGTTGAAGCCGAGAGCGAGCCCCATGTTGACTGAGCGCAAGCGCAACCCTTCACGGCCGACCCGGCGCGGGCTGCTCGTCGGCATCGCCGCCACGGCCGGCACAGCCGTCCTTGCCGGTTGCGATCAACTGGACATGGTCGCACAACAGGGCTCGTGGTTCCGCGACCGCGTCCTTCACCTGGGCGAGGATTTTAACCGCACGGTCCAGCGCTTTTTCCTGAACCCGAACAGCCTCGCCCATGAATTCACCGACGCCGACATCTCGACGGATTTCAAGGCGAACGGCAGCACCGATCCGGACGATCCCGCCTATCGGGCGATGGCCGCCAATGGTTTCGCCGACTGGAAGCTGGAAGTGGGCGGCCTTGTCGAAAAGCCGATGTCGTTCTCGCTCGCCGATCTTCGCGCCATGCCGTCGCGCACCCAGATCACGCGCCACGACTGCGTCGAAGGGTGGAGCTGCATAGGCAAGTGGACCGGCGTGCCGCTGGCGCTGGTTCTGGAGAAGGTCGGCGTCAAGCCGCAGGGCCGCTACGTCATGTTCACCTGCGCCGACATGCTCGAGCAGACCCTCGATGGCACCGGCCGCTACTACGAGACGCTGGGCTTTGAGGACGCCTACCATCCGCAGACCATCCTGGCCTACGACATGAACGGCGAGACGCTGACCGTCCCGCACGGCGCGCCGCTGCGCGTCCGCGTCGAACGCCAGCTCGGCTACAAGATGGCCAAGTACGTCATGAAGATTGACATCATCGACGACTACTCCAGCGTCAGCCGCGGCAATGGCGGCTTCTGGGAAGATCGCGGCTACGACTGGTACGCCGGCATCTGACGCGCGGCCTCTTGCAATCAGCGCCGATACCCGATTGCCTGTGCGCCGCCGCAACTTCGGCGGCGTCGGGGAGAAAATTTAATGGCTCGCGGCAGCAAGGACAGAGTCGTCTGGGGCGTGATTTCGACGGCCGACATCGGGCTGAAGAAGGTCATCCCCGGCATGATGAAGTCCAGGCACATCGAGATTCGCGCCATCGCCTCGCGTGCGCTGCCCGCCGCGAAAAAAGCGGCCAAAAAACTCGGCGTCCCGGTCGCCTACGGCTCCTATGAAGAACTGCTCGACGACCCCGAGATCGAGGCGATCTACAATCCGCTGCCCAACCATCTGCACGTGCCTCTCACGCTCGCCGCCGCAAGGAAGGGCAAGCACGTTCTGTGCGAGAAGCCGCTGTCGATCACCGCCGCCGAGGCCGAGACCCTGCGCTCGGCGCCGCGCGGCATCATCATCGCCGAGGCCTTCATGGTGCGTTGCCATCCGCAATGGATCAGGGCGCGCGAGATCGTCCGCTCGGGCAAGCTCGGCACGCTGCGCGCCGTGCAAAGTCTGTTCAGCTACTACAATGTCGATCCGCAGAACGTCCGCAACATGGCCGACATCGGCGGCGGCGCCCTTTACGACATTGGCTGCTACCCGATCGTCGTCTCGCGTTACATATTTGGCAGCGAACCCAGGCGGGTGATCTCGCTCGTCGATCGCGACCCGAATTTCCGCACGGACCGCACGACGAGCGCGATCCTCGATTTTGGCGAAGGACGCCAGGTGACCTTTACCGTCTCCACCCAGGCAGCCGCCTACCAGCGCGTTCATATCCTCGGCACCAAGGGGCGGCTCGAGGTGCAGATCCCCTATAACGCTCCGCAGGGCGCCGCGACGACACTGTTCCTCGACACCGGGAAGCAGCTCGGCGACGCTTCGGCGAAGCCGATCAGGCTGCCGATGGCCGACCAGTACCAGCTCCAGGGAGAGGCCTTCGCCCGCATGGTGCGTGGCAAGGAGAAGGTCGCCTTCGGGCTTGAGGACGCCATTTTGCAGATGCGCGTTCTTGATGCCCTGTTCCGCTCGGAGAGGTCGGGAAGCTGGGAAAAACCCTAGGCGGGGAGTCGCTTGAACCGACCAGCCGGTGCCCCCATATCTGGCTTGTCCCGGGTGCCGCTGTTGGGCTCGGGAGCCAAAGGTCGCTTGACGACGAGGACCGCCCCGATGACGCGCATTTCCGCGTTTTCCAGCCCACTTCTGCTCGGTTTCGATGAGATCGAGCGCGCCCTCGACCGCCTCTCCAAGGCGGCCGGCGACGGATATCCGCCCTACAACATCGAGCGCCTGGCCCGCACCGACGCGAAGGCGGAGACCTTGCGTATCACGCTCGCTGTCGCCGGTTTCGAGACTGACGATCTCGACGTGACGGTGGAGGAGAATGAGCTGGTCATCCGCGGCAGGCAGAAGGACGAACCGGCGCGCGAGTATCTCCATCGGGGCATCGCCGCCCGCCAGTTCCAGAAAACCTTCGTCCTCGCCGAGGGGATCGAAGTAACCGGCGCCTCGTTGCGGGATGGCTTGCTTTCGGTCGATCTGGCGCGGCCCCAGAGTGAGCGGGTAGCCCGGCAGATCGTTATCAACGGACGCGGCTGAAACCGGTCCAGGAGGGTAGTGCGATGACCAGTGAAAAGAATCTGATGACTCCGGAAAACTTCGCCGGCCTGGGCGGCGGACGGATCGCCTATGTGCGTCCGTTGAATGCCGATCAGGCGCGCGGAATGTTTCCGTCGATGCCCAAGGTTGCCCCCGGCCTTGAGCTGTGGGCGCTGCTTGGCGCCGACGGATCGCCGATCATGCTCGCCGACAGCCGCGAGGCCGTCGTGCTCAACGCCCACGAGAACGAGCTGGAGCCGGTCAGTCTCCACTAGCTCGATTATTGAAGGATATTTTTGTCCGCCTCTCGCTATTCGCGAGGGGCGGATTCGTTTCAGGCCGCGTGGTCGGCGGCGCTCTCGGTCAGCACGGCATAGAGTGCCGAGGCGTCTGACGAGGCCCTGAGCTTGCCGGCAATGCCCGGCTCGCGGAACAGGCGGGCGACGCGCGCCAGCGCCTTCAGGTGGTCGGCCCCTGCGCTTTCCGGCGCGAGCAGCAGGAAGATCAGATCGACCGGCGTTTCGTCGAGCGCTTCGAAGTCGATCGGCTTCGGCAGCCGCGCGAACATTCCGAAGATGTGGTCGAGCTTGGCCAGTTTGCCATGCGGGATAGCGATGCCGCCGCCGACGCCGGTCGAGCCCAGCTTCTCGCGCTTGTTGAGCGTGTCGAAGATATCGCGCTCCTCGACGCCTGTCATGGCGGCGGCCTTCTCGGCGATCGCCTGCAACACCTGTTTCTTGCTGTTCGCCTTGAGTGAAGGCAGGATTGCCTCCGGCGTTATGACGTCACTCAGGTCCATGTTGTCCACTCGTGCCAAATGCAGGCGGCACCGCTGGTCGCCGCCCGTGCTGCCCCACCTAGTGCGTCGTGCTTTCCTTTTTCGCGGAGAGCGCAGGATCGATCCAGCCGATGTGGCCGTCGCTCCGCCGGTAGACGACGTTGACGCCGCCATGCGCGGCGTGACGAAAGACGACGACCGGCGCGTCGCTGAGATCGAGCGCCATCACCGCGCCGCTGACGGTAAGGGTGTCCAGATCGGACGCCTGTTCGGCGATGATCGTCGGATCGCTCTCCGTCGCGGCCTCGCTGTTCTCGTCCGGCGCGGCGATTACATATTCCATCGCCGGCGTGGTTTCGCCGCGCCGGCCGTGACGATGCTCTTTCAGGCGCCGCTTGTAGCGCCGCAGGCGCTTTTCGATTCGCTCGGCAGCGCGATCGAAGCTCTGGTGGGCGTCCTGCCCGTGGCCATGGGCCTGGAGCACGATGCCGGTGTCGAGATGGATGGCGCAGTCGGTCTTGAAACCGGAGCCCTCGCGCTCGACAGTGACGTGACCGGTGAAGCCGCCGTCGAAATATTTCTCCAATGCGTCCGAGACGCGCGCCTCAACGTGGCTGCGAAACGATTCGCCAATGTCGACGCTCTTGCCGGAAATGCGCAGGCCCATGGGGGCTTCGAACCTTCTCGACTTCGTGGCTCGGTTCGCCAGCTTCGAGGCCGACGACCTTGGCCCCCATTTATGGCAACGACAGTAAATCGCCGGGCCGACTTTTAACGATGTTCCCGCTCGTCTGGGCCATCCTGCCGCCGCCCGGTGGCTGCTGGGCGCTCCTTCTAGGGAGGCCTGCCGCACAAGTCAACCGATAGGAAAAACCCTTGTAATCGCCGACGCTTGGCTCAGTCGGCGGGCTGCTTTTCGCGACGCCGCTGGACCGAAGAAGGGATGCGCATTGCCTCGCGATATTTCGCCACCGTGCGGCGCGCGATATCGACCCCCGAGTCGCGCAGCATCCTCACGATCGTGTCGTCGGAGAGGATCGCCGCCACCGGCTCATCCTCGATCAGCTTGCGAATACGGTAGCGTACCGCCTCCGCCGAATGGGCTTCGCCGCCTTCCGCCGAGGCGATCGACGCGGTGAAGAAATACTTCAGTTCGAAGATGCCGCGCGGCGTCGCCATGTATTTGTTGGAGGTCACGCGCGACACTGTCGATTCGTGCATGCTGATCGCCTCGGCGATCGTCTTCAGGTTCAACGGCCGCAGGTGCTGAACGCCCTCGGCGAGGAAGGCATCCTGCTGGCGCACGATCTCGCTCGCCACTTTGAGAATGGTCCGTGCCCGTTGATCGAGGCTCTTCACCAGCCAGTTCGCGGTCTGCAGTGCCTCGGCGAGATAGGCCTTGTCGCCGTCGCTTTTGCGGTGCCGCGCGACAGTCGCGTAATACGACTGGTTGACCAGTACCTTCGGCAGCGTGCCTGAATTGAGTTCGACCAGCCAGGCGCCGTCCGGCCCCTGGCGCACGATCACGTCCGGGATGACCGGCTGAACCTGCGCCGAGCCGAACGAACTGCCCGGCTTCGGATTGAGCGCGCGCAATTCCGCCAGCATCTCGGTGAGATCTTCCTCGTCGACACCGCACAGCCGCCGCAAGGCGGCATTTTCGCGCTTGGCCACCAGGTCGAGATTTGCCACCAGGCGCTGCATGGCCGGATCGAAGCGGTCGCTGTCACGGAGCTGGATTGCCAGGCACTCGGCGAGATCGCGCGCGCCTACGCCGACCGGTTCGAATGTCTGGATGATGGCCAGCGTCTTCTCCACGAGCGGTAGCGGCGCGGCAAGGCGCGTCGCGATACCCTCCAGATCGGCGCGCAGATACCCGGTCTCGTCGATCTCGTTGACCAGTGTCTGGCCGATGAGCAGCATTGCCGGCTCCTGCACGGCAAGCCCGAGTTGGCTAGCGAGATGATCGGCCAGCGTCCGCTCCTCGGCGACGAAGGCTTCGAGGTTGTAGTCCTCCGAGGAAACCGGTTGACGCGTCGGTGTCGTCTGCCAGTTTTCGGACGGCATGACGGGAGTTTCATTGGCGGGCTTTGCGGGGGCATCGTCGGGAAACACGTTGCTGAGGTCGGTGTCGAGCTTCTCGGGAATCCGGGCCGCCGCTTCCCTCTCCAGCCGCGTCTCCAGCCAGTCGGCGCCGTCCGAGTCTCCGCCTGCCTCGCCGCTCATGATTGTTTCGCCAAACGCGGCTGGGTCCGCGATGTCGTTCTCCGCGCCACCATCCGCTTCGCCGTCGCTTACGACCTCGAATCCTTCCTCGCCGTCGGCCCGTTCGAGCAGCGGGTTGCGCTCCAGTTCGGCGTCGACGTAGGCGAGGAGGTCGAGATTGGAGAGCTGGAGAAGCTTGATCGCCTGCATCAACTGCGGCGTCATCACCAGCGATTGGCTGTGGCGAAGCTCAAGCTTGTGTGAAAGCGCCATGGACGCGGAAGCCCTCGGTACGCGAGGCTTGCCCGATTGGTCCGGAAATTGCTTGCCTCGCCCCTTCGGTACCTGAATCCGGCGCCGGGTTAAAGGCTAAATTGCTCGCCTAGGTAAAGACGCCGCACTTCCGGGCTGGCAACGATGTCGTCCGGGCGGCCCTCGTAGAGCACTTCCCCCGAATGAATGATGTAGGCGCGGTCGATGAGGCCGAGTGTCTCACGCACGTTGTGATCGGTGATCAGCACGCCGATTCCGAGGCTGGTGAGGTGGCGGACGAGGTTCTGGATATCGCCGACCGCGATCGGGTCGACACCGGTAAACGGCTCGTCGAGGAGCATGAACGCCGGCCGGCTGGCGAGCGCCCGTGCGATTTCCGCCCGCCGCCGTTCTCCTCCCGAGAGCGACACCGCCGGCGCCTTGCGCAGGTGCCCGATGCGGAATTCCGAAAGCAGGGCCTCCAGATGGTCCTCGCGCTGCCGCTTGTCGGGTTCGACGACTTCCAGGATCGAGCGGATGTTCTGCTCAACCGTCATCGCCCGAAAGATCGATGCTTCCTGCGGCAGGTAGCCGATGCCGAGCCGCGCCCGCTGGTACATCGGCATGCCCGAGATATCGTGGCCGTCGATGTCGATAACGCCGCGGTCGGCGCGCACCAGGCCGGTAATCATGTAGAAGATGGTGGTCTTGCCGGCGCCGTTCGGGCCGAGCAACCCCACGGCTTCCCCGCGAGCCACCGCAAGACTTGCATCGCGCACCACAGAGCGGCCGCGGTAAGCCTTGACCAGGCCGCGCGCCACCAGCCATCCGCGTCCGCCGGCGTCGGGCACCAGCCGGGACGGCGGCTTGGCCGCGGCCCCGCGTTTTTTCCCGCGGCGCGGTTCGGCGCTGGGAGCATCCCGGTCAGCCGAGCGAGCGGCGGCACGGTTGTGCCCGGATCGATCCGTCCCCCGGCCGGAATAGCTGGAAACCGCCAACGCGCTGATACCTCTATTCAGTTGACCGGCAGATAAGCTGACCGCTCTCTGCCTGTCGAGGGGCTTGTGACCGGCGCCACTATTGGGCTGGCGTCGCGCCGGGCGATTGCCCGGGAGTGATCCCGCCGGGCGAAAATACGCCGCGGATCTGCTTGCCCGGATCCTGCTCGACACGCGCCCGCCCCGTCGCGAGGTTGACGATGAGGCGGCTGCCGGTAATCACGTTGTCGCCCTGCGACAGCACGACGCCGCCCGCAACCGTGATGGTGTTCGCCTTCATGTCGACCACCGCATTGTCGCCCGTCACCGTCTGCGCGCCCGACACCACCGAGATTTTCCCGCCCGCCTCGATCCGCGTGAACGCGCTGCTCGCCGTCGCGTCGGTGCCGGAATAGAGCGTCACCGTCCCCGCCTTCATCAGCGTGTTGCCGCGCTTGATCGTGACGCCGCCGCTGAACACCGAAATGCGCTGGGTACCCTCCTCATGCACCTCCAGCGCCTGCGCATCGACCTGGATGGGATCCTTCGACTTCGCCTGGAATCCGGCGAACAGGTCCGAGGCCGCGTCGGCAAGGGCCGGCGAAGCCGCCAGGCTGAGGCCGGCGAGAACGGCAGATGCGAATAAAAAATGTCTCATGGGCTGGTCGTTGCGCCGGATGGGGTGACTAGATCACCGGAAGGAAGATAGGTAACCGAGACGCCGTTGGAGAAGGCGAGGCGCTTTCCGCGATCGGTGACGGTGACTGCGTTGGCGTGGATGCTGCCTTCGGCCGTCGTCAATTCGAGCGGCTGGGTTGAAGTAAGCGTGCCCTTGCCGAGATCGACGTTGGCTTCCATGAACTTGCCGGTATAGCCGTTGGTCGTCTGCATGTTTATGCCGTCCTTGAGGACGAGCGTGTTGGTGTTGCCATTGTAAACTCCGACGCCGGCGTCGACGGTTGCCACGCCCGCCTCGTCGAGGCCGAAGTGGCCGACGATCGTCTTGAACGTGACCACCTTTGGATCGTCGAGACTCTGCACAGCGGTATCGGCTTTCACCTCGTAGGCACGGCGGGTTCCTTCGAAACCCGATATATGCGGTTTCTGCATGACGACGCTGTTCGATTTGACGTCGATGCCGGAAATTGCCACCAGCGAGGCAAGGTCTCCCGGGATGACGCGTGCCGTTGCCCACACCGCCAGCACCGCGACGATCGCCAGAGTCGGCAGGACGAACTTGAGCCGGCGCACGAGGCGGCTGTGCTTCGCGGCCTTGTCGAATGCCCCCTCGTCGCGCGCAAGGGAGGGATTGTAGCGCGCCCGCGCCACCGGGGCCGGCGGATCTTCCTCCAGAGTGTCGTTGCGGTAGTCGGTCATGATGTCCGTCGGTACGTCGCCTGTCCCGATCTCTGCGAAAGCCAGGGGGGACATTGTGAAGGCAAGCCGCCTCTGCCGCAATCGGAATGGCCGCCGTGAGAAAACGGCGCGAACAGCCGGCGGTGCCGGTGTCCCGAGCTATAGTCAGGAATGGGCGAAGATGTCCTCTTCGCCCCAGCCCGCAAGATCGAGGGCGGCACGCGTCGGCAGGAACCGGAAGCAGGCTTCCGCCAATGGACGCCGCCCCTCGCGCTGGAGTCGCTGCTCCAGCTTGTCCCGAATCTGGTGGAGATAGAGAACGTCCGCGGCGGCGTAGGCAAGCTGCGCCTCGGACAGAATGTCGGCCGCCCAGTCGGAACTCTGCATCTGCTTCGACAGGTCGAGGTCGAGCAGGTCCTTGGCGAGGTCCTTCAGCCCGTGCCGGTCGGTGTAGGTGCGCGTCAGCCGCGACGCGATTTTGGTGCAGAAGATCGGCGCGGCCATGACTCCGAAGGTCTGCTGCAGGACAGCGATGTCGAAGCGCGCATAGTGGAAAATCTTGGTGACCGACGGGTCCGTCAGCAGCGCCATCAGGTGCGGCGCTGCTGTCTGTCCCGCCGCGATCTGCACGACGTCGGCGTTGCCGTCGCCGCCGGAAAGCTGCACCAGGCACAGCCGGTCGCGCTGCGGGTTGAGCCCGAGCGTCTCGGTATCGATCGCAACTGCGCCGGCGTAGCGCACGCCTTCGGCAAGGTCGCCCTTGTGGAACCGGATGGTCATGGCAACGCAATATAGGGAAGAATACTTAAGAAGCGGAGACCGGCGATAATCTTGCACCTCAAGCGCTCGCCGCCGATGGGAAGACGCCCCGTAAGGTTCGGAATGCTTTGGCGCGCAGTGGGACCGGTGAAGCACAGGAAACGACAGGCCGGTAGCATCACCGAAACCCCACGATACAAGGCTTTGCTCGCCCGACTCTGGCGCTCCGTCAAATCCCTGTCTGGATCGCGTGGTTTTTGCGGACGCGATGCCAGGCGCGGGACAAGCGCCCAACGGCCGGCGAGCGGTACGCCCTGCTCCCTTCTTCCTCCCCGCTTTCCACAGGGTCTCATGGTTGAAACCCTGGAGCGCCGCCTTCAGACTTGAGCCGTTGTCCGCTTGGCGATCCCAAATCCCCGGCGGTCCAAGACCCCAAATGTCGAAACCGTCGGCTCATCCCTGCGTGGGGTGGACCGGCGGTTTCTGTTGATTGGCCCATTCCGGCGGACGCTCGATTATCCGGTCGGATACGCTTCGCGGCGTGGCCGCCTCATCGTCGCTCATTATGCTCGGACCGGCGGCGCTCAATCGATTGTACGATTTCGCACTTTAATCGTGGAACGCTTTGAAGATCGGCGCGTTGTTTCTTTGCCGCCAGCCCAGTCGCCTGGCGGCTGAAGCCCGAGGAAGTCACCGCAGGGAACCCGGGCGTGTTGTGATCCGCCACCCTTACCAAAGCGTCGCGTCGTGATCGCCCTCGGCCACCCGGGACAGCGGTCGCGCGCCCCGCGCGAATTCTCTCAGTGGCGTATTCCACCTCGCGACAACGCGACGCTTCTCCGACTGGCTGCGATTGACCTGGTGCCAGGGGGTTATCGCGAATCAGCGCTGGCAAACGCCCTCTGAGCCCTCACGGATAGGACGCCAAGACCGTACCAGAGCGCATAGACGAGGATTTGCCCTCTGGGTCGGGCCACGTACCAGCACAGAAGTCCACTACACCGAGCGCGATGGGTGCGTGGGACAAGACGTGCCCCACGACGGGCCTTCTTGCGCAGACCTGTGACGGTCGACGAAGCGGCATCGGAGCTGGCGAATCCAGGGGCCTTTCTGCCGGTCAAATGTCCGGCCTGCGGTGCTGCTCATTGGCATGGACTGGCGAAGCGGCCGGCTGTTGGGTGAAGACGACGAGGAATGAATCGTGGCTGGGGAGCCGTATTTGCTCGGCCGGCAATTTTGATAGGGTTGCTTGATCCCGTCGCCGAGCTGACCCCGCTACGCAGGCCCGCTAACGTCGTCGTGGGGACTTCCCGGGTCATCCTGCACGTGCCGCGCGTGCCGCGGGCGCACGACGTTCGGCCTCCACGAAGCTAGCGCGTCGCTTGTTTCGTTGGTATCCTCCGGCGACGAAGCCGGCCGGCAATCGCCCTTGGGAAATGGCCGCCGCTATTTCCCTCTGAGTGTGTCCTTGAGGCCGCCGACGGCGTTCTGAACCTTGCCCTCGACCTTGTCGGCCTTGCCCTGCGATTCCAGCTTGGCGTCGCCTACCGCCTTGCCAACCGCTTCCTTGATCTTGCCTTTGACGACTTTCGCCGATCCCGCAACTCTGTCCTTGTCCATGGTTCTTCCTCCAGCTGGCTCGAGATCCCTACCCCCCGAGCGGGAGAACGGATCGCCAATCAACAATTGGCCGAGAAGGGCTTCGTCGCCTTGATATCGATCAAGCCCATCCGTCTCTTTGGAGCGTTGGTTTCATACAGCCGAACACGAATCGCTGCGTGACGAACACAGAATAGTTGGATGCTAGGCCGTGAGCTCAGAACGTGTTGCGCGGGTGGCTGACGAGAGTCCGCTTCAGGTTCAACTCCGGAAGTCGGTCGAGATCGGACCCACCTCCGCAACGCGCCATAAGCTGACCTCCCCGCCTCGCAGAGCAATCGGGTCACCCGTGTTTATCGGGCGCGTGTTTTGGCTGCACCGACCAAGCGGCCGGCTCGTCGTCTTTATCTGCTTCGGCCGCCGCGGCCGTAGCCTGCACCCTGCCCGGCGTGTGGTGGGCGGGCGCGTAGATGGCATAGACCTTCATCGGTGTCGCCCCGATATTGGTGATGTTGTGCCAGGTCCCCGCCGGAACCATCACGCACCAACCGTTTGAAACTTCCTTTTCAAAAGTCAGTTTGTCCTTCGCGGCTCCCATCTGCACTCTGCCGCGGCCAGCGTCGAGGCGCAGGAACTGATCGGTTTCCGGATGCGCTTCAAGGCCGATGTCACCGCCGGCGGGGATCGACATCAGCGTTACTTGCAGATAGCGCCCGCTCCAGGCGACTGAACGGTAATTTGTGTTTTCTTTCGTCGCGCGCTCGATGTCGAACGATTGGGGCTGTGGCCCAATGTCTTTGATCCTGTCGGCGGTGCTACTCATGACTGATCTCCTCTAAGGTCGTCGACTTTCTCTTTCGATGCTTGCGTCTTGCGCATTTCGACCCGGCTCTGGCCGAGATCGATTTCCGGCGTCGCGCGCCCTCCAGATTTGCACGAGCAGCAGCGTAACCGTGACAACAGCCGGGCCGATGATGAACCCCGGCGCACCGAATAAGAGCAAGCCGCCAATCAGGGAGATGAATGCTGGAACCGTGTGAAGCCCAAGACGGTTTCCGACCAATATCGGTCGCAAGACGTTGTCGATAGTGCCGACGACGAAAGCGCCCCAGAGTGCGAGTATCAGGGCCTTATTCCAACTTCCGTCAAGTGCGAGCAGCACGGCCGCTGGAATCCAAATGACAAACGCACCCAGAAAAGGCACGACCGACAGCAAGCCCATAACCAGTCCCCAAAGCAGGGGAGCGGGCAGCCCGAGGAACCAGAACATCAATCCACCCAACCCTCCTTGAACAGCGGCGACGGCGAGTGTCCCGTAGACTGTCGCGTGGAGTGTGTCGTTGAAACGACGGAAGACCTGATCGGTCTCTGCCGGTGAAAGAGGCGACAGATCGCGTATCGCTTGTTGAGCGGCCTTTCGATCGCGTAGGAAGTAAAAGAGCAGATAGAAGGTCAACACGACTTCGACAACCTGAAGCACCGAGCCGCGAACGAACGAAGCGCCCAAGTTGCTGAGCCACGTCGCGAAGCTAGCCATCATCGCCGGCAAGTCGATCTGCTGTTCAATCCATGTTCCGACCGGAGCAATTTCCGGGTGAGCATCCAACAACCGCTGGACTGCGCCCGAGGCGAGCCTCGCTTGAATGGAGGCTGCGCTCGTCGCCGCCTCTTCGACGAGGCGCTCTGTGACGAAGGTAGCGGGAGCGGCAACTACCAGCGCCGACAGAAGGACAGAGATCATTGCGCTAAGACTGGCGTGGCGGAGCCTGGTCTCCAGCCTTTCGTGGAGTGGAGCAATCAGTACCGCCAGCGTGAGCGCCCAAGTGATCGCGCCCAAGAACGGAGCCGCCAGCAGAATGCACAAGCCAATCCCGACCGCGATCAATACCACGAGCATCGCCGGCCGAATCCTGTCGGCAATCGGCCGGTCGGTTGAAGCACCTGGTACTTCTGGCGTTGGCTCATTCATCGCGGCAAAAGAACACCGGCCGGCGCCCCCCATGCGTTGTGCCCAGCGAGCAATCTAATAGTTTGCGGCAACTCCAAATATTGACCGAGGTCAAGGGCAAGGTGGGCATAGTCAGGGATCTGCGCGGTCTTGCCGGCGTGGCATCCGCACCGCCCGGGGCGGACGATGGCATGTCTCCAATGTCAAAAACGTGAGCGACCGGGCCAACCGCCAGCGCCCTTTATAAGCCGGAAATACTTCCCGACGCCGACTCTACGACAATGTAGGCCGTCGGGGAGTGCAGTCTCTCGGGCGCCATGCGGTGGCGGTTGCAAGAAAGAGTACCACAGATGTGAACACTGCGACCCGGCGGCGGCGGGCGGGTGGCAGTGAGGTGCGCCGAATCCTATGTCAGGCCAATAATCGACATCTGTCTGCAGCCGAGATCGAAGTTTGTCATCGTCGATTGCCCCCCGCGCGGGCACACATACCCGGTCATCACGGCGGTTGAAATCGGGCAGTGCGCAAGTTGGATGGATCGCCGGGGGCCTGCAATGGATGCTGGGCACAGGCCGCAGCACGGCATGCCCACGATGGCTCTGCTTACGTCTTCGTCTCGGACGCGGGATCGGTTGATCCACCTCAATACAATCTGAGGCGAGGCGTCTTATTTTGAAATAATGGTCGCGCTTCTGCGACTGATGTGCGCGGAGGTATCGCATGTCTTGGTTGCGCCATACATTGGTTGCGCTGGGAGCACTGACAGCGGTGACGCTGGCAGCACAGGCTGCTGAAGCCACTCCTGGCTATGTAACGTCAAGCATCAGTCTGAGAGCTGGCCCGAGCACCAGCTACCCGAGGGTGGTGCTGCTGCAGCGCGGCGCACTGGTCGAAATTCACGGCTGCATCAACCGTTTCGCCTGGTGCGATGTTGACTGGCGCGGGTATCGCGGATGGGCGAAAGGTACATACCTTCAGGTGCTTTATCAGCAGCGCCGGAGGCCACTCGCGACCTACGGCAGATATCTCAGTATCCCGTTCATCGGCTTCGACCTAGATATCTACTGGAACAACTACTATCACAATAGGCCGTTCTTCGGCACGCTACCCCGCTTTCATAAGCAGGGCGGCCAGCCTCCGCAGGGCAATCAGCCTCCGCAAGGTGGCCAGCCTCCGAAGCGTGGCAACGGATGCCCGCAAGGCGCGCATTTTGTGAACGGCAACTGCGTGACCGGCCAGTCGTTCCAGGGCGGCCAGCCCCCCAAGGGCAATCAGTTTAACAAGGGCAATCAGAGCCCCAAGGGGACCCCGGGCCCCGGTGGTGGATGCCCGCCCGGCCAGACCTTCAAGGATGGCAAGTGCGTCGGCAAATAGCCCGGTGCCAGCGCAGCACGACGATCTGAGAGGCGGCCTTCGGGCCGCCTTTTCGATTCTCGCGGGTAGTGGCGCGAGAGAGTCGGCGCACTGCGCTGGACACCGTCCGACGGCCACCACGCCGATATGCTTGTTCTTGGCATCGTACTGGTGTTGGTGGACGATGAAGAAGTTGTCGCCGCCTCTCACTAGGCACCTTATTTGTCCAGCAGGAACCGATGAGCCGCTTGGGGACGCACCCTGAAAGCCACCTGGTTTCCCGCATCGGGTGGCTGAGAGCCGCGGTTTTGGGAGCCAATGATGGCATCGTCTCAACGGCAAGTCTGATTGTGGGCGTTGCGGCAGCTGCGGCGACGAGAAACGAGGTGCTGATCGCCGGCGTTGCCGGTTTGGTTGCCGGAGCCATGTCGATGGCGGCGGGCGAGTACGTCTCGGTTAGTTCGCAAGCTGATACCGAGAACGCCGATCTTGCACGGGAGCGAAAGGAACTGAGTGAGGACAGCACGTCAGAACACAAGGAGCTGGCCGACATCTACGTGAAGCGGGGCCTGCAGCCGGATCTTGCCTACAAAGTCGCCGAGCAACTGATGGTAAAGGACGCACTAGGGGCACATGCACGCGATGAACTGGGAATTTCCGAGATAACAACGGCCCGTCCCATTCAGGCGGCGTTTACTTCGGCGGCGACCTTTTCAATCGGTGCTGCAGCACCATTGTTGGCGGTCCTCTTCGCGCCCGCAGGCCTGCTTGTGCCGATCGTCTCGGTGGCGTCGTTGTTGTTCCTGGCCTTGCTCGGCGCTGTCGGCGCGCGAGCGGGCGGCGCGAACGTGCTGCGGGCTACCGCTCGGGTGACGTTCTGGGGAGCGCTCGCCATGGCCCTGACAGCCGGTATCGGAGCGGTGTTCGGGACTGTGGTCTAGCCGGCGGCACGCCGATCCTGTCGGTGAACGGGATGGTGCTCCGGTCGCACGACCTCTTGATAGGGACGGGCACTATGGGCGGTTTCCCCAATGCGGTCGCATCGCGCCACAAGCCGGCGAGCGACGCCGGCTCGTTCTTCGCCCCTTCAGTTTCTTTGCCTTCAACGTCCACCTGATGGCCCTCATGGCAACTGAGAAGCGAGAGGTGCCGCCGGGGACGTTTGGCGATGACGCGGGGGTGCCCTTTCACACCCTCGACACCAAAGCGGTTGGTTCCTTGATGGGGGTTTCGATCGATCAAGGGCTGTCGGCGGCCGAGGCAGCGCAGCGGCTTTCACGTTACGGTCCGAACGCGATTGAAGAGAAACCGGGACGTGGCGTCGCGAGCATGATCGCCGCGCAGTTCGCCGACTTCATGATTCTCCTTCTAATTGCCGCCGCTGCCATTTCTGGCGTGGTGGGCGACCTCAAAGACACGCTGGTGATTGTCCTCATCGTCGTCATCAACGCAATCATCGGCTTCAGTCAGGAGTTCCGAGCCGAACGCGCACTGTCGGCGTTGAAGAACCTGATCCCGTCGCGTGCGGTGGTGGTGCGCGACGGCAGGCACGTCGAGATTCCCGTTGCAGAAATAGTGCCCGGCGATTTGGTCGTGATAGAGGCCGGCAATCAGGTTCCGGCCGACCTGCGACTCATCGACAGAAACCAGATCCGCATCAGTGAGGCGACCCTTACGGGCGAATCCGTGCCGGTAGATAAACGGACGGAGGCGATCGCAGCAAAGGACTTGCCAATTGGTGACCAGCGGAACATGGCCTTCAAGGGCACAGCTGTAACGTACGGGCTCGGGCGTGGCATAGCCATCGCGACCGGCATGCACACCGAGCTCGGTAAACTCGCCAACTTGCTGGGCAAGCGCGCCGAAACCCAGACCCCCCTGCAACAACGGCTTGCGCGGTTCGGCAAGCGGTTGGCGCTGGTGGTGGTCGCCATCTGCGGTGTCATCTTCGTAACCGGCTTAGCCCGCGGCGAGCCGCCACTCCTCATGTTCCTGACGGCTGTCAGCCTAGCGGTCGCCGCGATCCCGGAGGCGCTGCCGGCAACAGTGACCATCTTGCTCGCGGTGGGGGCCCACACGATGGCCAGGCGCAACGCTATGGTTCGCCGTCTGGCGGCCGTTGAAACGTTGGGCTCGGTAACCTTCATCTGTTCCGACAAGACCGGCACGCTCACCAAGAATGAGATGGAGTTGGAGCGGGTGCGAATTGCCGATGGCTCGTGGAGCATTGGCGATTCTGCTTTGCAGGCTCCCGCCTGGACTGGGCTGCTCGCCGCCCTCGCACTCAACAATGATGCGCATCAGGACGACGACGGCAGCTTTTTTGGAGACCCAACCGAAGTTGCGCTCAAACGGGCGGCTGCTGAGCAAGGTACCGACCTGCGAGCACTGACCGATCGCTTTCCACGCACAGCTGAGTTCGCTTTTGATTCGGTGCGCAAACGCATGACGACCGTGCACCCCTCGGCCTCTGGATTTATCGCCTACGTCAAAGGCGCGCCGGAGGCCGTCATCGACCGTTGCGTGGCAGTTTTTACCGCGGGGAGCCCGCGCGCCGTCGATCGAGCGTGGTGGCGGGCGGACGCCGATCGGATGGCCTCTGCAGGCCTCCGAGTGCTTGCCGTGGCTCAGCGCCAGTTGACCGATTTGCCAGCGTTGTCGGATTCCGAAGAGGTGGAAAGTGAACTCACGCTTCTCGGTCTCGTCGGGTTGGTCGACCCACCACGGCCTGAGGTCGCAGCAGCCGTCCAATCCTGTCAGACTGCAGGGATTGCCGTGGTCATGATTACTGGCGACCACCCGGCGACGGCTCGTGCGATCGCCGGCCGATTAGGTATTCTCGAAACCGGCGGCGCAGTCGTGTCGGGCGCGGCCCTCGGTGCTATGTCGGATAGCGATCTCGCGAGCCAAGCCGACGTCATCCGCGTCTACGCCCGCGTCGATCCAGCTCAGAAGATCCGCGTCGTCGAGGCCCTCCAGGCCCGCGGTGAGTACGTCGCAATGACAGGCGACGGCGTCAACGATGCTCCGGCGCTTAAGCGTGCCGATATCGGCGTAGCGATGGGCAAGATCGGGACCGATGTCGCTCGCGAAGCTTCGAGCCTCGTCCTGCTGGACGACAATTTCGCCACCATCGTCGCCGCGGTACGTGAAGGTCGGCGAATCTATGACAATCTCCGCAAAGTCATCAAATTCATCATGACCGGTAACTCGGCCGAGATCTTGACGATCTTCCTGGCGCCATTTCTCGGCCTGCCAATACCGCTTCTGCCGATCCATATTCTGTGGATCAACCTGGTGACCGACAGTCTGCCGGCATTGGCAATGGCTGCCGAGCCAGAGGAGCATGGCCTGATGCGGCGCCCGCCAAGGCCCCCAAAAGAAAGCATCTTCGCCGGAGGAATGTGGCAGCACATGGTCTGGGTCGGCGCGCTGATTGGCGCCCTGTCCCTGACGACGCAAGCATACGATGTCGGTGTCGGATCGCGACACGCGCAGACCATGGTGCTGACGGTTCTTACGTTGTCGCAGCTGGTTCACGCTCTCGCGATCCGCTCTGACAGACTGTCGTTGTTCCAACAGGGTATCTTGAGCAACCTTCCCTTGGTCGGCGCCGTGACCTTGGTCGTACTCTTGCAGATGGCGGTTATCTACGTGCCCGTGATGAATACCGTCTTGAGTACGGCTCCCCTGTCTCCAATGGAGATGCTTGCCTGTGTAGGTGCGTCACTGATCGTTTTCCTCGCGGTGGAGGCCGAAAAGTGGCTGGTTCGTAGTGGTCGCTTGCGGCGGACGTAATCTCGAGGGATCCACTTTCGCTGAGGCAATCGTGAATCAAGACAGTGAAGCAAACGCGATAGAGCTTCGCGTACAAGAGATATCGCAACTCTTTAACACCCTCGATCCGTTCCCGTTTCGCGAGAGGGATCTCGACAGGAACGCGGAAGAGTTCATCGTCGGCTGGGCGCAGGAGCTGACGAAGAAGCATCCGATCAGAATCATCGTGCATCTTCCCGCCAAGGAGGCGGCAGCACTCAAGGCCGGGGAACTCGCCGCGGCGCTGACAACTCTCTATCCGAAGAAGATAGCGCTGGACTTGAACGGGAATCTGATCGGCAACAGCGGCGTTATGCGCGCCCTCGTCACCGGGACGGATGCCGGGCTCGCAGCCAATGCCGGCATCCAGCGATTTCTGGAGTTGCGCCGGAAATATCTGATCTATCGCTAAGGCGTCCGTTTCATAAGTTCGCTAACGTATTCAGAGCCGCTGTCGAGCTGCGCTTGACCGTACAGGCTGAAAGCCTGTACCCACCTGCACTGCG
>Ga0208849_1000195_pt1 | contig 59012 bp, 50 predicted proteins | sample NGESurdeep072012_10_FD_184470 | JGI IMG/M metagenome (GOLD analysis project Ga0208849, IMG submission 184470) | Arctic peat soil microbial communities from Barrow, Alaska - NGEE Surface sample 53-3 deep-072012 (SPAdes) | ecosystem: Environmental > Terrestrial > Soil > Wetlands > Peat ... | reverse complement strand
TGTCCATTCGATCTCTCCTCGGAAGTAGATTGCTCAGCACAATCAGCTTCTCCGGTTTTGGTCGAATGGACAACGTGTTGAAAGATCACAGCTGGCCCAGCTTTGTGAGATTTTGATCTCCGCAGCATCATAAACAAAATGGCTGCCCCATCCTTGCGCGGTTCTCGCAAGGGTGGGGGGCACAGGTGGAGAAATGCCAGGCGGCGACGGCGACCACGGGGGCTGGCCCAGCTTTGTGAGATTTTGATCTCCGCAGCATCATAAACAAAATGGCTGCCCCATCCTTGCGCGGTTTTCGCAAGGGTGGGGGGCACACTGTCTAGGCAGAGCGGGTGGAGAAATGCCAGGCGGCGAGCGCGGCCTCGGCGTGTCCGACCAGCGGCACCAATGGCAAGCTGTACTGGAAAGGGACGGGGAGCGATCCTCTAGCGGAGAGCGATTTGGCGGGCAATCCGCAGGAAGAATATATTTTCTTCAATGGCGAGAGAATCGCGCGCCGGGACGTATCTTCGACGGGGGCGACGATCGCGCTGCACTACTATTTTTCCGACCATCTGGGGACGTACGGAGTGGTCGAGGACTTCACGGGCAGCCAGTGCGAGCAGGCAGCCTCAGCCCCACCAGGACGTTGACGACTTTCTAGAGGAGGCCGCCAAAAAGATTCGAGACAGCGGCCAATTCCGCTAAGGAGAGGAAAAGGTGGCGGAGGAACGCTCACGGGAACGGTTACCGTAAGACTTTGATGATCAACCGACAAAATTAATCAGCGTTCCGATTCTTTCGATCGAAATGCGAATTTCATCGCCTTGATTCAGGGTAAACGAATCGGGCGGCACAATGCCGGTGCCGGTGAGCAGAAAACATCCATTAGGAAAAACGTTGTCCCTGTATAGGTAATGAACCAATGTAGCGGGATCTCGCTTCAGGCTACTGAGAGTAGTAGAACCGGTAAATGCAGTCTGCCCTGCACGCAAAATCTCCAGTCCAATCTCCGTTGATGAAGGCAGCGGCTCCGATGTAATGAGAATGCCCGGGCCCAGCGAGCAACTCCGGTTGTAGACCTTCGCCTGCGGCAAATACAAAGGGTTCTCGCCTTCGATATCGCGGGAACTCATGTCATTGCCAATGGTGTAGCCGAGTATTTTTGCCCGAGGGCTAACCAGGAGCGTGAGTTCAGGCTCCGGTACGGACCAGGACGCATCTTCGCGGATAGCAACTTTTCCATAATGACCGACGACGCGACTGGCAGTGGCTTTGAAGAAGAGTTCGGGCCGCTCGGCGCTGTAGACGCGATCATAGAAGTCCCCTCCGCCTGTGGATTTCGATTCATCCATGCGAGCGTCTCGACTCCGAAAGTAAGTAACCCCTGCCGCCCAGACTTCCTGATTGCCGATCGGGGCTTGAAGGGTCCGGCCGTCTGCGATGGGATTACCATCCAACCCTGGCCCCAGACCGATGGACTTACGCAGATGCTCTTCCAGATCGTCACGAGTGATCAATGTGTCCCACTCGGCATCCCCGGCGGAGTAGAACGTTTTGTCGTGCTCAATGACACAGCCATTCGTCGTACGAAAGAGCTTCATGCGTATTTAGGTCCTTTATGAATTGTATTATGGGCGCGGGATTGATGAAGGTTTCGGAGAAGCCATTTTCTGTTCAGGGGGCAAAAACAAGGGCGGCGGACAGGAGTGTCCGCCCCACATGGTCAACATCTCTTTATCGAGTTCCACTTCTCGCGGAGTGCGCGAGAAATGGGCATCTCTTATGCTCTATTCACGGGACTGAGTATTTCTTTCAGCCAAACCTCAATGGATTCCCTGAGGTCAAGCAGATGGCCCTCGAAAAAATGATCAGCGCCTCCAATGATTACAAGCTTTTTCGGATCCGGAACCGCTTCGATCAACTTATTTAATTCGGTGCGGGGTCCATACTTATCGTGCTCGCCGCTAACGAAGAGCTTAGGTTTCGCGCAGCTCCGAAAAAAGTTGAGATCGTACCTTCGCGTTTCAACCGGCGAAACCGGAGTCCCAACGCTTATTACCGCTTTGATCCGCGGATCGGGGCAAGCCGCCCGCGACCCCACCGCTGCGCCAAACGAGAATCCGGCAAATATCATCGGCAACTGGAATTCGCGATCCAACCATTCGAAGGCTGCGCGCGCGTCATCCACTTCGCCCTGTCCGTTGTCATGTTTTCCCTGGCTCAATCCCGCGCCTCGAAAATTGAAGCGCAGGACCGGAAATCCAAAACTATTCAATGCTTTCATAATGTGAAAGACAACTTTATTGTGAAGAGTCCCGCCATAAACGGGATGAGGATGGCAGACAAGGGCCGCGTGCGTAGCCGCGTCATCTCCCCGATTCAGCAACGCTTCAAGTCTGCCGGCAGGTCCTTCGAGGAATAACGATTGAATCGAGCTTGCGGGAGTTCCCATGACACTTCGTTAGCAGCATACCTGAACCAGAATCCATGTGATGCTCCTGATGTATCCTTGCGCATGGATGTCGTCTCCCTTACTCGGCAGCTTGTAGACATCGAATCCATCTCTGGCAATGAACCCGAGATCGGCGAATTCCTCCGCAACGAACTCTCGCGACGAGGTTACGAAACCCAGAAAATAGTCGCCGCTGGGGATCGTTGTAATGTCTACTCAACGCCTCCGAACTCGCCGCACCCGGCCATAGTTTTTTCAACTCACATGGATACAGTTCCTCCATTTTTTGCTTCCTCCGAGGACGCAACGCGAATTTATGGGCGTGGCTCGTGCGATGCCAAGGGAATTATCGCGGCGCAGATCGTTGCGGCTGAGCGCCTGCGTACTCAGGATATCGCGGTCGGACTTCTTTTCCTGGTCGGGGAAGAGCGAGATAGCCTCGGGGCGAAGGTCGCCAATCAGCATTCTCCGGGCTGCAAATTTTTGATTAACGGTGAACCCACTGATAACCGGATCGCGCTGGCATCGAAGGGAGCGTTGCGGGTTGAACTGACCGCGCACGGCCGCATGGCGCACTCAGCTTATCCGGAATTGGGTGAATCGGCGATTGACAAGCTGCTCGAAGCGCTCAATAAACTACGCTCGATGAAACTTCCTGGAGACAAAGAAATTGGCGATTGCACGCTGAATATCGGAACCATTGAGGGCGGACGCGCTCCGAATGTGATTCCAGATAAAGCGCGGGCTCAGTTGTTGTATCGGTTGATCGGATCTTCAGAAAAACTTCGCGTTGATATTGTAGAAGCAGTAAGAGGCCTGGCTCACGCGGATTTCACTCTGGAAATTCCCTTTACTCGTTTGCGCACGTTGAATGACTTACCCACAATGGTCGCCGCATTCACTACTGACATCCCGTCGTTGAGTAACTGGGGCCAGCCGCTCCTTGTAGGTCCAGGATCAATCCACGTTGCGCACACCGAAGGCGAGTACGTGGAGAAGAAGCAGTTGACTGATGCCGTGGATTTGTATTGTGAGATCGCGAAAAAACTAGTGTCATCAGCTCCTTAACTAATGCTATTAAGTTCAAGGTTGACCCCAGACCGACAAAGCACGTAGAATAGTGCTGCACATTTATAGTGCTATAAATGAAAGCTAACATTACCCTGAAGTTGGATGCGGCTTTGATTCGCGAAGCTAAGATCCTTGCCGCGGAAGAAGACACCTCGGTCAGCGCTTTACTGGCGGCGCGTCTGGAACAAATCGTCCGCGAGCGGAAGACGTACAACCGCGCCCGCAAGCGCGCACTAACTCGGTTGCGCGAAGGGATGGATTTGCAATGGACACCTCCCGGTTCGCGGGACGAGCTTCATGAACGATGAGTATGGCGGATAAGTACTTCGTTGATACCAACATCCTGCTCTATGCACACGACCCCTCGACCGGCTTGAAGCATAAGCGTGCCCGTGCTCTTCTGGAACAGTTATGGGATTCCGGTCGCGGGGTAGTGAGCACCCAGGTGCTGCAAGAACTCTGCATAAACCTTCGCAGCAAGATTGTACGTCCAATCCCCGTGGAGGACATCCGCCAGCTCATTCAAGATTATTTGACTTGGGAGGTCGTCACCAACACACCTGAATCAGTCCTTCGCGCGCTGGAAATCGAAGTGCGCTACAAGACCTCTTTTTGGGATGCTCTTATTCTGCAAGCCGCGGAGCAGTCCGGAGCCGCGATTCTCTATTCCGAGGATTTGGCTGCGGGGCAAAAGTATGGGGAAGTTCGGGTAGTAAATCCGCTTGTTAGTCCTACTCCCACCAGTTGAGGTACTCCATGCGTGCCTACAATTTTTGGATGAACAATTTGGTCTCAAGAGTCTATACGAGAGACGGCTAAAGATATCTAGAATTGACGAACTTAACGATCCGTTTGAATTGCTGCCGTACGATCTCACGCGGTCTGACCTTCGGCAGGCGTTCGTGAAAACGCGAGATGACATGGTAGCCGACCGTGGCTTGCTGTGTTTTAGTGCCGCTTGGCGTGACCCGGTAATATGGGCTCACTACAGCGACAAACACAAAGGATTATGCCTCGGCATTGAAATCCCGGCGATTAATGGAAATAAAATCGAATGACGGGTACTGGGTCAGTTTCAATTTCCACAGCCTCGCTTTAGCATGCGGCCTGTGGCATCATTGACTCATGACGGTGGGCAAAGGTAAGCGTCCGCGTGACCCAAACCAGCTCGCCAAGTGGATTGTAGATCGCTCAACGGGTGACGTTCCAGAAGAGCCAATTTCGGTACGTGCGACACCGCTAGTTCCCACGAACGTTTCCGAATACATGGCAGCGATAGGGCGCAAAGGCGGTCAGATTGGCGGGAAGCGTAGGCTCAAGACTATGACGCCGGAACAGCGCAGGAAGGTTGCTGCCAAGGCTGCAAAAGCGCGCTGGCGAAAGCCGCGCCCTTAGACCCTTGCGCCCATCCCCGCTGGAAGGCTATGACGTTGGTCCAGCGAAAAACCAGCCCGGATGCCCGCGATGATAAGCAAGAAGGCGCTGCGAACCGATGCAACTCTATGACTCCAGAGTAAGCGGCTCTTAAAGGCAGAAAAATTCTGGACGGTTAAACCATAAAGCACTTGGTCGTTAAGATTCACACGGGCGAAAACTTGTCCCGGAAGTCCAACCATCTCGCCCACGTCAATCACATCAATTTTTTGTCCCTGCGGAGCTTGACACAAATCTACAAACATTACATCGGTGTGAGGCTCGTGATACAGAGTCATGGCCACAGGACTCGGCCCTTTGGAACATCGTTGCAGTTCATTCCGTGAAAGGTCGCGATGGCTCGTTTCTTCAACCATCCCCGATACTTGATAGCTACTAGTAGGCATTGATGACCTCCTACGGGAATATCGTAAATTGCGTTCTCAGAGTCGGCAGCGCGATTCTCGATGACGATACGTGGGGAGGAAAAGTTTCTTTTGAGTTGGTCAACAATTAGCACTTCTTCAAAATGAAACTGTGCAATGTGATACTTGAGTGTGTCTTTTAGAAGAAGCGTTTCTCGCCCCTTCCAGTCGCGCACAGAAAATACGATGTCTTTCTTGCGTATCAACTTCAGCGCGCTTGATTCTACTACGTATTGTCAAGTAACCGAGTTCTAACCTGCAACTCATAAGTTAATAGATGGGATTACCGAAGGGAAGGTTTCTTATGGACTAACCCCTAATTGGTCCCAAAATGACAAATTCAGTCATTGACATGCTAAAGCGGCTTTGGTATAAAGGTCAGTATGAATTGCTTGGATATCACAACCCGCGCCAAGGTTATCAACTGTCTGATTGAAGGCTGCTCGATTCGTGCAACTGTGCGGATGACCGGAGTCTCCAAGAACACGATCGTAAAACTTCTGGCTGACATTGGCTGTGCGTGTGCCGCTTACCACAATCGTTACGTCCGCAATCTCAAGGTGCGCCGTTTACAAGCTGACGAAATTTGGTGTTTCGTGGGAGCGAAAGCAAAGAACGTCCGAGCCGAAAAGAAACTCGAAGGGTGGGGCGACGTTTGGACTTGGGTCGGAATTGATGCCGACACAAAATTAGTCGTTTCGTATTTAGTCGGCGGACGCGATGGCGGATGGGCCAAAGAGTTCATGGAAGATTGCGCTAGCCGCATTCGCAATCGTGTACAGATCACGACGGACGGTCACCGCGCCTACCTTGACGCGGTTGAAAACGCTTTTGGCGCGGATATTGACTACGCGCAATTGCAAAAGATTTTCGGCGCACCAAACGACAATGAGACACGCTATTCCCCTGCGAAGTGTATTGGTTGTGATATGAAAACAGTTAGCGGCAATCCCGACCCAAAGTACGTGAGCACTTCGTTTGTTGAACGCCAGAATTTAACTATGCGAATGCAGATTCGAAGATTCACGCGATTAACAAATGCTCATAGCAAGAAAATAGACAACCACCGTCACTCAGTTGCGCTGCATTACATGTTTTATAACTACTGCCGTCCGCACGGAACGCTTCGATGCACCCCGGCACAGGAAGCGGGGCTGAGCGACCATATTTGGACGATTGAAGAACTGTGCGCGTTAATGCCAATGCCTAAAGTTCGCGCTTCGAAAATAGAACACTCTTCGCTGCAACAGGCGTTGGCGCGGTTTTCTAGCGAACGTACGAGCGAATCAGGCGCTCCATCTCAGTGGGCGTGAGCGACCGAATCTCGGAGAGAAATTCTTGGGTGTCAAACTCCTGCTCGGTCAGCAAACACTTATCCCGCGACGGCAAGGATTTTCGCCGCTGTTGACGCTGGGGGCTGCTTTTTTCGACTTGATTTTGTGGCAGGTTTTGGTGTTGGCAATTTACTAAACCCATAAACAGATTCTCCAGTTGTTAGGATGCTGGTTAAAGCGGAAAGGAATAAAGTTTCCTGTGCGGAATCGAGATTATGAACTGGCAACCCAAGGGACCGCGCTTCAACGCGATCAATAACAAATCCATGTGAGGGATACTTTGAAAGGAGGGCCTGAGATATCTCTTTTCGGTGAGGATTTTTTGTCATAGTTAGCAGCCGCTCACCATATTCCTCGCCGATTGCCAACGCCCTTTTATATTCTCCAATTTCTAACGGGTCCAACTGCTCATAAAGTGGACGCATGATCTCAGTAGTGAAGTGAAGAGATTCATGAAGGGCTTCTTTTACGCTAATTCCGGAGCGCCGAATAATGAGCAGCGTAAAACTATCCATAATTTCTACCGCATAATCCCGAAGGAACTCCGCTGATTTGAACTCGTCTAGGGGCGAAATGCTCTTGGCTCCTTTTTCTAGCGGGTCTTGGATCTGCACATCTATTGGCCCCAGCTCGCCGAACTCTCCCATGTAGATCGCGTCGGCGCCAAGGCACATGAGGGTACCTGCGCTTTTTGCTTGCAGCGGCACAATAATGTTCAGCCTGTTGCAGTGATGGCGGAAAAACCTCACCACTTGATAGGCAATATCCGCGCTGCCTCCGGGCGTATGCAACAGAATCTCCAACGTATCTAGGTTCTTGAATTTATCTCGCTCCAGTAGTGTCTGCCAGAGCGTTGGGCCGCATATGTGTCCCTCGTCTGCCTGGCAGTGAATTAAACAAAAAATCTTGGATTTCCTTTTTTGCTCAAGTTTGGCGATGGTGCGCCAAAAGACGTCTGTCTGCTTGACCTTTTCAGAAGGCACGGTATGCTCCAAGGGCCAATGATATATCACGTATCAGTCCTCAGGCGCAATATTGGCATCAGCGCCGCCCCATTCCCGTTGTGGAAAATGAAACTGACCCAGTACCGAATGACGAAGTTATGCAAGTTTGCTACGAACCGCGGCCTTTGCCGTTTCCGAATAACTACCTGGAACTCACGTCCCAAGAATGGCCAGCTGTTGTGCAAAAGGTTCTTTGTACTAAATTTGACAACTGGAAATATGAGGAAGAAATACGCATTTGGGTGCCATGGCAAGCCAACGGAGAGGCCATTCAATTCTTAGATTTTGGCAATAAGCTTCACCTGAAGGAGGTAGTTCTCGGTGCGAGATGCACCCTCCCAACAAGTGCGATGCTTCGTGCGCTAGGACCGTTAATAAGCGAAGTAAAGCTCACAAAGGCGCGTGCAGCTCACCATGCGTTCGAAATGGTCGAAGAAGAGGAATTTCACTAGGGCTTGGTTCTCCTCACCAGCGGTCAATCGTCCCGCTCTTGCCGCGATGTGCTCCCTCCTTTCTGTGCTGCGTCCAAAACGAAGGATATCCTCCTTCCAAAGGGACTGCCTACGCTTTCGACTACGCGAATTGCAGCCGCTTGAGCTTGATCCGCTCGGTGCGGACTTGAGAAAGCTCGTAATGCGCCTGCTGTGTAAGCCAAGTTGCGGCGCTGCCGCCGAAAACTTTGGAAAGGCGCACTGCCATTTCCGGAGAAATTCCGCGTTTCTCGTTGACCAGTTCTGACAAAGTGGTACGCGTTACGCCAAGGGCGGCCGCGGCTTGCGTAACGGTCAAGCCCAAAGGTTCGATACACTGGCGCAGCACAAAGCTGCCTGGGTGTGGTGGTTTTTTCATCGGCATCCTAAGATCTCCTTTAGTGATAATCAATGTAATCAACATCAAGTGCGTCACCCTCGGCAAAGCGAAAAACCACTCGCCAGTTCGCGCGAACTGTTACCGCCCAGAAGCCTTTCAGTTCGCCCTTGAGCGGGTGCAGGCGGAAGCCGGGCAAGTCCATGTCGGTGGCCGTGGCTGCTGCATCGAGCCGTGCGAGAATGTCCCGCAGCTTCTCGATGTGTTCAATCATCACAGCGCGAGTGTCGTCGTCCTCATAAAACTTCCTAAGACCTTTGTGTCGGATCGACCGGATCACAATAACCTTTACCGTAATGTGTTACGTAACGCCTGTCAACTTAGTCTTGCCATCGCCATTTTAATCAATGTCCTCGAACCACTCCGTTCGAAGCGTTTTTCTATTTGATCGCGGTACACTTAACTCGTGCCCATCGAGACCCTGAACTCCCTTTCCCACGCCTCCTCCGCCTACCTGCGTTCCGCTATGCACCAGCCAATCCAATGGCATGAGTGGAGCGCTGACGCGTTCGACAAAGCCAAGCTGGAGAATAAGCCAATTCTGCTCGACATCGGTGCGGTGTGGTGTCATTGGTGCCATGTAATGGATCGCGAGTCGTATGACAATCCAGAAATCGCGCAACTGGTGAACGAACGCTTCATTGCAATCAAGGTTGACCGCGATGAGCGGCCTGATATTGATATTCGTTATCAGGCGGCGGTGAGCGCCGTGTCCGGGCAGGGAGGATGGCCGCTGACTGCATTTCTTACTCCCGAGGGGATACCGTTTTACGGTGGCACTTACTTTCCTCCCGAAGATCACTACGGGCGTCCCAGTTTCAAGCGCGTGCTGACGTCCATCTCAGATGCCTATCGGGAAAAGCACGCGGACGTGGCCGAACAGGCGCGGATGGTCGAGAGCGCCATCTCTCAATCCGAAACTTTGACCGGAAAGAGTGCCAAATTCTCGCCTTCCGTGATCGATTCCATAGTTAATTCCGCGCTGAAAATGTTTGATGATAATAACGGCGGCTTTGGAAGCGCGCCCAAGTTCCCTCATCCCGCGGTGCTCGATCTTTTGATTGACCAATACGGAAGATCTGGAGACGAGCAACTGCGCGAAGCATTCGTCACCACGCTCGAAAAGATGGCGCACGGCGGGGTCTATGACCAGCTTGCGGGCGGATTTCATCGCTATTCAGTGGACGAGCGTTGGATTGTGCCGCATTTCGAAAAGATGTGCTACGACAATTCCGAATTATTAAAGAATTATGTGCATGCCTATCAGGCTACGGGTTCGGAGTTTTTTGCGGCGGTCGCCAAAGACATTATTCGCTGGATGGATGAATGGCTTAGCGACCGCGAACATGGCGGCTTTTACGCGTCACAGGACGCTGATTACTCAATGGATGACGACGGCGACTACTTTACCTGGACGGTAAAGGAAACGAATGAGGTGCTCACAGAAGAAGAAGCTGCTGTGGCAAAGCTGCACTATGACATCAATGAAGTTGGCGAAATGCACCACAACCCCGAAAAGAATGTTCTCTACGTGCGCGCGTCATTAGAGGAAATATCGGGCCGGTTGAAGTTGCCCTTAGAGCGTGTTCAGGATTTGCTGCGATCGGCAAAGGAAAAGATGAACGCTGCACGATTAAAGCGTCCGACACCTTACGTGGACAAGACCATCTATGTCGGCTGGAACGCGCTGTGTGTTTCCGGATACTTGGAAGCTGCTAAGGTACTCAGTCTTAACTCCGCACGGCAATTCGCGCTTCGTTCGCTGGATCGTATCTTGTCCGAAGGATGGAACAACGATACGGGCCTGTTGCATGTAATTTCCTATTCGGATCCAATCGCGATACGGAAGCAGACTGCGGGATTGTTGGATGACTATGCTTTTACAACTGTAGCTTGTCTGGACGCATACGAGATTACTTCCGACATCAGTTATTTCAATTTCGCGCGCCAAATCGGCGACGCGATGGTCCAACAGTTTTTCGACGAGACCTCGGGGGGATTCTTCGATACGAGCAAAAAACAGGCCGAAGCCGGCGGATCGCTGGGTGTCCTTTCAACTCCCCGTAAACCATTTCAGGATTCCCCCACTCCGGCGGGAAATTCGGTTGCGGCAATTGCGTTGCTTCGGCTTTACGGTTTCACAAACTATCGCGAATACTTCACCCACGCCGAACGGACCATGGAAGTATTAGGCGGAATTGCCGAACAATATGGAATCTTCGCCGCTACATACGCCATTGCGGGTACCTATTTCTCGCGGTCTTACACCCAAATAGTGATCGTTGGCGAGGACGACACAGCAGAGAAGCTTTACAGAACAGCACAGGCGAGTTTTAGCTTTGGCAAAGCAGTTGTGAAATTTGAAGCCAGTAAAGTAGTGCCGCAAAATCTTCCACCTGCGTTGCGGGAGACTATCCCCGAATTGCCGGGCATTAAAAGCGGAAACAGCACGGCGATAATCTGCTCAAACTTTGCTTGTCAGGCCCCAATTTCGGATCCGGAAAAAATGGAGCAGGCTTGCAAGGATCTTTTAACGATGCGGGAGCCGGTCCATGAAAAAAGGGCCGACATTCGCTGACTGCAAATGTCGGCCACCAGCCGTTTAGGGCGGCTTAAACTTAGATTAGTCTGGGCACGGGCCTGAGCGGCACAGTGCCGGTGGCGCACCATCTGGAGCCGGCACGACCGGGGCAGCCATTGCCTCGAACGCGCAAGCTAAACCTGCCACAAGAATCAACATCTTTATAGCTTTCTTCATCTATTGTTTCTCCTAATGCGGATCTCCTGGGAGCGGAAACCCTCATTGGCACGGATTATACAGCGTCGTGTCAAGGGTTTAATTCGCGCTGCCGAAATGAACGAACCACATTGGAACCGATGCTTTAACGGTCTCTCGCAGAAATGAGGATAACTAAAGGCTTAACATACGGTTAGTCGCCAGCATCACACGCAGGTCGCTCATTGCAACCTATTGTCAAGGGTTTTTATTCCCGGCTCACGCAAGGGGAATGGCGGGTCTTCTATTTCTGGACTGGTACGAGGGAAGGTCTGGCGTTCTGCTGATTCAAAATTTTATGGATAGGGTTGGCAGCGACGCTGAAGTTTGCGCAAGAGGAGATGAAGAACGGGTCTCAAGATATGATCCTGGCGTTGGGGTTTCCAACGCATAGCTTGTCCTGTACGACTGTCCCGGGGTTCTGGAAAAAGCTCTGTCCACCATACCTTCAAACATGGGGATGAGTGAATCTCCGCCAACCGGATTTGCCACCTCCGCGAGGCTCTGATTCCACCGTTGTGGGGCGAGGAGATTGGCCGATATTTCTCTCGGGAAAGTCTTCAACAGGGCATATCCGAGCCAAACGGAAACAGCTACACAATAGGCGCCAGCCGTGAGGAGTGCCACCATTCTTCCGCTTTCCCGGCCCGAGCTGAAAAGAGCAAAAGTGCCGAGTTCCACGGCCGCATAAAAACCGAATCCCAATGCTATTCCGAAACTGTTCTGCTTCCAGGAAACGCCCAGATGTTTTGAGAACACCAGCAGAAATAAAATTAGCCCGCATTGGATCACACGCACTCCTCGCTGGGTAATCATGACAGCTTCGATTACTGATCCCTGCTGTGAACTCGGACTCGCCGCTGCGATCACTATCCCCGCGAGCAACATAACCAGGCCAGACCACTTGAACAGAACTGAACCCAAGTCTTTCAGTGCATGATAGGGTCGAAAGACGTCTTGAAATATCTCATAGATGACTTTGAAGCCAAGGGCAAGGCTCACCAGAGCGGAGACCCAGTAGCCGTAAAAATATGCGTCGTAGCTGCACAATTTTTGGACTGGAAACAATATGCAAAACATGACAACTTGCGCTGCGAGATAAGTGAAGAATACGGGAAATGTGCGATGCTTTCGCCGCGCGAACATGACCGCGACAGCGGCAATTTCAAGTATTGGCTGAGCGATCCAGAGTACGGTTTGGAGGTTGGGGGTCATCGGGGGCTAACCTGCTAAATTGGCGCCTTTTCTCTTCCCAAACTCTAGCAGCTATGATTTAACGGTCAATGGACGAAAGTAATCTAAAGGTAACCATTACCTTGCGCTTGTTTTAGCTTTTGGATTAGTTGAGTCGGGCCCAAATGCGATCGAAAGAGATATGAACTGGAATATGGTATCGCCGGCAAGGAATTGCGAGCCCGCTGGTCCTCAACTAGAGCGAGCTCATGTTTGACAGAAACTCACCGTTTGACTTTGTCTTGTTCAGCTTGTCAATTAACAGCTCCATGGCTTCGACTGGGGACAGTGGGTTCAACACTTTTCGCAGCACCCAGATTCTGGTGAGGTCTTCTTTCGGAATAAGCAGCTCTTCTTTTCTTGTGCCGGAGCGCTGAATGTCAATTGCCGGGAATGTCCGCTTATCCACCAGTTTGCGGTCGAGGATGATTTCCATGTTGCCAGTGCCTTTGAATTCTTCAAAGATCACGTCGTCCATGCGGGATCCGGTGTCAATTAATGCCGTTGCAATAATAGTTAACGACCCGCCTTCTTCAATATTGCGAGCCGATCCGAAGAAGCGCTTTGGACGCTGCAACGCATTTGAATCCACGCCGCCTGAAAGCACTTTGCCTGAAGGGGGAACGATCGTATTGTAGGCGCGCGCCAAACGCGTGATGGAGTCGAGCAAGATCACAACATCCCGCTTGTGCTCGACCAATCGCTTCGCCTTCTCGATCACCATTTCTGCGACCTGCACGTGCCGCGCGGCGGGTTCGTCGAACGTCGAAGAGATCACTTCGCCCTTCACCGAGCGTTGCATGTCGGTGACTTCTTCCGGACGCTCGTCAATTAGAAGAACGATCAATACAACTTCCGGATGATTCGTCGTAATCGAGTTCGCGACATTTTGCAGCAACATCGTTTTACCGGCGCGTGGAGGAGAAACGATCAATCCGCGCTGCCCTTTTCCGATCGGCGTCAACAAATCCATCACGCGTGCGCTGACGTTTTCGCGCAGCGTCTCCAGCTTCAAACGCTCTTGCGGATACAGCGGCGTCAGGTTGTCGAACAGTATCTTGTTGCGCGCCTCGTCGGGGGATTCGAAGTTAACAGCCTCGATCTTCACCAGTGCGAAATACTTTTCGCCCTCATGCGGAGGCCGCACCTGGCCGCTGATCGTGTCTCCGGTCTTGAGATCGAATTTGCGAATCTGCGACGGCGACACATAAATATCGTCCGGTCCGGGCAAATAGTTGTAATCAGGAGAGCGCAAAAATCCGTAGCCGTCGGGCAGAATTTCCAGCACGCCCTCGGCAAAAATGTGTCCTTCTTTTTCACTTTGCGCCTGCAATATCTTGAAGATCAGGTCCTGCTTGCGCAATCCACTGGCTCCGGGCAAATCCAAAGATCGGGCGATCTTAGTCAGCTCAGTTATGTTCTTTTCTTTTAATTCAGCGATGGTCATTAGTCACCTGCGAGGAGATTTTCAAAGGGGGGTCGGTCGAATTCGGGAAGACTTACACTTAGCGGGGAGTACGGCGGGGCTGGTTACGCAGCCCGCCGTTGAGCCTCGGCAAAATGTTCCGGTTCGGACAGAATCGTCTGCCGCTCCGAGCTTGCAATCTTGTCCAGGACTTCGTTCATGGTCTCCTGGATCCTAGTATTTGGTTTGTGAAACTTACGGGTAGCCTTGGAAGCAAGCTGACAAAGCATATACCGGTTACGCAACGTATGTAAAGCCTCAAAAACGCGATCAGAACGCATGATTCGTCCTCCTGACTCTAATTAAGCTTCCCCGTATTCCGTTAGCGACTCGGCAATCCGGACGCACCGGACATGTAAGTAGCACAATTCAGACGGGTTGTAAGGAGCTTGAACTTACTGGTATAGATGCTCCGCAGGGGCCGAAAGTTTCTCAGATTTCTGGATTTTGGCCCAAGTATCAGCGGAGGTACGAAAGACAGTTTCGAGTAATCAACCCTCGGAACGAACCACTCTAACCGGAAATCAGGGGAAGTCAAGTAATTCTTTGTATACGTTAGAGGAACGAATTACAGATTCCCTTAATGTCGCTACGGCGCCAGAGCGACCTTATTTATCCTCTAAGAGCGCGTGCAAAGAGCCGGTGCCACTGACGGCGGGGGTGTTCTACGTGCTCGGCTAGAACATTGCGGCCACCCCTCCCCCTATTTGGCCGGAGTATTGGAATCATAGGCTTAGGCAGATAGGAAAATTGCGATCTTTTGATATGAATGACTTGCGGGTAAAATCCGCGCGACAAAGGATTTGTGGGTTTTGGTGCGGTCTATACAGCCACCGGCCAAAGTTGAGTCGTCTCATTTTCGTTTCGGCGCGGTTTTATTTCGGGGCGTCTTCGTTTGGACCATGTAATGCCCTTTCTGGAAACCGCCGGACCCACGCCAAGAGACGACTTAAAATGAGCCACCTTCGGGTGCGTTCTTTGCTAGTTATCGGGGATTTGGCAAACGAGGTCAATAGTAGGAAGTGCAGGAGGCGGATTCGCCACTAAACTGGTGGATGCGAATAACGCATTGAGATTGGGCCGGAGTGGACGGCGCGGAAACTCAAGCGAGCCGCAGGGAAGCTCTGCGCGTGGGTGGAACTGCCCCACATAGGCCAAAAGGTTACTTGATTGGTCAACCGGCCTAATTTTTTGGATTCGGCTTGGGAGGAGCTGCCGTGGTGGAGAGCCGCGCAATTTCTGCCAATTCCTTCTGCGCACCCTCGACCTCTCGCGGATCGCTAATTAAGTGAAGGTATGCCTGCATATGCTCGTTTGCGCCGCTATAGTCCTTCTGCTCTTCGAGCACAATCCCAAGAAGATATTCCAGCTTGGGGAAGTGATGTCCGCCGTCCAGCTTCAATCCTTCTCGGGCGCTTTTTTCCGCTTGAGCTAGCTGATTCAAATTGTAGTTGCCTACCCCGTTATAGAACCAGACCTCGGGGGAAGTGGCCGGATCGAGCGAGATGAGTTTTGCTGTGACATCTGCCAGCGCCTTCCATTGCTGCCCCTGCGATGCGATCTGCATCAACCCCAAATACGGACTCGGGAACTTTGGATCAATCGCCACGGATTGCGTGAACGAGTGGATCGCGCCCTCGCGGTCCTTTTGCAGAAACTGCACCCGCCCCAGCTCAAACCACGCGACGGCGTAATTCGGATAGATCTGCACGGCTTTTTGCAACGATTTTTTGGCAGCATTCCATTTGTTGTTTTTCTCTTGCTCGTACGCTTTTTCCAGGGCCATCTTCGCCGGCCCGGGGGCGGCGGCGCTTGTTGGACTGAGAGTCAGCCCATGGACGGGAGCTAAGCGATGTAAAGTGACAAACCCAATATCGCCGCCTTCGTCTCCAGTGCGAGCCATGAGTTCCGCCACTTCGGAAGTGAACCCTTCCAACTCGGCCATCACACCGCAACCTCTCCATTCCCGAAGGTTTTGCGAAAGGTTCGGAGTATCGCCGACCGACATCCCTCCCTTAGCAGAAACTGAGGCATCTTCAAATCCGCCACCCATTGCTTCTGAGACAGAATTGAGCTCGCCGATTGTGAAACTGAAGCGGCCACGGGAGTCCGTATGAGCCGCAATCCGCTTCTGCCCTTTACACATTGTCTGGACCACTACCGAATGTGGAAGCGGTGTCCCATCATCCAGCACTACTTTCCCAGAGATCAAAACGCCAGCCCGAGTTACGTCTGGAGCATCCTGAGTACTCCGGTTCTGTCCCAATTGCTCAACCGGAAAGACGCCGAGAAACAACAACAAGAAGACCGTGAAAGCGAGAAAAGGGCTTTTCATCACACCTCATCCATGCGGACAAGATTATATTCCCCTACGCAGAGACCAGCGGATATCAATTTTCTAGACCTGTATGCCCTCAGGCGTGCGTGGCCCAGCTTCGACGGGATTTTGACCTCGGCGGGCACAATCAAGAAGGCTGGCCGCTCACCAGGAGGTGCAAAGGCGAGCCAACCGTCGGATGATTCCAAGCTGTTCCCGCTCCCGGGCCGCCCATTGCGATTAGCTCGGCTGCCGCGGGCGGGCTAGAGGGAACGCTCCCACACATCCGCGCAGAACGAGAATGTGCAGGACACTCACCGTGTTTTTTAGGATTTCTCAGGGAAAGGCGCTCGGCGGAAGAGTCGAACTTTGAGGAGAATTTTCCGCCGATCACAAAGGGATGGGGAATGATTGACAGTATGCCGATTCCCAGGTCTCGCAAAAGCGGCGAGACCTGGGCCACCCGGCTGCGTCCGCCTTATCATCGGTTTCTTATGAAGATATTTATTGACGGGACGTGGATGCGCCGGCGGCGAGATCGCGCAGCACGGTGAGGAATCCGGCGGCGGTTTGTTCATCGCACACGGCTTCTAATGGGACCGTGGCTACGAGGTGTGGAGAATCGGGGCGGAAGCGAACTGTCATCAGGCTGTGTCCGCGCGATGTCATGAGTGTGTTGACCACGGGAGTAAGTTCGTGCGTCCATTCGGTGCGAGTGGTTAGAATGACTGGCCCGGGACGAGTGATTTCCCATTCCCTCTTTGGATTGCTCAGCGATCCACTCTTGTCGGTGATCCAGCGATGACGAAAAATTTCCAGATGGAAGTTCGGAACTTCGTCGAGATCGGCTTCAAAAGTGACGGTTTCTTTCTGCTTTCTCCATATCGAAAGAAGCCATTGGATGGGAACTGGACGTGGTCGGAGGCGAATCGTAACACGCGTGTTATCGAGCCAATTCGACGCAAAGCTCAAGTGAACCTGTAATCGGCAAGCGCTGAGCCAGCGGGACTCCACAATGCGGCCCCGATTGGAGCACGCGAGTTCAACCCACCGCAACGCCAGCGCACCTTTTTGGCGGTTGTAACGGGCGAACAGCAAGTACCACAGGCCGATCAGGCCAGCCGCGCCCAGAACGTCAATGAGTAGGAGACGCCCCACAGAACCCTCTGATGCGAATGTTACGTCCAAGGGTATGCTTTATCAACCAGTTTGGGACAATATTTTTTTGCCCGAGCGGACTGGCTGCGAGCAAATTCGTTCTGGGCGGCGCGGTTATCCGTACTCAGACTAGAATGCCTCGTGGACTTCGCCTTGCGAGACTTCCAAAGCGTTGATTTTGAAACTCTGTGGCGGATTGACCAGAAATGCTTTCCGCCCGGGATCGCCTATACCAAGGCTGAGCTTAAGGCATACGTGAGTGCTGCGAGGGTATTCACGGTTGTGGCCGAAGGCGGCCCTGGGGGTGCTGGAATCGCAGATTCAGGGCGGGAATCGGTAACAATCCTTGGGTTCATCATTGCGCAGGCAAACCGAAGAGGAATCGGGCACATTATCACCATTGACGTTCTGCCCGAGGGGCGGCGCAGCGGGATTGGCTCGAGCCTGCTGGGCGCCGCCGAGCAGCGTCTTCGGAATTTGCATTGTGATCGAATTTACCTTGAAACGGCGGTGGACAATATGGCTGCGCAGAAATTTTACGAACGGCATGGATATGCGGTGACGAAAACCATCCCCGGATATTATTCGAATGGCGTGGACGCGTTCGTATTGATGAAGGATTTATGACACGAACAGCGGACGCAGCCAGCTGCGTCTCTACCGATAACCTTCGCGGTAAGCACGGGATTGCTTTCTGCTGTCTCGGCGGTTAACGTTTCTGCATGAAAGTTGCGATTCAGGGCGAGGCAGGTTCGTTCAGCTACGAGGCCGCCAAGCGTATGGTCCCCGGATGCGCGATTGTCGCATGCGCGCGGTCGGTGGAAGTCTTTCAGCGGTTGGAGCGGGGTTTGGTTGGAGCGGCCGTAATCCCAATCGAGAATTCTTTGGCCGGATCGGTAACTGAGCATTTCGATTTGCTGCTGGCCAGCGCGGTGTTCATCCAAAAAGAATTCCGGCTCCGCATTGTGCACAATCTCATCGCGGTCCCTGGCGTGAAATTCGGCGAGTTGCGGCGGGCTTATTCTCATCCGGTTGCACTCGACCAGTGCCGCGACTTTTTTAAAGACAATCAAAAAATTCAGGCGACGCCGTTTTATGACACGGCGGGCAGCGTGAAGCATGTGCTGTCAGAAGGACTGCGAGACGCCGCCGGGATTGCCAGTAAACATGCCGCGGCAGTTTACAAGGGGTACATTCTGCGAGCGGGTATCGAAGACGACAAACGGAATTTTACCCGATTTTTCCTTCTAAGAAGAACCCGACGTGTTCTCTCTGGGGCGGATAAGACGTCCATTGCGTTCGGCCTGAAAAATGTTCCGGGGGCGTTGTACCGAGCTTTAAGTGTTTTCGAGTCGCGTGGGATTAGCCTCAGCAAAATCGAATCGCGTCCCATGCGTGGACGGCCTTGGGAGTATGTCTTCTATGCGGACTTTCTACGCGGAGATGACAAGACTTCACGCGACGCACTCAAGGAACTCGGCAAGGCGGCCGATTTGGTTAAGGTAATGGGAATCTACCCGTCAGCTTGAGGATTCGTTCATCGGCGAGCAGGACGGGCGAGGATGCCCGTCACTCCACGGATAATGAACTCGAAGGCAGGTACCTTCGGCTCGTGCAACCGCTGAAGGGAAGGGTTAGAATCCAATCTTCTATCGAAGAGTTAGTGATATTGCTTTCAGAGCCTTCAGTGGACACTGCATCTTTTAAAGTATCTCGGACATCAAACTTGAGCACACTACACTCAAGGTGAAAATATGGCACAGCAAACGCGCGTCGAGAGCAACGTCGGTGAGGAAAACGTTCCTTTAAGTAAGGAGCAGGAAGACCGTCCGTTACCGATTCTGCCGGTACGGGACACAGTTTTGTTTCCCCACGCGGTTTTACCGTTGACCGTCGGTCGCGAGAGTTCGGTTCAGCTAATCAACTCGCTCGGCGAGGATAAAACGATTGTTGTGGTTGCACAGCGGGAAGCCCGCGTTGACGCCCCTCAACCGAGTGATCTTTACACCGTCGGCTCATTGGCCGTGGTGCACAAAGTGGTCAAAATGCCGAACCAGAGCCTGTTTGTATTTGCCGAGGGCCTGGAACGTGTACGCCTGGTTGAATTTACCCAGCTTACCCCCTTTATGCGCGGCAAGGTTGTGTCGCTCCCGGAGGCGATTCCGCCGAAGAGCTCTGAAGTAGAGGCTTTGCAGAGAAATGTGTTGACGCTGTTCCAGCAGATTGTGGCAGGTTCGCCGACGCTTTCGGATGAGCTATCCACGGTTGCCATGAATATCGAAGAGCCGGGGCGGCTGGTGGACTTCATCGGCTCGAATTTGCCGTCACTCTCAACTTCGGACAAGCAAGATGCGCTCGAGACGATGGATGTGCGAGTACGTCTTGAGAAAATTAATCAACATCTTGTTAAAGAATTGGAAGTCCAGCAACTCAGGAACAAGATTCAGTCCGAGGTGCAGGACCGGGTTCAGCAAACGCAGCGCGAATACTACCTGCGTGAGCAGATGAAGGCAATCCAAAAAGAACTGGGCGAACAGGACGAGGGCGCCCGCGACACCGAAGATTTGCGGCAGAAAATTGAGGCCGCGGGAATGCCTGACGAGGTCAAGAAGGAAGCCCTTAAGGAACTGGGCCGGTTGGCGCGGATGTCCCCGATGGCGGCGGATTATTCGGTCACGCGCAATTATGTGGAGTGGCTGGCGGTGTTGCCTTGGGCGAAAACCTCTGGCAGCGAAGTTGACATCGTTAAGGCCAAGGAAATTCTCGATACCGATCACTACGATTTGAAGAAAGTGAAAGACCGAATTCTTGACTACCTTTCGGTGCGACGATTAAAGCCGAGCATGAAGGGACCGATTCTTTGCTTCGTCGGCCCTCCCGGAGTAGGCAAGACCTCGCTGGGAAAATCCATCGCGCGGGCTTTAGGACGTAAGTTCGTGCGCATCTCTCTGGGCGGCGTGCACGACGAAGCTGAAATTCGCGGCCATCGCCGCACGTATATCGGCGCGCTGCCGGGACAAATTATTCAGGGAATTCGGCGCGCGGAGACCAAAGATCCAGTTTTCATGCTGGATGAAATTGACAAAGTAGGGCGCGATTTTCGCGGCGATCCGTCGTCGGCGCTGCTCGAAGCGCTCGATCCGGAGCAGAATTCTGCGTTTCGCGATAACTACCTCGACGTTACATTCGATCTTTCCAAGGTCATGTTCATCACGACCGCAAACATGCTCGATCCAATCGCCGAGCCGCTGCGCGACCGGATGGAGATCATCGAGCTCCAGGGATATACCGAGGAAGAGAAAGTGCACATTGCGTTCCAGTATCTGGTGCCGAGGCAAATTGAAGAGAACGGAATTACGCCGGAGCAAATCGAATTTCCGCCGGAAGCAATGAGTCACTTGATCCGCCATTACACACGCGAGGCGGGCGTCCGAAATCTTGAGCGCACGATTGGAACCATTTGCCGCAAACAAGCGCGGCGACTCGCGGAAGGCAAAACTGAGAAATTGGTAGTGACCGATGAAATTATTCAGGAATTTCTCGGCGGAATAAAAGTACGCAGCGAAGGTGAAATTGCGGAACGCACGAAGCGCGCCGGAGTCGTGGTTGGACTTGCTTGGACGCCATCTGGCGGCGATGTGCTGTTCATCGAGGCCAACACGATGAAAGGGAAGGGCGGCTTCACTATGACCGGGCAAATTGGTCAGGTGATGCAGGAATCCATGCAAGCCGCGCTGACCTGGGTGCGTTCGAACGCGGTACAACTGGGCATCCAGGAAACTTTTTTCGCCGAGCACGACATTCATATTCACGTTCCTGCCGGAGCTATCCCGAAGGATGGCCCGTCGGCGGGAGTCACCATGGCCACCGCGTTGGTTTCGTTGCTTACTTCGCGGCCCGTGCGTCCGCTGACTGCGATGACCGGTGAAATCACGCTGAGTGGAAATGTTCTTCCCATCGGTGGCGTTAAGGAAAAAGTGCTTGCCGCCAAACGCGCCGGAGTGCATGACGTGATTTTGCCGGCGGAAAACAAAATGAATGTGGATGAAGATCTCACGCCCGAGCAAATTGAGAATCTCAGCATCCATTACGTCCAGACCATTGATGAAGTTCTTGATTTGGCTCTCCCCTCGACCATCAGCGAAGAACACCAGGATGCCGAGGAGCGCGAAAAGGTGCTCAGCGAGCAGCCGGTAGCTTGAGGGGCGGTTGATAATTTGCAGATGAGTGCCAGTCCTATTTAGGACTGGCATTTTTACCTTTGAAACGAGAAATCTATGTGCAAATGCCTACCCGGTTCACTGTATAGAACTTCTTAGCGCCACCAGTGTTTAATCCGGTGGGAAGTTTTGCGGCAGGACGGCGGTCGGAAGACGCAGCAAGCTGCGTCTCTACCCTAAAATCTGTGAGGGGGAAAAATGAAAACCAATAAGCTCTTCGCCATTGCTCTAGCTGGGTTGGTGCTTTTGCTACAGGCCGCTTTATACGCGCAAGACCAAGATCAAAACGAAAGTCCGAACCAGGATCCTCCGAGCCGGGTTGCTCGCCTCAACTATTCTGATGGTTCCGTTTCGTTCCAACCCGGCGGCGAAGGCGATTGGGTGCAGGCTGTGGAGAACCGTCCTCTGACGACTGGGGACAATTTGTGGGCAGACAAAAATTCACGCGCCGAGTTGCATGTTGGCTCGACTGCCCTGCGGATCGGAGATGAAACCAGCCTCACTTTTCTCCAACTCGACGATCAGACTACGCAATTAAAGTTGTCGCAGGGAACGCTCATCCTGCGGGTTCGTCACTTGGACGATGGAGACAATTTCGAAATTGACACTCCCAATCTCGCGTTCATAGTGCAGCGCACCGGCGAATACAGAATTGCTGTAAATGCCGACGGCAATGAAACCGATACTACGGTATGGCATGGCCGGGGCGAAGCGACCGGGGGAGGGTCTACTTATACGGTGGTGGCCGGTCAGTATGCGCGATTCAATGGCACCGACCAACTGGATCATGAAATTGCTCAAATTCCGGCGTCCGACGATTTGGACACATGGGCTTTCAGCCGCGATGAGCACGAAGATCATTCCGAATCGGCCAACTACATATCCACGGAAATGACCGGGTATGAAGACCTTGATGATTATGGAAGCTGGCATTACGTCGCCGAATACGGTCCGGTGTGGACTCCGCGGGGTATTGATGGCGATTGGGCGCCGTATCGGCATGGTCACTGGGCTTGGGTCGGGCCTTGGGGATGGACCTGGGTAGAAGACGAACCTTGGGGGTTTGCACCGTTTCATTACGGACGATGGGCCTACGTTTCGAGCTCATGGTGCTGGGTTCCTGGTCCGGTGGTAGTGAGGCCGGTGTATGCTCCGGCATTGGTGGCATTTGTTGGTGGCGCAGGGTTTGGCGTCTCGGTTGGAATTGGCGGCGGTGTGGGCGTGGGATGGTTCCCGCTCGGTCCGCGTGAAGTTTATGTGCCGTGGTACCGGACAAGTCCGCGATACGTGAATAACGTGAATATCAGCAACACGCGGGTTAGCGTAACTCAGGTGACGAATGTGTATAACTCCTACCACAATACGACCTATGTCTCGCGCGTCACTTACGTCAATCAGCATGTAAACAATGCAGTCACGGTTGTATCGCACGACACGTTTGTCAATGCGCGGCCAGTGCGCCAGAATATGGTTCGGGTGGATGCGCGCCAAATGGAGCAAGCGCAGGTTGTCCGCACGGCGCCGGTGCAGCCGGTGCGAGCAAGCGTTATGGGTGCGGGAGCAACGGCCCGATTCAGGCCCCCAGTGGCGGTATTGAATCGGCAGGTTGTTGCGACGAGAAATCCAACGCCACCGAGGCAGTCGTTCGAGCAGCGGCAAGCGGCAAACGTGCGCACGGAAAATCCGGGAACATCGCAACCTGCGGGACGATTGGGGAATGAGCCAAATCGTCCCAATGGCGCCGTGGCAAATCAGGGGAGATCGCAGGAACCTGCGGTTAGGACTAATGAAGCACCGCGACCGCAGAACGGCATACGCCCACAAGGGCCTCCGGCGAATGTGCAAACGGGAAATGTGCAAACAAGTAATGTCCCGCGCCCGCAGGACAATGTGCATGCGGAGCCGCCACAAAACAATCGTACGTTCGAACCGCAACGGCAGGTAGATACGACCGGTCCTCGGCCGCAAGGCGTCGAACAAGCGCCGATGAACAACCGGAACGTTCCCCGGCCGCAGCAGCCTGCACAAAATGACCGCCCGGCAAACGACAATTCGCGAATGACTCAGCAGCAACCATCACACCCGCTAGTGAGACAAGCTCCGCCAGTTGAACCGCGGCCTGAACAACAGAGGAATGAGGAACAGAAGTTCAACAACTGGCAGCAGCAGCGGCAAGCGGCAGCGCCGCGCGAGGCTCCACGTCCTGCTGAGCGGGCGCAGCCTCAGGAACGCGCACAACCTCAGCAGCGATCGCAGCCCAAAGAGGAGCAGAAGAAAGAGCCGCACAAGTAAGCGTGCGGTTGGGACCACTCACGTACAGGGCAGCCACCCCCGGTTGCCCTTTTTTTAGCTGAGGTAGAATTTCTGTCAAGCCGACGCGGAAAAAAGTAATCGAGTATTCAGACTTTCCTCTGGTGATCGCAAGACCCTGATCAACTATGAGTCCCGTGACGCTGTCATTACCGTGTCGCTGTTAGTCGTTATGCTCTGGCTGGCGCGGCAAAAAGGATTTTCGCCGCTGGAGATGTTTTCGACGAGGGCCGATAGAGCATTCGTGGCTGCTCTTCGACAGCGTTTCGGCTCTCCTAAGAATTAGAAAAGGCGGCGCGGCTAGAGGTTATAAACAGCCGGGGGCGGCTGTCGCTGCACGTGCTGCGCGGATTTACAGGTTCGCGGGCGAGGGCCCCATTCGACTTCGCTCAGGGCAGGTCCGCGCCACACGATCAACCCACACGATCAGCCTAAATATTTTACGAACTGTCCCGGCTGGTTGTCGAAGCCTGGGAAGACCTGATTCAAGTCTTTATTCCCCAGGTGGCGATAGACTGCTTCGCCGATGACGCGGCGGAAGTCTGTGGTCAGGGCAAGATCGCGTCCTTCGTAAAGCTGCGATTGGTCGAGGCCCGGCCAGCGTCCGTAAACCTTGCCGCCTTTTACCGGACCCCCGATCACGAACATGACATTGGCGTGCCCGTGATCGGTGCCGCGGTTGCCATTTTCGCGGGCGGTGCGTCCGAACTCGGACATGGTTACGACCACCGTATCTTCCCCGAGGTCGCCGAGATCAATCCAGAAGGCTGCGAGGGATTGTGAAAAATCGCGCAGGACGTTTGCGATCTGCCCCTGCGTGCTGCCTTCGTTGACGTGGTGATCCCATCCGCCGATATCTGCGAATGCAACCTGCACGCCGAGGTTGGCCTTGATGAGTTGAGCAAGCTGCTTGAGGCTGTCGCCAAAACGGCCTTTAGGATAATTGGCAGCGGCCGCCGGAGTGTATTTCGATGGATCGGCCGCTTTCAGCATCTTCACCGCTTCGAAAGTTTCCTGGCCGGTGCCGTGCAGAACTGAATCTACGGACTGATCGTACATCGCCTCAAAAGTGTTCGAAATCGGCATGGCATTTGGGTTGCGTCCGCCCACGCCAAAATCGTTGATGTCGTTCAGCGCCACGGCAGGCTCGCTTCCGGATAGTATTCGCGGCAGCTGCGGCCCCATCGCGATGGCCCGGAAAGCTGAGTTGGCATCGGAGTCGGGAAGCGATCGCAAGGTGCGATTCAGCCAGCCATCGTCGGTAGCTTTTACTCCGGGCGTACCGGATTCCATGAAGTCTTGCGCATCGAAATGCGAGCGCGATGGATCGGGCGATCCGGCCGCGTGCACAATCGCCAACTGCCGCTGATTCCACAGAGGCTCGAAGGGCGACAGGGAAGGATGCAGCCCGAAAAATCCGTCGAGATCAATGACCGCATTGCGCGGAATATTGATGGACGGACGCATCGCGTAATATGCCCGTTCGGCATGAGGGACAACGATGTTCAGTCCATCGGCAGCGCCGCGCTGGAAAATTACTACCAGCCGCTTGTTCTTGATGCCAAGCGATTGGGCGGCATAGGCGGCGCGCGTAAGAAAAGCGGGGACGGCTGCCGTGCCCACTACGGCGACGGCGCTATTGCGAAGAAATACGCGACGAGTGATTGGCATAAGTGCGCTCCTAGCTGCTAGCTACCGCTTCCGACTCTGGCTTTAGCTAGAAGCCAGAAGCTAGCAGCGTCTCACCTTCTCTGAAACTCTGGAGATCCTAAAATCAACCCCGCAATGACCTTTACGTTTGGGGGATGCGCGGGATCATCCAACTTCCGCTGCGCGATTTTTGGATCGGGCAGGCGCGCGGCAATTATGTCGTGGGTCTGCTTTGAGACATCGCCCGCGAGAAAACTGTTCTCGAGAACGGCTTGTGCCTGGAGCGGGTCAAGCGGCGGATTCGGCCCTAATATTTCGTCTGTGGCAACCTGCGCGCCTTTGAATTTTCCAGCGGTGAGGGCGAGCGCGAAATTCATTCGTCCCAAAAGCGCTGTGGAGTTTACCCAGGCATCCGCTTTCATCGAGTAGCCCGTCGGAGGCTGCATGCCATAGAGTGGCATGCCCATGATTTGAAGCTGGCGGGCAAGAGGCGCGGCATTATCAATCTGAGCCCCGGTTGCGCGGACTGCCGAGACGACGAACTCGAGCGGCGTTTTGACCTTGGCTCTGTAAGAATCCGGAGACCAGAATTCAGGCGAGTGAAGCATCGTCTTGAGCACTTCGCGAATGTCGCCGTCCTTCTTCAAGAATGTTTGCGCCATGCGGTCCACCAGGGCTGGCGGGGGATTGTCAGAAACAAATCTTATGGCGAGCTTGGTGCAAACGAACTTCGCCGTCGAAGGATGGTGCGCGAGCAAATGCAGCACTTCGAGGCCTTCCTTTTCGCCGTTCGGCTTGATGCGATGGCCCAGTACTACCTTGTCTCCCGGCTCGTGCTTGCGCTCGTCAAAGGTGAAGCTGCGGCCCTCTTTCGGCGGCTTGAGGGTCCAACCAGTCAGAACGCGAGCAACTTCCGTCACGTCTTTTTGCGTGTACCCGCCGTTCACTCCGAGGGTCTGAAGCTCCATTATTTCGCGGCCGTAATTCTCGTTGAGACCGTTTCGTTTCCCTTTCGACAGCTTTACCGGGCCATTGTGTTTTGCACGCTTTCTCCAGTTATCGTTGAAGCGCTTTCCGACGCCGTTTGCGGCATCGGAGTTCGGTCCTTCGCTCAACCAGTTGTCCAGGTAAAAAAGCATGGCAGGACTGTGTGCGGTTGCAACCAGCAGGTCTTCGAATTTACCCAAAGCATGAGGGCGAATCGTATCCCGCTCATAGCTGGTCAGCAGGTAGCGATCTGCTTCCTTGCCGATGAACACGTTGAAGTGATTCATCCAGAAATCCGTCATCACTTCCTGCAACTGGCGGTCGCTGTAGATAGCGCGAATCAATTTGGCGTCAATAAGTTCCTGATCAACTACCTGCATGGGATAGCTAAGGGCAATCACCGTCTCGCGATCCCGCGGATTCAGTCCCTCCATTAGTTCGTTGCGCTTCGGACCTTTCAACGACGTCACTAGCGCGATTTGATCTTCAGTAGGCATCCCCAAAATGGCTTTTGCGCGCTGATCTGGAGGCGTGCTGAGAATGCTATCCACGTTTACGTTGTTGGCGAGGCGATCGTCATTTCGGCGAGCTATCTCTTCGTCTGTGAGAGCCTGCCCGGCGTCAGCGGTGTTATTCATATTAGCGCCCATACTGGCGCTTGCAGGGACGACCTGTTGCTTTCGTTCCTGTTTTTCCTGGAAGCGTTCCAATTGGGCCTCGTAAATGGCGTGCTGGACACGATCGGATGGCATAGATGCTTTGCCATTTGCGATGGCGCGGATAATTTCCGGCGGTGGAAAGTTCTCGACGATTTGTTGCGTGCTCATCTGGAGAGTGGGGAACTGGGCGAGGCGAGCGTCCAAAGCGCTTCCGTCAATTTTTTCGGGATGAAGCTGCTCATCAATCCATTTGTCGAGCCCAATGGACGTCACGCGCTCGATGTCTCCGGGCCGGGGCCCAAAGGTGAGGCGGTTCAGGGCGTGAACAACGCGTTTGTGTTCGTCCATTTGCTCCGCCGCGGGGATGCTCTTCTTCCGGCCGAGCGCAAATGGGAGAGATGCGGCGAGCGACAACAGAATAATGAGCAGCGCGATTTGTTTCCTTGGGAAACCCATTTTTGACCGGGACGGGCGAAGTTTCGACCCATCCCAATTATGAACCCAAATCGAGGAAAAAGTTGCTGACGAACGGGTTACCAATGGGATGGACCCCGAACGTTAAGTGGTATAAGTTGCCGATGGTGCAATACATCGAGCCGCTTGAGCATGATAAGCTTTCGCCGTGATTCTCGGCTTAGTCGACATTCTGAAGCTCGCAGGTTTCGATCAAAATCTGCCCACGAGGTTGGTGCGGCACCAAGATCGCAGATATCCGGTGGAAGAACTGGTTCGGCATGGGTGGCTTGAGCTTTACCAACAGTTTCAAAGCAAACCTAAATTTCACCACGCGGAGCAGATCGTTTCCTTCTACGGATTATCCGGCAATCGAGCTCGCTTTTACGGCGTGTATAGGGTCCTGGGCAACACTCCGGCCAGTGCAGAGTTGAGCAGGCTACCCGCAGGTGAAACGTGGGGCCGCGAATCGGATTACTTTTACGACTTGGAGCGGGACTTTAGGTTTGACGATCTTCGTGATCGCCTCATCATTGACTGGCCAGCCCGAGCTTGGGTACAGAAACTCGACAACAAACCGGTGCTTGAGATTCTCCCGTCCGGTCGCAAGCTCGTTCCCTTCGACGATTACCTAGAATTTAGTCTTACGCACGCTCAACTGAAGGATCTGTTTGGAAACGAAGTGGCTCACCGGGATTGGCAAACATCGCTTGGCGCCGTTGCCGGCGTTTATTTGATACTTGATCAGAAGTCAGGCCACCAATACGTTGGCAGCGCCTATGGTGCAGATGGCATTTGGGGACGCTGGAAGAACTACGCAATCTCGGGACATGGGGACAATGTCCAGCTTCGAAAATTAGTCGAGAGCGATTCTGCATCATATCCAGAGCAGTTCCGCTTCTCGGTGCTTCAGATTCTACCGAAGACGATGACTCGAGATGAAGTTATAAACCGCGAAACGCTCTATAAGCGCAAACTCGGTAGTCGTGCCACTGGCCTTAATTCAAATTGATTCGAGCACAAGCCAAATGAAGTGCCAAAAGACTGTGTGTAGCGATTAAGTTAGAAATAGTCGCCCGTGACTGACCTTGTGCTGCAAGGTAGCCGCAAGATGGTCAATGTCCGTGGCGGCTATGTTTTCTGACATGTGCGCTTCGAGGAATGGCGTGCGATTACTGCCTACGGCGTCGCGCCGGATTTGCAGCAAGAGGCCTTGCACCGCAGCGGGATCAAATTTCTGCGGAGTCAGGCGAACAATCTCGTTCAGAGTGCTTCCGAATGACATGCGTTCGCGGTAAGGACGCTCGCTGGTCATGGCATCAAATGTGTCAGCCAGGCCGATGATGCGCACGGGCATGGCTACATCTTCTCCGACCAGGCCGTCGGGGTATCCGGAACCGTCGGCGCGTTCGTGATGCCAGCGGACGATTTCGGCGATGCGCGGCCATGGAAATTGCACTCCGCTGACAATCTGGTGGCCGACTACGGTGTGATCGGCCATTTCGCGGAATTCCTCGGGATCGAGCGAAGTAGCTTTCGCGAACAGCCGTTTGTCAACCGCGACCTTGCCTATGTCGTGCAAGTAACCCGCAGAACGCAGAGCTGCAACGTCGTTCATTGGCATGTCCATGGCTTCGCCGATGGCGGCGGCGTAACGCCCTACGCGCAGGGAATGTCCATGAATGTTGACGTGCTTTACGTCAATGGCGGCCGCGAAAGATTCGAGGGCGCTGTCGTAAAAGCCATTCAACGAAGCCATTAATCGAAGATTTTCGGAAACGCGCTGTGCGAGCGTCTGGCTGAGCGAATGGTTATGGATGGCCAGCGCGACGTAATGGCATAGCAGCGCAAGAGACTGGAGATCGTCTTCGTCGTAGATTGAGTCGCCTTCGCGCCGTCCCAGGGCGACGACGCCCACCAATTTGCCGGCCACCTTGAGAGGAGCGAGACAGCGGAACAGTTCGGGAGCGACGTTGCCATTCGAACTGAGAAAATTCTCGGACGCTCCGCCGCTCAAAACAGCCGGCCCGCGCGCCGAACTCAGCGCATGAACGTGCTTGGGCAAGAGAGGAATTATCGCAGGCTCTGGCATCAGCGCGAAGCCGTCGGAGGCGATGGATGTGAGCAGGGCGGGTTTGTCGGAAAATGTGAATAGCACCGCCTCGCGCGCGCCGCCAGCCTGCAAGATTGCGGACAGCATGACGCGCGCCGTTTGAGGAAACTCGCGCTCGGAGGTCATGGCTGGGCCAAGGTCCGAAAGCGCTTCCACCGTGCGCAAGATTCGCCGGAAATTGTCGTTCTGCACTGCCACTCGTCGTGGTAGCAGAAAATCCAGAGCAAGCTGAGATTACCATGCTGGGAAAGTGCTGGATCGGGAAGAGTTGTTGGTTAGTTTGGTGCGGTGGTGCGATCTTTTTGCGCAAGGAGTAAATGTAGGGACGCGCCCTCGCCCGTCCAGTCGAGCGAAGCTCTGCGTCTTAGAACGGCCCTTCATCCTCGGGATCGGCGCTGCTCAGCGGAATTTGCTCTGCTGCGGATTTGCGCGACTTCGGCGCTTTCTTGAATTTCACTTCGAGCATGCGTGGCGAGGGCGCCCGTTCCTACGCTGGCATGGATGCTCTATGAATCGCTTTGAACGTCATTTCTTTCGCGGGAATTCGCGCGTGTTTCTTCCAGGCATAAAACAATTCCGCATAACTTTGTTTAATGTAGTTTGCGGCAGGGATTTCAAGCAGGCGGGCGGTTTGGTCAATCCAGCGCGATTTTCCTTCGATCTCACCGAAGTTGCCGATTGGGGTTTCGTCCAGGACTACGTGACCCTTTCCATCGCTCCATTCGGCGCGGAATTTCTCATAGCGAAATGATGGGATGAATCCGAGGGCGAGTAATATGGATTCCAATTTCTTGCCATCGGCAATTTTCGTTTCAAGCTCGGTGCGGGTTTTGTGGCGTCCGGTCCTGCCCTTTGCTTTATATGTTAACGTCCATTCCAAACCGTATTTGCGAAGGCGAAGCAACTCGCCGCGCCTTCTGAGAGGCTGTCCCTTTAGGTCGTATAGGGTATTTATCTCGTGAGTCCGCCGGGTGATGAGACGAAATTTCGATTTCCGCAGGCGACTTCGCAACCCACGGATGTCTTCAATCGAAAACTTTATCTCGATTTCCTGATTGCTGGGCATTCCCCTAAGTATCACTGGGCGTCGGCGGCTTTACAATGCGCAGAGATAGTTTGGACATCGCGATGCACGTCACTCACGAGAAAAGGAGTCCCATCCCCGCCGTGAATCGTATCGGCAGGATTGCTGCCTTCCTTGGTAGATCTCACGCCAGTTTTCATGGTGCCCGGCTGAAGTCTTCCAGTAACTGAGACTTCGTGGCCGAGTTCGGCGTCGAGCTTGTTTCCGACGCCCTTCAGCGCATAGACCAGTCCCGTTTTGCCTTCAACCAGGATGTAGTTTCCACGGGAATGGCTAAGGCATCCACGAATCGTCGTACTGGAGTCGGAATTGCTTTGTTCTGCGGATACAGGCGATTGTTGGCCTCCGGCCATGATTGCGGCTGTCATTAACGCCAGGGTCACAAGAGCCATTCTTTCGGACTTCATATTCATACCTCGTTCGGTTGAAATTGCCACCTATTTCGATTGGAGGGATATCAGGAGAACGTCGGCAACTTTACCAGGTCGCTTTGAGGCACAGTCTCAACTTCATGCCCAGCTTTCCGCCACGCGGCCAAGCCTCCCACTATCACAAACGCGTTGAACCCTTTTTGCCGCAGTAGCAGCGCCACACGGGCGCTGGTGCCTTCTCGTATTCAAGTGCAGTAGACGTAAATGTCTTTATCCTTGGGAAGGTTTTCAATTTCCACCGCTAAATTATTGGGCTCAATGCGAATCGAACCCTTGATGCGTGCCGCGTCGGCATTGTAGTAGCCGTGACTGCGTACGTCGGCGAGAAGGATTTTATCTTTCTCCTCGGACTTCAGCTTCAGCGCCAATTCCCCGACTTGCACCCTGGGAACGATCATGTAAATCTTGCTTCTCTGGAAAATATGTATGCGATAACCGATGTAGCCAATCATGGCAATTACGAGCGCGATGCCAATCACGTGCCCTGCGGTTTGAAATCCATGGTTAATTGATCTAAGGAAATTGCGAAACAAGAATCCCAAGCCGCCGTAAGCCAGAACGTAAAGCAGGATTCCGGCAGAGTCGAATTGCAGGAATTGCCGCGTCCGCATCTTCATGCTCCCCGCCAACGGAGGAGCCATGGTATTCAAGCCAGGAATGAATTTTGCGAAAACCAAGGTTAACTTGCCGCGTTTATAGAATGATTCAGCAGAACGAAGAATGCAGGTTTCAGGGTTTGCCGAAACCCGGCAGAGCACGCCTAACAGAGCCCATCCCGTGTACCGTCCCAACAGGTACAGTAGCGAATCTCCGAACAGCATTGCTCCCAAAGCGACCGCGAGCGCAATGGGAGCGCTTAAAACCTTTGCGGCGGACGCCGCGCCTGCCGCGACCAACGCCAATGCAGCCGGGACCGGCAGCCCAATCGCCTCTGCCAAAACCACCAGAAATAAAAGAATGTATGCGTGATGGGCTAGCGCCGCAAGAAAATGATTCATCTCGATCTACATTCGCTTTCGCCAAATAAAATAAAGGGCGGCTTTACGCCGCCCGAATTGTCAAAGTTTCGCGGAATTACATGGCGGTCTGTTTGAGCATCTTTACGCTCATTACATGGATCGCACCAGTATCCGAGTGAACGTGCGCGCTGACCTGAACGTGATGGCCGACGTGATCTTTCAGCGTTTCTGGGTTCATCACGTCCCATGACTTGCTGTCTTTGTCGGCGACGAAAGTAATTTTATCTCCGTCTTGCTTAACCGTTCCTTTAATGCTCTTCAACGGCGCTTTGGCCATGGGTTTGTCCATTGGGGCCATTTTGTCCGTCGAGGCTGGCGCTGTTTGGGACGAGTTTCCCATTGTGTCCTGAGCGAAAGCGCAAATGCTAATCACGAGTGAAAGACCGAGTGCTAAAACGAACACCTTTCTCATATTTCAAAGTCTCCTTAGAGTCAGATTGTGAATTCAGAGTTACTGAGTCGGCACAGAAATTAGACTCTCATTGCTATTACGAATCAAGAGGCTGACCAGATGTTTGCTGTGTCGTGTTTATCTTCGAGCGCCAAATAATAGCTACGCTCGATTAGCAAGGAAATAGCTTCGAGGGCTTTTCACTGAAGCTTCGCGTATTCAGATTTGGCCTGTCTCAGGATGGGAAGGTCGGAGTCGGCGTCCTTCCACAACGCGAAGAAATCCTGGTACGCACTTCGGCTCTTGGCCGTATTTCCCGACAACGCATATGCGCGGGCGATCCCCAGATGTGCCAGTGCTCCAACTGGCTCGTTCCCGACCATACCGGGGTGGGCAAGAATTTTCTGGAACTCAGCCTCGGCAGTGACCCCCTGGCCCGATGCAATATAGGCCTCACCGCGCAGATAAATAGGATATAGACAAAAGCTAACTGTCTGCGCAGTGCAGCCAAGCTCGTAGGGCGTCGCCAGGGCAAGAGCCTCAATTGCCTTGGAAGCGTTATCCTTGTTGAGCGCGTCCGCCGCATTAATCATGGGCAGGTACTCGGTTTGCACCATTGTGTCTTGAGGAAACCGGCTGGCAATATCCTCAGAGAGTATTCCGGCCCGCCGGGGATCGCCCGCCAAGGCAATTGCGATTGCCGAGATAGCCTGCGCATCCTTGTCTGTCGAAAGAGCGAGCGCCGCCTGTGCCCGCTGCTTTGCGTCGCTCAGATTGCCCATCAGAGCCTCGCGCACTGCCGATTCGGCTATGTAGCCAGATGCTGTTTCTTTTTGATCCGCGCGTTGGGCAAAGTCGGAGGCTTGCTGTGTAAGGTCGTTCGCCTTGGCAAGCTGCCCGGCATACGCCGAGGTATCGGATTCGCTATAGAGCAAGGCATCTCCGTACCCCGGCTTTCCCATTACTGCCGTCGCGTCACGCTCCATTGCCTCGGCATCGTGTTGGAGGAAGTCAACGCCGTAGAGCGCCAGGTGCATTTGTGGATTATCCAGATTGTGGGCCTGCGCTTCTTTCGCCGTGGCTCTTGCTTCGTCAAGACGGTTCACATACAAATAGCCGCTAACCAGATTCGCGTAAGCCACCCCACTTTCGCTCTCGCCTATTAACGTTTGTTGCGCGGCAGCAAGGGCCTTATCAGCGTCGCCGAGAGCGACGTAGGCAACGCTCAGCATTGCCTGCGGTGCAATGTCATGCGGGTAGGTCTGGGCCCACAACTCGCAGGCCTTGCGCACCGCCTCAATATTTCCATTAACGTAAGCTTCATAATGCGAAACGATGTAGAATTTCTCGCGCTCGCTAACCCGGTCGCGCAAAGCGTAAGCCTTGCGCGAAGCATCAGCGGCGCGGGCGGACTGGCCCAGGTTCCCATAGTTGGTTCCCAGGCGTGCCCATGCCAGGGCAAAATTCGGGTCGAGCTCGACCGCTCTTTGCAAAAACGAAATCGCCGTAACCGGATCGTTCTTAACAATTTGAGCTTTGTACCCGAGGCTGTAGGCCTGTAGCGCCTCAAGCGATGACGTGGTCACGTTATCCGGCGGCGCGTCATACTTCTGAACCGAGGTCAGCGACTCGCCGAGCTTCGCACGCATTTTTGTTGCCGCGTCTCCCAGCGCCTTCAGCACTTGCTCCTTGCCGCTGGCAGTCGCCTGCTCGTCCGCCAATACATCACCGTTGCGGCAGTTCACAGCTTTCAGCCCCACGACATACTGGCTACCTAAACTGGAAATTGAGCCATCAATGGTGGCGACGCTGGCCGTGCGTTGGCAAATATCGCGCGCCAACTCAAGCGTGAGCCGCGCATCTTTGGGTTGCGCCATGAGTGCCAGTGTCTGCGCGACGCGCTCATCGGAGAGCAGATTCAGAAATGGCGATTGCTCCAATTGCGACGATAGCCCCTGCCGCAGCGTGCCGTCAAAAACCGGATCACCGGTGGTGTTGGTGAAATCGGCGACGACGACGCTATCCTTCTCTGTGAGCTTCGGTTTCGTCCGCAAGCGGAGCATGTACCACCCCGCAATTGCGGCGGCTATGACGACGACGGCGGCCGCGGCGATAGGCCAGTATTTTCTGTGTTGCGCTGCTGCGGAGCCAGGGCTTGCCGCACTGCTGGAGGAAGATGCCGGAGTAACGGCAGGAGCCGAGACCGATCCCGCACTCGGAGGATTCACTGACCCCACTGCGGAACTGGTTTCCTGTGCGACCTCGACCGATCCAGAGCCGGCTGAGGTTCCATGGCGCGATTCCGTCTCCCGTTTCAGCCGCTTTAAGTCGGTTCGCATCTCAGCCGCGCCTTGATAGCGCATTTCCCGATCTTTTTCCAAAGCCTTGTTAATGATGTCTTCCAGCTTGGGCGGCAAGTCAGGGTTGAGCCGAATCGCAGGAACTGGGTCGCGTTCCAGAATTGCGTTGAAAATGACTGCGGAACTCTCGCCCCGGAACGGTAAAGCTCCCGTCGCCATTTCGTAAAGGACCACCCCAAACGAGAATAAGTCCGTACGCGCGTCCAGATCTCTTGCCCGCGCTTGCTCGGGAGACATGTAAGCGACCGTCCCCACCGTAGATCCCGGACTGGTCAGGTGTTCCTCAATCGCCGTCTCCTGGGCTGTCGCTCCCGCTTCCAGCGCCGTCTTGCCAGCGGGCGTCACTTTTGCCAGACCAAAATCGAGAATCTTGGCGTGGCCGCGTTTGGTGATAAAGATGTTCGCTGGCTTTATGTCGCGGTGGACTATGCCTTCGGCGTGGGCCGCGTCGAGTGCGTCCGCAATCTCGATAGCGATAGGCAGGATCGTCTCGATTTCCATGGGTCGGCCAGCTACACGATGCTTTAAGGTTAGGCCGTCCAGAAACTCCATGACGATGAACGATTGCCCCTCGTCTTTCCCAATCTCGTGGATGATGCAGATGTTGGGGTGATTTAGGGCTGAGGCGGCGCGGGCTTCACGGCGGAAGCGCTCGAGAGCCTGCGGATCTCTGACCACGCTTGGAGGCAGGAACTTCAGAGCGACAAACCGTCCGAGTTCCGTGTCCTCGGCCTTATAGACCACACCCATTCCGCCGCCGCCCAGCTTTTCGACGATGCGGTAGTGCGAGATGGTTTTGCCGATCACTAAAAAATCTCCGCTCTTGCGAGACCATATTAGGGGCCGAGCGGCAGCGAGTCAATTCATTGCGAGGGCAGAACAGGGAATGCAAATTATTCAACCGTCACTGATTTCACCAGGTTTCTGGGGCGATCTACATCCAAGCCCTTGCGGACAGCCATGTAGTATGCAAACAACTGGAGCGGCACAATTTCCAATATTGGCAGCAATAGTTCGGGAGCTTGAGGAATCGCGATCGTGTGGTCGGCCAAGTGTCTTATTTCTTCATCCCCTTCAGAGATAATCGCGATCACGAGGGCGCGTTGCTGCTTGAACCCTTTAATGTTGGCCACGCTCTTCTGGTGACGGAGAAGCGATCCCGGATCGTTGGCATCACGGGTCGCGATAATCACAACCGGAAGATTCTCATCAATTAAAGCGTTGGGGCCATGTTTGGTCTCGCCTGTGGGATAGCCCTCGGCGTGAACGTAGGAGACTTCTTTCAGCTTGAGGGCTCCATCCATTGCGATGGGGTAATGAATCGCGCGCCCCAGGAAAAGAAAATCTTGGACTGCATGAAGGCGCTCTGCAAGCCCCTCGCAATCGGAGGAGCACCGAAGCACGGTTTCCAGCGTGTTCGGAAGCTCGAGTAATTCCTCGATCCACTTCCGGCGCTGTTCTCTTTTCAATCTGCCGCGGACTTGTCCGAGATAAAGGGCGAAGACAAAGAGCACGGCCATTTGTGCAGTAAATGCTTTCGTGGATGCAATACTTATTTCCGGTCCGGCGTGTGTGTAGAGAACGCCGTCGGCTTCCCGGGCTATTGTCGAGTCAATCACATTTGAAATTGCAACTGTGCGCGAGCCTTTGATTTTCGCTTCCCGTTGAGCGGCGGTGGTGTCCGCGGTTTCGCCCGACTGGGTGATGACGATTGTGAGTTCTCCCGGACCAATCTGAGGATTGCGGTATTCGAACTCGCTCGCATAATCAACGTCCACCGGCACGTCAGCGAGTTCCTGAAACATATATTGTCCGGCCATCCCCGCATGGCGGCTGGTGCCCGAAGCCACGATATTCACACGACGCAATGCGCGAAGCTCTTCGGCGCTGATGCGGACGTCATCGAGCACAATCGCGGCGTCCTCTAACGACACGCGGGGGCCTATCGTGTCTCGAAGTCCAAGCGGCTGCTCGAAAATTTCTTTGAGCATGTAATGGGGAAATGCGCCTTTGTCTGGCATCGCTGCTCCTAAAACACGGCTGAGGATTCCACCAAGCTGTCAAGCACGTTCGTCCCGGGAAGGGCACGCCTTCGCCTGAGATTATAATGGCGCGACAACCCATGACGCTCATCTCTGGCACGAAGCTCGGACCGTATGAAATTCAAGGACCGCTCGGATCCGGCGGCATGGGAGAAGTCTATCGCGCCCGCGATGCCAGACTGGCCCGGACGGTTGCGATCAAGGTATTGCCGGCTCACCTCTCCGCCGATTCTGATGCTAAACAACGCTTCGAGCGCGAGGCGCGCACCATATCGTCGCTAAACCATCCGCATATTTGTCATCTATACGATATCGGCTCCCAGGACGGCACCGATTTTCTGGTCATGGAATTCCTGGAGGGGGAAACACTTGGCGAGCGTCTGCGCAAAGGCCCGGTGCCGTCGGAACAGTGTTGGAAGATTGGCATGGAAATTTGCGAAGGGCTGGAAAAGGCGCACCGCAGCGGTGTCATTCATCGCGATCTTAAGCCTGCCAATATTTTTCTAACGGAGGAAGGCCATGCCAAGCTTCTTGATTTTGGTCTGGCCAGAAGTCTCACGTCCGTCGGAGAACTGGCTAACGACGCGCTGACTCTTATTAGCGAAATGAATCTCACGGATCCAGGTGCAGCCGTTGGAACCGTCGCCTACATGTCCCCAGAGCAGGCGCGAGGAGAGACTCTCGACGAACGCAGCGATCTGTTCGCGCTCGGAGTCGTGCTCTACGAAATGACGACGGGCTTTCGGCCATTCGAGGGTTCCACGTCGGCCTTGATTTTTGACGCAATCCTTAACCGGCCTCCTCGGTTGGTGTCGGATTCAAATCCGAATCTGCCATCGGCATTTACGAGCTTGCTCAACCGGCTCATGGCCAAGAATTCGCGCGATCGGTGCCAGTCGGCACACGAGGCACTCGATGCGCTCCGCGAAATCGAGCGCGCCCGGCAATCGTCATCCTCCGGCAAAGTGCGCGCCGGGCGAAAAATTCCTTCCATCGCGGTGCTTCCCTTCACTAACTTGAGCGCAGACCCCGACAACCAATACTTTAGTGACGGCCTCTCGGAAGAGTTAACCAATGCGCTGGCGCGGCTGCAAGGATTACAGGTTGCCTCCAGGACTTCTGCCTCCCGCTTTCGCGATAGCGGTGCTGACATTCGCGAAATTGGACGCCAGCTCAACGTTGAAGCCGTTGTCGAAGGCAGTGTTCGTCGCGCCGGCAAGCGCTTGCGCATTACCGCTCAACTGGTGAACGTGGGCGACGGGTACCAAATGTGGTCAGAACGCTATGATCGCGAGATCACTGACATTTTTGAAATCCAGGATGAGATCACGGCGGCCATAGTCAAAATGATAGAGCCAACGTTGACTGGCCATCAGTCCATTCTGACTCGCCGTCACTCCGAAAATCTTCAGGCATATGAGCTGTACTTGAAAGGCTTGCGCTTATGGGAACAGCGCAGTGAAAGCGCTCTCCGGGCAGGACTTGAGTGTTTTCGCGCCGCGGTTGAACTCGATCCCGAATACGCGCTTGCCCATGCCGGAATCGCAGACTCGTATTCCATTCTCGCGGTCTATGGCTATATCTCTCTCAACGAGATGCGTCCCCGGGCTTTGGCAGCGGTCAATAAAGCGATGGAACTCGACCCCTCGCTCGGCGAAGTTCATTATTCCATGGGCATGGTCATGTTGATCTTCGGGGCACGCATGAGCGACGCCCTGCCGCATTTTCGCCGGGCGCTCGAAATCCAGCCCCGCTCGTCATACTTCCACGGTTACATGTGCCTCGCGCTCTCTACTCTGCATCAGCCCGTTGAAGCCGCTGAAGAAGCCGCCCGCGCTACCGAGCTCGACCCTCTCTCGCCTTTTATACATGGCCTAACCGCCTTGTGCTTTCACGTCGCCGATCTACAGGAAGACGCCATGCGGGACGCTCGGCGCGCCCTGGAACTGCATCCCAATTTTGTGTTGGGTCTGTGGGCGCTGCACAAGGCCACCGCTGCCTTGGGCCGTTGGGAGGAGTCCATCCAAACTGCGGAGAGGCTTGTTGCGATCGCGCGGCGGGGAGCCCTATTCGTCGGTCAACTTGCCATGTCTTATGGTTTGTCCGGCCAACCGGAGAAGGCGCTAGCCCTTCGGGAAGAATTGCTTCTGCGCCGGGAAAGTGGTGAATTTATCACCCCTGGGGCTTTACTGGCCATAGACGTGGGGCTAGGGGACCAGCAAGCTGCGCATGAGGATCTCATCGCCTGTATCGAAGATGGCGGCAACGGATTTGGCGCCGCAGTGCTCCTTGGCCCGCTCTTCTTCGATCGGCTGCCAGCTTACCCTGCGAGCGCCGAGCTCATGCGCGAGAAGGGTCTTCTCACATCCTAATCGCTAACCTTTCAGGAATGTTAAGTCCCATCGCCGCCGACAATCGAATTTCGAACTTCACCCGACGGACTTAAGACCAGAATGTCAGCGCTTGCACCAATTTCTAGTTTTCCTTTGAGAGGTGATCCCGTCGCCCGCCCCGGATTCGCCGTCGCCAGAATAAGGGCTTGCTGGAGATCGTAATCAGCAAATTGCATGACGTTGCGGACAGCACGATCCATGGTTAATGTGCTGCCGGCCAATTTTCCATTCGACAGGCACACTCCGTCTTTCACGTCGAACTCGAAGGTGCCCAGGTGGTAACGACCGTCAGGCATCCCGGTGGCAGCCGTACCGTCGGTAATCAATATCACATTGCCTTGCCCTTTGGCCGCTATAGTCATTTTTATAATTGCCGGATCGAGATGAATTCCATCGGCAATAATTTCAACGGCGATTTTAGGATTGGCCAGCGATTCTCCCACGATTCCGGGGTCGCGATGGCTCAGAGGACGCATGCCATTAAACAAGTGGGTGGCCTGAGTAGCCCCGGCTTTGACCGCTGCCCGGGTTGTTTCAAGATCAGCGTCGGAATGCCCGAGGCTCACGCATACGCCTCGCTTGGTCGCCTCGGCGATCAGTTCGATTGCGCCCTCCAATTCCGGAGCGATGGTCATGATGCGAATATGCCCGCGGGACGCTTGCCAAAATCGTTCGAAGACTTCCAGCGACGGGACCATTAAATCTTTGATTGGATGAACTCCGCGCCGAGCATGGCTCAAGAATGGACCTTCGAGATGAATGCCAATAGGGCAAGCCCGCAAATTTTCTGAATCTTGTTTTGCGGATTTCTCAATGGCATTGGCCAACCGCGCCAATGCAGCAACAGTCGTGTCCACGGGTGCGGTCACGGTGGTGGGGAAGTAACTTCCTACGCCGTGCTTTGCGAGAAATTGTTCAATGCAAGGCATCGCGTTCAGGGAAGCTTCCATTACGTCATGCCCGGCGGCGCCGTGAACGTGAATGTCAATAAAGGCCGGGGCGAGGATCGCATCTTTGTAATCCACGATCCGGCAATTTTTTGGAATCTCGCGGTGAGCCCGCGAGGTCATTTCGGAAATCTTTCCATCTTCCAAGAACAATATCGGCTGCGGTATGCGTTCCAGCGGAGTGAAGAGCGTGGCGGCTGTGATCGCAATCATGAAGCCAAGGTAGTACGGGACTTGCGCAGTTGAAAACTATAAGAAGTTTTCATTCCGAAGCACGGTATCACGTGCGAGGAATCTGCTGTCTTGCAGGAAGAAGCAGATTCCTCGCCAGTAAACTGGCTCGGAATGACAATAGACAGGGAAGACATTTGCGAGACTACCCCGATGCCCGGACTTACTTTTCCCAATGTTAGTGCGTGGGCTGAATTCATCCGCTTTGCCCATAAATTATTCTTGGTGCCATCGAAGGGACTCGAACCCCCACACCCTTGCGAGTACATGGACCTGAACCATGCGCGTCTGCCAATTCCGCCACGATGGCAACATCAGGAAGGACTACGAATCATATTCTACAGGCGAGTCATTGGCTGTCAAACCAAAGCGTTGTCATCCTGTTAGTTCCGCCACAGAGCGGCACCTACACGTCCACGATCGCGTCACGAAATTTCAGTTGGCGATTAAGCTACGGAATTCTTCACGACGGCTAAGTGGAAAGAGATTCGAAAACGAAATCCTAGCGATTCATACAGCCGTATCGCCCCGGCGTTATCTCCTTTGACATGCAGGAAGGGAGTTTCACCGCGTTTTCTGATTTCCCTGATGAGAATTGACATCAACGATCTTGCGTATCCTTTCCCGCGATGATCAGGATGCGTACACACTGCGCTCACCTCAGCGTAACCCGGCATCCGCAGCCGCTCGCCAGACAAAGCAACCAGTTGCCGGCCGGAGGAGAACACACCCAAATATTTCCCCAGCTCGATGGTTCGTTTACGGAATGGACCCGGCTCCGTCAATTCCGTGAGTGCCAACATTTGCGGAACATCCGCCATGGTCAAGGTTTCAAACGCGACACTTTCTTCAACGTCCTGGAATGACTCGCAAACCATCTGATGAACGGCGAAGGTTCGCGACAGCTCCCAATTCAGGGGAATTTGTGGCGCTTCGGTCAAAAACAACGCGGCGCTTTCTCCCGGAGCGACCACCTGCCGCAAGGCGTCGTATGAAGCCGGCGATTGTCTTTCCATTCCGGCGAGCGGCGCTATCTCCGGCAGGTACCGTTTGGCTAGCGCGCTTCCCTGAGCAAACGAGCGGTGCGATGTGGACAGGGCGTGCCAGATCGGGTTGTCGAGCACAGCCGCTGGAGAAACTGCCGCGATGTGCGCCGGCCAAGCGCTTATCAATTTACCCTTCCAGACTTTAGCCTTCCAGCTTGGCGCTCATGGTGATTTCGGCTTTGAGGACCTTCGAGACCGGGCATCCGGATTTAGCTTCTTGTGCTGCCTTCTGGAACGCCGCTGCATCGCCGCCGGGAACCTTCCCCGTAACATCCAGATGTATGGCGGTAATAAACCATCCAGAATCCTGCTTATCGAGAGTAAGGGTAGCTTTCGTGTTGATGCTTTCCGCTTTCAGATTCGCCGCGCCCAGCTGCGCTGAGAGCGCCATGGAGAAGCACGCCGCATGAGCTGCCGCGATCAATTCCTCGGGATTAGTTCCGGGCGCATTCTCGAAACGCGTCATGAATGAATATGGAGTGTGTGACAATACGCCGCTTGGCGCCGAGACTTCTCCCTTGCCGTCTTTAAGGCCGCCCTTCCAAACCGCACTTGCATTGCGCTGCATTCAGAATCCTCCTCAATCGAAATAGTTAAGTTTTCATTGTAAATGACGTCTTCTCCTGAATGAGATTAGGATTCGGGGCCCCTCCCAGAAAACCAGCTTGTTATGCATTTGTGGCGCTACTGAAAGCTATACTTTGCGATTTGTAAATCTTAAAGCCTTTGGATTTCATCTAAGCTAATCTGCACTCGGCGTGTCCCGGCTCACCTGGACCGGTTCGGGGCGAAGTCCAAAAATATTCTATGTGGATTGTTGCATTAGCTCTGCGTCGGCCGTACACGTTCGTGGTGATGGCCCTGCTCATCATTATTTTGAGTCCCATCGTTATCTTCAGGACCCCAACCGACATTTTCCCCGACATCAATATTCCCGTTATCAGCGTGGTGTGGAACTATGCGGGGTTGTCGCCGCAAGATATGGCAAATCGCATCACTACGAACACGGAACGCGGATTAACAACGCTGGTGAACGATATTGAACATATCGAGTCGGAATCTCTCAACGGCGTCGCGGTGGTTAAGATATATTTCCGTCCCACAGCCAACATCCCGACTGCGCTCGCGCAGGTTACAGCAATTTCTCAGACAGCGATTCGCTCGTTGCCTCCGGGAACGACCGCGCCACTCGTCATTCAATATTCGGCATCGAGTGTGCCGATCCTACAGATTGGATTGAGCAGTAAGACGCTTCCCGAGCAGGAACTGAATGACCTGGCGTTGAATTTCATGCGCACCCAACTTATTACTGTGCCGGGCGCCGCCATTCCCTATCCGTATGGCGGAAAACAGCGGGTGGTTTCGGTGGATCTGGATACCCCGGCGTTGCAATCCAAGCACATGAGCGCCGTTGATGTTGTGAATGCGATCGCCGAGCAAAATTTAATTCTGCCTTCTGGTACCGCCAAGCTGGGACCTCTCGAATATCAGGTCGAGCTCAACGCCAGCCCGCAGACTGTCGCCGAGCTCAACGATTTGCCCATACGAACCATTAATGGAACGACGATTTATGTGCGCGACGTGGCCCACGTCCGCGACGGTTTCACGCCACAGACCAACATCGTAAGGCAGGACGGCGTTCGCGGAACCCTGTTAAGCATCATGAAGAATGGGGACGCATCCACCGTTGACGTCGTCAAGAACGTTCGCGAAATGTTGCCGCGAATCCAAGCGACACTGCCTCAGGATCTCAAAGTCAGCTTGCTGTTCGATCAGTCATTGTTCGTGCGCGCGGCGATCAAGGGGGTTGTGCGGGAAGCTCTGACGGCAGCCTGTCTTACGGCAGCTATGATTCTTTTGTTCCTGGGCAACTGGCGCAGCACCCTGATTATTGCTGTTTCCATTCCGCTTTCAATTCTTGTTTCCGTGATCATGCTGAGCGCGCTTGGAGAAACATTCAACATTATGACCCTGGGAGGGCTTGCGCTCGCCGTTGGAATATTGGTGGACGATGCCACGGTCGAAATCGAAAATATCGAACGAAATCTTGGGATGAAAAAGGAGTTGAAGCAGGCGATCCTAGACGGCGCCCAGCAAATCGCGGTCCCGGCGTTTGTTTCCACCCTTTCCATTTGCATAGTTTTTGTGCCAATGTTTTTTCTCGCGGGAGTGGCACGCTATCTATTTGTACCGCTCGCAGAAGCAGTGGTGTTCGCCATGCTTGCTTCCTATTTGTTGTCCCGCACAATCATTCCCACCATGGTGATGTATCTCTTGCGCGGGCATGAAGAAGACTCACACACACATAGCCCTGGTTTTTTCGGACGGTTTCAGGCCGGATTCGAAACCGGGTTTGAGAAGTTGCGGGACTCCTATCGCAACACTATCGAAAGCCTCATGCATCACAGAGGCGTCTTTGTAACGTGCTTTCTAGGATTTTGCATTCTTTCAGGGGGATTGTACTTCGGCTTGGGCTCGGATTTTTTCCCGACCGTGGATGCCGGCCAGTTCCGCCTTCATATACGTGGCCGCGCCGGTTTGAGGATTGAGGAAACCGCGCGCCTGGTGGATGAAGTAGAGAGCGAAATCCGGAAAGAGATTCCTCGAAAAGAAGTCACAACAATTTTGGATAACATTGGATTGCCCTACAGCGGTATCAATCTCTCATACAGCAATAGCGGGACGATTGGAACTTCGGACGCGGAGATACTAGTAAACCTGACTCAGGACCATCGGCCTACGGCTGAATACATCCATAAATTGAGAGAGCGGTTGCCGCGGCAATTTCCTGGCGTGGAATTTTTCTTTCAGCCGGCTGACATCGTCAGTCAGATTCTCAATTTCGGAATGCCGGCGCCCATTGATATCCAACTTGTGGGCCACGATTATGCGCAGAATTATCTAATCGCGGAGAACATCGCGAACCGTTTGCGACACGTCCCTGGGGCCGTGGACGTGCACGTCCAGCAATTAATGAATGAACCGACTCTTTACTTCGACGTGGATCGGGTTCGGGCACAACAGGTGGGAATTAGCGAACGAGACGTGGCGCAGAATCTCTTGGTATCGTTGAGCTCCAGTTTTCAGACTTCTCCGACATTTTGGCTGAATCCCAAGAATGGCGTCAGCTATAGCCTTGCAGTGGAAATGCCACAATATAGAGTCGAAAATCTACAATCTCTAATGAATATTCCAATTAATAATGGCACTTCACAGCCGGAAATTCTGGCTAATCTCGCGACGGTTAACCCTCAGACTGCTCCCGCGGAGGTGAGTCACTTTAACGTCACTCCGGCGGTTGACGTGTATGCCAGTGTGGACGGCCGTGATTTGGCAGGCGTGGCGAAGGATACTCAGAAAATGCTCGAGAATTTCAAGAAACAATTGCCGCGGGGGACTGAGATGGCGGTTCGCGGTCAGGTTGAGACCATGGCGTCATCTTTTCGGGGGCTGGCGTTTGGTCTGGTGATGTCCGTTGTGCTGGTCTATTTGTTGATTGTTGTGAACTTTCAATCATGGCTTGATCCATTCATCATCATTACGGCATTGCCTGGGGCTCTTGCTGGAATTCTCTGGATTCTGTTCGTCACTCACACGACTCTCAGCGTCCCCGCGCTAATTGGTTCGGTCATGTGCATGGGAGTGGCAACGGCAAACAGCATCCTGATGATTTCGTTCGCACGGGAACGCATGGACGAGGGCATGCATCCCATTCAAGCGGCAGTCGAAGCGGGTTACACACGCATGAGACCTGTGATCATGACTGCGTTGGCGATGATTATTGGAATGTTACCCATGGCTTTTGCCTGGGGCGAGGGCGGTGAGCAGAATGCCCCACTAGGGCGGGCAGTTATCGGTGGCCTACTGTTTGCGACGGTTGCGACGCTATTCTTTGTTCCCGTAGTATTCAGCATTTTTCATGGAAGACGAGTGGACCGTGCGTCGTAAGCGGTAGAGGAAACATCATAAGTACTTTAGGTCACGCTGAATTTGGGACGGACATGGATCAAATCTTGATGGATCGCAACACGAAGGAGCAAGCGCCGCGGAATGAGCCGGAGCCGAAGCGTGGCTTGGGTTATTTTCTACTGATCGTTCTGCTTGTTCTGTTCGTGATTGCTGCCGTCATTGGCTTGATGCTGCGGGCCAGTGAACGCCATGCGCTGGCAAAAGAAACAGAAGTGCTCGCCGTTCCTTCGGTTGTGGTGGTTCACCCAAAGGTTGAAGCGCCACAACAAGTGCTTGATCTGCCCTCCACTTTGCAGGCCTTTACTGAGTCGCCCATCTATGCCCGGACCAATGGATATCTGGCGCACTGGTACAAAGACATTGGAAGCCGCGTGCAAAAAGGACAATTGCTGGCTGACATCGAGACTCCTGAAATTGATCAGGAATTAATGCAGGCGCGTGCTGCGCGGGATCAGGCCGAGGCACAGATGAACCTGGCCGCAATTTCGGCAAAGCGTTATCAAAACCTTCAGAAGATGGATGCGGTCGCACAGCAGGAGACTGACGACCGTACCAGCGCATATGTGCAAGGGAAGGCGCAATTGGCGCAAGCGACGGCAAATCTGAATCGCTTGGGCCAACTCGAATCTTTTAAGCACATTTATGCGCCCTTTTCCGGTGTGATCACCAAACGCAATGTTGATGTGGGGGCATTGATTAATGCGGGCAACAGCGGGCCGAACCAGGAACTGTTCGACATGGCCAAGGTTGATCCGATACGCGTGTATGTTGGCGTGCCTGAAATTTACGCGCCTGCGGTTCACGCCGGAGTGCACGCTACGATTGAACTCGCGTCGCTACCCGGAGAACACTTTGCCGGTAACGTGGCGCGGACGGCGGATTCGATTGACCTCACAACGCGCACTCTTCGGACGGAGATTGATGTCCCAAATCCTAAGGGCGTTCTTCTGCCTGGATCCTACGCGCAGGTTCACTTTGATGTGAACGTTAAAGCCGTGCGGCTTTCTGTCCCCGTGAATGCGTTGCTGTTCCGCGCTGAGGGCGTACGGGTGGCCGTGGTGGGATCCGATGGCAAAGTGCACTTGAAGCCGGTCGTGATTGGGCAGGATTACGGCACAACCCTCGAAATTCTCGGGGGACTTGACCAGACCGATGCGCTCATCCTGAACCCCAGTGATTCCCTCGAAGAAGGGCAGCAGGTTCAGGTTTCAAACGACGGCGGCGGGAACTCGTGAAAAAGTTTTTCGCCTCATTCATTCTGTTAGTAAGCGCGGTGTGTTATGCAGCTGGACCGACCTACAAGAAGCCGGATGTGGTCACTCCGCAAACTTGGCAAACACCAGCCCCCTGGCATGAGGCCAATCCTGCCGATTCTATCCCTAAAGGCTCCTGGTGGACTCTGTTTGGCGATGCCGAGCTGAATCAATACGAAGAGCACGCCATTGCAAACAACCAGACGCTTAAGGCCGCAATATCGCGCCTCGCCGAGGCCCGCGCAACCGCCCGCGTAACCGCGACGGGACTATATCCAGAACTCGATTTAGGTCCGTCGGTTTCGCGGGAACGTCTTTCCGCAAACCGTCCCGCGCTGGGTACCTTGAGCGCGCCCACTGCACCGATTACCTACAACTTGTTCACGATACCCTTTACCCTGAATTACGAAGTGGACCTCTTTGGACATGTGCGCAGAAGCGTTGAGGCGGCCAACGCCGATGCTCAGGCTTCGGCTGCGGACTTGGAAAGCGTTCGCTTGATGATCAGCTCAGATTTGGCAGCGGATTATTTTCAACTTCGGGAACTCGACGCCGAAATCGCAGTCTTAGAGAAGGCAATCGCTTTTCAACAACAAGGATTGAAGTTGGTAAATGAACGTCATGAGGGAGGCGCCGTTTCAGGCCTTGATGTCGCACAGCAGCGGACAGTCCTCGATTCTTCCGAGACTCAGGTTTACCTGCTTCAACAACAGCGCGCTCAATACGAGCATGCGCTGGCGACGCTTCAAGGTCTGCCCGCCTCCGGCTTCAAGGCCCCGGTGCGAGCCATGGATACTGTTCCCCCGGCGATCCCTCTCTCGCTGCCTTCTGAATTATTGCAGCGGCGTCCCGACATAGCGACGGCGGAAAGACAGGTCGCGGCTGGGAACGCTCGTGTAGGAGTAGCCAGATCGGCGTTTTATCCCAGCATTTTGTTGCAGGGAAGCGGGGGTTTGGAAAGCGTCAGTATATCCAGTCTGCTGAATGCGTCGAGCACATTGTGGTCTCTTGGAATGAGCGCGCTCGAACCGCTAATTGCGGGAGGCAAGTTGCACGCTCAACTGGAATTCGCCCGTGCCGCTTATGAGGAAAACGTCTCGAATTACCGGGAATCGGCTTTGGTCGCATTTCAACAGGTCGAAGACGCGCTCGCTGGATTGAACGCGCTATCGGCGGCATCAGAGTCACAACAACGCGCTGTGGCAGATGCGGAACGTTCCCTAAGTCTTGCGAATACCCGCTATACGGGCGGACTGGTAACTTATCTCGACGTGATCACTGCCGAGCAACAGGCACTCACTAATGAGCGGCTTGCGACCCAACTATTAGGCCAAAGATTGGTAACCTCTGTTTATTTGGTAAAGGCCCTCGGAGGTGGATGGGACAGTGCAAGCATCGCCGCGGTGGGAGTGAAGCCAAGTTTGAAGCAGGCGCTACAACAGTAGCTGGTTCTAATCGCACTCAACAATTCAGCGTCGGAGTGCTGAATTGCTGAGTGCTCGTAGTATATAAATCAGAATCCCGAGCGGAAGCTGTAACCGATGGAGACTCCGAATCGAGCCATTCTGCCGGAACTGAATTCAACGTTATTGTTCACGAAGTACAGGCGGGCTTCCGGGCGAACGAATACACTGCGCCAGGCGTAGTAACGCAGTCCCACTCCTATGTCTTCCATGAAATGCTTGCTGCTGACGTAGTTTGTGCAGCTCCCGGTAAATTGAGAGCAATTAATCTGGCCATAAAACCTGAGGTCTTCGGCGCCGATTCCCGCAATGACTTCGGGTGCGAGTTTCTTTCCGATGGACGGAGACCAAATCCCGTTGAAGTCGAAAAAGAGGGGACGATAGGGTGCGAATCCGCCATAGAGATTCTGCCGAGCCCGCCAGACAAATTCGCCTTCCACACCAATATTGTGCTTAATCAGAGCATCCGCATTGAAACTGGGGTATAAGCCGCCCTTAATAGAAGGGAAAAATGTGCCTGTATTGTCGGTCGTGCCTTGGGGGGCGGTGAGGGCGCTGAAGCCTATCGCTGCATCAAACTGCTGGGCGTGCGCCGGGCGTTGCATCAAAATAAAAACGCATAAAATCGCAACTAAAATTAGCTTTCTCACAGGATTCTCCATGTTCGGCCAAGCCGAAAGATGAGCTTCTACGTGCCACCTGCCTATTTCCAGTTACAAGAGTATCAAACACTTAGATGACGCGAAATGTTGCGGTGGATGTAAAGAAACGTAAATCTCAGAGGAGACCCCACCATCGCGTGCGAATTTCTAGCCAGCAAGGAAGGTCTTACAGCATTATCGGGCGCAGGTTACTGAAGGCAAATCGGCGATGCCGGAGCGTTTCATGGTGTAAATCCCAGACCCGCACGAAGAAGAAGGTGACGACCCATTCTTCTAACCTCAAATTTTGACCCGGGGCCCTTGACTTCGCCTTTTATTCGCTTACAATTCGATTATGGCAATTACAAAGCGCCAACGTCAAGTTTACGATTTTATTTCTGATTTTGTGCAGAAGCAGGGATACTCTCCCTCGTTTGACGAAATTGGGCAGGGCCTTGGATTGAGTTCGTTGGCCACAGTTCATAAGCACATTTCGAATCTGGAAAAAAAAGGGTTGCTGACTCGCGATTACAATCGCAGCCGGTCTATTGATTTAATCGCTCCCAAGGGCCGCCTCAAGCAGGCAATGGCGGTGAATACGACGATGGTTCTTCCATTATTGGGGAGGATTGCCGCCGGTCAGCCCATCGAAGCGGTAGAAAATCCGGAGACGATTTCGCTGGCCGATTTTGTGCGATCGAAAGAAGTTTTTGTGCTTGAGGTGCGGGGCGACTCCATGCAGGACGAACACATCTTAAGTGGAGACTACGTATTGGTGGAGAGATCCAAGACTGCCCATAACGGAGAAATCGTAGTGGCTTTGATTGACGCGACCGATGCGACCCTCAAGCGTTTTTATCGCGAGGGCGACAATATTCGTCTGCAACCTTCCAATAAGAATATGCAGCCGATTATGGTGCCTGCGGCGTCGGTGCAAGTGCAGGGACGGGTTATCGGAGTACTGCGAAAGTATTGATGGAGAGACGGGTGTTCCCGCCCGTCCTGCCGGGCGGGGACGCCCGGCGCTCCATCGAATTAATCTTTGTAAATTGGCATTCTCTCTTCCTTCTGTATATTCTTCCCGCAATGGCTCGCGTCCCATCCACTGATCCCCGGCAGGATATATTGCGAACCGCAGCGCGACTGTTTCAGCAACAAGGCTATGACGCCACTTCGATGAACGATATTGCCGCTGCGCTGAAACTCAGCAAAGGCGGACTCTATCACCATTTCCAAAGCAAAGATGAAATTCTATTTGACCTGATGAATCAGGCAATGGATATCACGGAGGAGCGCGTGATCAAAGCCGCGCGTGGAATCAGCGATCCGGAGGAACGTTTGCGGGCGGTGATACGGTTGCATATTGGAGTGGTGTTGAGCCAGAGCGATTGGGAAATTACGGTGATGCTGCATGAGAATCATCCGCTGGCTCCTCCCTTACGCAAGCGCATTAATGGGAGAAAAAAAGATTACATACACTTCGTGGAAAATTTAGTTGCTGAAGTCCAACGGAAACGGGGATCGCAATCCATGGTAAGTCCGCGCGCCGCGGCATTTGCATTGCTGGGAATGATCAATTGGATCTACCAGTGGTATAAGCCGCACGGTGCCTTGCAAGAAGAGCAACTGGCGCGCCAATATACGGAAATTTTCTTTGCGGGCGCTTTTGGTTGAGCGGACGGCCATTGGCTCCCTGATATTGCCTGCACCGCGCAGTAAATTGTTCAGCATTCCCGCCAGAGGTGATTTGTGTCTTCCATTTTGCAAAGAATTTCTGCCACTCCCGTCAAGCTAAGAACAAAACTCTTCTACGTCGCGGCCACTTCCTTTGCGGGAATCCAGTAAATTTCTTCTTTGACGACTTCTTTGGTAAATCCAATGCGCTTCAAGATGCCTTTGCCACCCTCGATCATGTCGGGATGGCCGCACAAGTACGCCACCGAATCGGCGGCAGTGAGGCCCCACATGTCGGCGTACTTGCGAAGGACGTCGTCAACGCGTCCGGTTTCGCCTACCCATTTCAGATCGTCCCATGGACGGCTGATGGTGGGCACGTATTTCAGCCACGGAACTTCGAGGGCGAATTTTTGCAGCTCTTCACAGTATCCCAGTTCCCAGGAACGGCTGGCCCCTTCGAGAAGAAAGAGTTTATGGTCGCCCGCAAACTTGCCTTCCTTCCAATCTTTGTAAAGCGAACGGACGTAGCTAACAAACGGCGCGACTCCAGTCACAGTTGCGACCAGCAAGTGGTTGGTGCGGCCGCCCTTGGTGTCAAGGGTAAACCGGCCCTTGGGAATTTTGCGCATGAGCAGTTCATCGCCCACCTGTAATCTGTAGAGTTTGGGAGTAAGTTCGCCCTGTGGAACAAGCTCAAAAAAAAATTCAAGTTCGTTTTCGTACGGGGACGACACAATGGAGTACGCGCGTTCTGAGCGCTTGTCGGGACCATCCACTCCCAAAGTTGCGTATTGGCCGGGCGCAAACTTGAACTCTCCTCCGGCTTGAATCCTGACTGTCCAGAGGTCTTCGGCAAGATCAGTCCGCTTCGTAATGCGGGCGCGGTAAAATTTATCGAGATTCTTATCCGCGCGGTTCTCCGGGACAGTGTCAGTCACTCATTCACCTCGGTTCAGTTCCCGCCGTTTGTCGGCGGTTGGTGCAGGATCGCCAGTTTACTGCAAACGTGCAGTCCTTCAGGCTAACCATGTCGAATAGTTTGACACTCACTCCGCCGGCGTGGCTACCGCCGCTTTGGTGGTAGGACGCCCCGGACTTGTGGCCTTCAGTTGATTCAACTCGTCCTGCGTTTTCTGCCATGTGTTCATGCTTTTCTTGTCTCTTTTTGCGGAAATGAGGGGCTTCCCGCTGGCATAAAAGTCCATGATGTTTTGCCGCAGGTCCGGGGTCAACTGATCGAAATGCTTTTTGGCAAGGTCATCCAGTAGGTGGCCATAGGTCTTGTCTGCCAATGAATACTCTCCGGCTGCCGTTGGACGGCCGGTATCAAAATCCATGTCCGGGAGATCAAGCTGTCCATTCTTCGTTTGCTTCAAAGCGGTGCCGTAGTCATCCACGGACTGATTGATGCTCTTGATATACATGTCTTCAGTTTTCGTGGTCGGAATTTTGAAACCAAGAGCCTTGAAGGGACCAATCTTGGGGACGATGCGCAGGAAAAACGCGAGCACCCGAGCTCCGAAGCCCGGCTTCCGATATCCCTTACCCCATTCCTTCTGATAGTTGGTACGCGAAACGTGGTAAAGGAATGTTTTTTCGTTTGAATTCCAGGTATCGCGAATCACTTCATTTTTACGATTGAGCAAAGCGACGCGAGTCATCTCAGGAATGATCGTGCTTATACTGCGGCGAAAGGTTCCGATTGCAAGATCTTCATCGCCGAAGACATCGGTAACCTTGAGATCGTAGGTTTGTAGAAATGCGCGCTCCAGTACCGGTTTCGAAACCTCAAACCCAATGAAGTCGTGATAACGATCGGAAGTGTAGCGATTTTTCGCGACCTGGACCATGTCGAATCCAAATTCGGTTCGGATATGGGCTTTGTGATCATCGTTGTAAGTGACTTCGTCGCCATATTTTTTGCGTAGCTTCGGGAAGCTGATAGCGACTACTTTGTTAATGGTGGGATGCCCCATATTGTCCGAGGCGTAGTGAGCAAGCGCGCCGAGGGCGAAGGCATATTCGTTGAGGTCGGTTGATTGTTCCACGAGCGCGACCACAAAATCTCCGCTGCGAACGTAGTGAACAAGGTCGCTGAAATAGGCGTTGCCGAATGGGTAATAACCCATGTCTTGAACCAGGCTTCCACCATAGGCATAGGCGTGCGCCTTGGTCAGATCATCCGGCGTGGAATGGGGAAAACGCTTTAACAACAGCGGTTGGATTTGATCTTTCCACAAAAGGTCTACGATCTCCTCATGGGTTAGTACCGAATAGCTGGTCCCCAGCGACGAAGCGAAACACACAAACAGAACGATGGAAATGATACGGCTAAGACTTCTCGGTACGATCTTCCGGGCCAGGGATTTGAAATTCGCCGTCATGTTATGCATTATTTCCCGACCACCAGAACCGTGAATGTATCGGGCACAATGGAATGCCAGGGATGAGGTTGTTGTGGTGTTGGCGCGGGAGGAGGTCCGAACTTCGCGGTGACCAGGTAAACATTGTGCGTTTTCGCATCCAGAGCCAGGGTGCGAGCGCCTTCCTGGGTAGACACGTTCTCCGCCACACTGAATTTATCTTTGGAGTCTTCTTTGATTACCGTGAGGTGACCATCGCCGCAGGATGCGAAGGCAAATCCGGTCTCGGGATCAAACGTAGTGGCGTCAACGCCTTTGCCGATCGGCAATGTTGTGATCACTTTTCCATTATCGGCATCTACCACTGCCATCATTTCGTTGCCACAGCCCGAGAACAAGCGGTGATTCTTGCGATCAATCGCCAACCCGCTCGGACCCTCACAGGGTGCGAGTGGCCATGTTGCTTTCACTTGCAGCGTCTTGGCGTCAATTTCCGTGATCTCGCTCTTGTCTTCGAGATTATCGAATATCTTTCCATTGCCGTCACTGACGGCGAATTCGGGCTTGCCATCCAGTTTAATCGTGGCGAGGACGGTGCCATTCGTAGCGTCTATCGCAGACGAATCGTGACTTCTGCCATTGAAGGTGAAGACTCGCTTGGTAAATGGATCGTAAAGAATCGCATCAGGATTCTCGCCAACCTTGACCTTACTGATCAATTTCAGCGACTTGAGATCAAAGATGGTGACTGTACCTTCGCGGCCGTTGCTCACAAAACCTCGCGTGAGTTCCGGAGCTAATGCGATTCCGTGAACGCCGGGCGTATCCGGAATGTCGCCTTCCACCGTTCCTGAATCCACATTCAATACGATTACGTGGGTTCCCCTTGAGATGTATAAAAGCCGGGAAGCGCTGTCGAGGGTAAGATAATCCCATCCACCTTCGCCGCCGAGCTTAAACGTATTCGTCACGTGGTATCCGGGGCCGTCTGCCGCTGCGAAAACCGTCAAAATTAACACTACAATAAACGAGTATTTTCCTAGCGCGCGTTTCATGAATAACCCTTTCCTCTGGGTGGCTTGATTCCGCGTTTGGTAACACGAATGAACATACGAGCGTAACTTTACCCTATTTCGGCATGAACCTAAACTGCTGGTTGTGCACGCACGGGAAGATCTCCGACAATCTTCAAATTCCGGCTCTGGCTCACTCGATCGGGCGGTGGACATAGAGGGCGAATTGCAGGGTATCTCGCGCCTTGCGGATTGGAAAACGATGGCATCGGCCGCCGCTGGAGCCATACTAGGCGTGCCATTTGTTCCAAGCGGAACAATCCGCGCAGCGTGGGCCGAAGTTGCCCAGTGGGTTGCGGGGCTGCAAAAGTAGCAAAAAACCTCAAAGTTCTTGCCACCTATACGAAACCCCAGGGTCTGTGCCATCAAGCCGAACCGATCCGACCATCAAAAAACCGAATACCCGCGTCTAATAATTGATAGCATCGGAGCCAACGCGGAATCATGCAAGACGATCGTCAAGTCACGAGAGAACTTCCGGCGGAGTTGAATACTCTGTTCGAAGATCTCTTTGCAAGAAGTCCGGGTCTGGCTTTTGGATTGACCTTTGGGGAGTTCAAAGCAATTCTGGAAGAAATTGGAACAAAACACATTTCTGCTGATGCGCGAGAAAAGGCCGGTACACTTCGCGATTTCTTTACCACGTTACGCATTGATGACCTGGTTTTGGCCCGCGCCTGTGCTGCCGGGAACGATAAGGCCTGGGAGAGTTTTTTGTCGCGCTTCCGGGAGAAGTTGTATGACATAGCAGGGTATGTTGCGAAAGAAAGTGCCGCCGCCCGGGAGCTAGCGGACTCGACCTATGCAGATCTTTACGGCACTAAGTTGCGAGATGGACAACGCGTATCGAAGCTGGCCTCTTATACGGGCCGCGGATCGTTGGAAGGTTGGTTACGTACCGTTATAGCGCAAGAATACGTCAATCAATACCGCCGCCGCCGCAGGCTAGTCAGCTTTGAAGAGGAAGCGGAAGTAGGGACACAATTTCCCGCCCCCCCCGTAGCATCTGAGGTTGAGACCGCGGTTGATTCCAGGTTGGAGGCCGCCACGGACGAGGTTCTAGGCGCGCTATCTCCCGACGACCTATTCGTTCTCACCTCCTACTACCTTGACGACAAGACTTTGGCTGAAATAGCTCGGGCGCTTTCGGTCCATGAGTCTACCATCAGCCGAAAGGTGGATAAGCTCCTCAAATCCTTGCGTAAGAAGATCTTAGGGGGATTGAGCCGTCGCGGCATGAGCCGCCGCCAAGCCGAAGAGGCACTTGAGGTTGACGTTCGCGATATTCGGGTTAATATTCGTAACCGATTGACGCAAGAAACCAGGACTGAAACGTTCTCAGAAGGAAAGGCGGAAGTGCCCGGCGGACAATAGAATCGTAGACGGTAAACAATCGCATTATGAAACCGATTCATAATTTGTTGCGGCAACGGCTCTATCGGACACAGAAGCCCCTCATTGAGCATCCTCCTATTGACCTTCTCAGCGCCTTTTCCGAAAGGGCGCTGGGTGGGCCTGAGCATACCTCGGTAGTGAAACATCTGGCAGGCTGCGTGGATTGCAGAGATATAGTTTTCTTAGCTGCACCAGAAGTAACATCCCAAGCGGGGCAGGTATCGAACTTCCATCCCTCTTCGCGGTGGATTTCCTGGCCCGTTGTGCGATGGGGCACGGTCGCTGCATGTGCCGTGATCGTACTGGCCGCCGTCAGATTGCGTCCAAACCGCGAGATCTATTCACACGTAACCGTTGCTGCCGTCCATAGTCAACAAACTCCGCAGAAAGCAGTGACCGCATCTCCCAGTGAGCTGGCATTTTCCAACGTAGCCCCGGTTCAACTGAGCCAAGAAGTTCCTCCTGTTCGGAGACCCCACGGTTCGCCGGGAAAAGCTAAAGCCGTGCCGCGAATTTTAGGCCTGCCGCCGGACGATAGTTTCTATCGGCAAATGGCTCTTCTCGCCGACGTGCAGACCGATATGAGAAGACCCCTTCCACGTTGGACGTTGGTAGCGGACGGAACCCTCCAACGATCGCTGGATGATGGGATTTCGTGGAAGCGGGTGTACGTCGCCCACGATCATATATTTCGCGCGATCGCGGTGGCGGGCCGGAATGTTTGGCTGGGCGGAAAGAAGGGTGTTCTGTTTCACTCGGCCGATGCTGGGCAGCATTGGGCGCAAATGAAGCCGACAACTGACAATCCGCTACCCGCGTCAGACATTCTCGGCATTGAATTTGAAGACGAGCTGCACGGAAAATTGACCACCGCGAGCAATGAGTCATGGGCGACCTCTGACGGTGGGCGTAACTGGGAGAAACAATAGAGGCCCCGCAATTCAACTCCTCAGATTGCATTTCATATTGAACACTTCAGCGATTTGAAATGCACATTTTTCGATCCCTGAAAAGAGCGGCTAAAGCCGGTGTTGAGAATCACGCCTTTCGAAGTGAATCGTGCGCCGCCAATAACAAAGGCAATGCCAAGTTTTTCACAGCTGTAAAATTTGCCGCTAACATCCATCTTAAGATAACGGTGGAGTGAAAGCGCACCTTCAACGCACAACCCTCGCCTCAAGCAGAATGACACGAAAGCGACCCCGATGTTACGCACCGGGAACTGCGATTACCAAAGTGACGTTTACAGCAAACCACGCTCGCCATACTATCCAGTTGTGGTTTGGCAGTTCTGGGGGAGGGCTGCCGAGGCGTCCTAAACTTAAATGTTTAGGGCGCTTTTTAATTTGGGTTGAATGACTTGAACTACGTCTAATTCCCGCTTTGATTCCGCTCTGGCAAAAACACAGCCGCCTGTGCTGGAACGAAATCCTCCATCACAGCTTTTCGCATCAGGTCCGGCGGCAATAGTCCCTGGGCCAGGATGAAGTCATGAAACTTCTTCTGATCGAATTTAGCGCCAAGTGCCGCTTCGACATCTTTTCGCAGCGCGATGAGCTTGGTATAGCCGTAAAAATAGCTGTTTGCCTGACCGGGCGCGCGATAAGTGAACCGCTCGACTTCCTCCTCGGCAAATGCCGGGGATTGCACTACGTCTTCTTCCAGCACGCGTTTGGCTTCGGCAGGTTGAATTTTGCCCGACTGAAGCTCGGGATCGAGAAATGCCCGCGCCGCCCGCAGCAGCCGGTAGTCCAATGAGACGAGTTGACCCTCCAGCGGCATGTAGGGCTTGATGAGATACTCCGAATAAAGTCCCCAGCCTTCGACGTTGGTGCTGTTGAATGCATAGCGAACCCGCGCCAGCGAAACGCCATGTTCCAACATCGAATCGAACTGCAATTCATGACCGGGGCGCGCCTCGTGCGCAATAAGGGTCCAGGAAGCGGCGTCAAAGGTGAAATCGTCATATTTTTCCGATGAGCTCTGGCCCGGGCCCGCCGGGATGTTTAGTGGCAGAACGAATTCTCCCTTTTCTCCAGTATTGTGCAGGAAAGGCGGAGGCACCATGTGGGGAGCGGGTTGCTGGGCCGTCTCAGCGGCAGTCGCAATCCGAATGCGCGCTGGACGATCTGGCAGCGTCACAATCTGATGTTCCACAATTATTTTTTCGATTTCCTTTAACCGGTTTTGGTAAAAGGGGAGAATGGCGTCCCCGACTAGTTGCTGCTTCTTTAGCTCCCGCATCACGTCCCGATAATCGGCTGATGGAAGGTTGCGCTGCTTCGCAATCTGCGCCGCGATGGGCTTCATTTCGTCCTGCATCTCGCTGAACGCCTTGTGCGCGATGGATGCCAACTGGTCAGGCGGTATATCTATTCCATAGTTCTCCAGCGCCAGTGCATATTCTTCGGGCGGAAGACGGAAGTCGTCGCGCGCTTTGGGCAGGACATTCGCCACGGTCCAGGCATCGTAGTCCTTGAGCTGCGATTTCAATTTGGAATACGGTTCCTGCCAGCCCGTTAGTTCGTACTTCTGCATCAGCGAGGCGATTCCATCCAGATAATTGGAATTCCGCGCCAGTTCGGTTTGAATCTCGATCTTTGCTGGATAGATGACGCCAGGTTTGGCCATCTGCTCCATGACGCGATGTTTTAGGATCTCTGTAAATGGTTCGTATCCAGCTTCGAGGCCGGCGTACTCGCGAATACGAGCCACGGCTGCGGGTCGGCGATCCGATGTGGTTTGCTGATCGAGCAGAATGCGCAGTCCTCGAAATACTTCCTCGCTCGCATTGCGAAACTCAACTTCATGGGCGCGTTCGTAATCTTGTTCTCTGAATTGCAACTCGACCTTGCGAATCAGTATCTGGAGATCTTCCGCGACCTCGTTCTGTTGCTTTTCATTCGCGGCCGCTTTAAGAGTGGAGAGCACCGCGGCGGTCTCTTGTCGTTGCTTGTCTTCATCTGCGAACGTCGGTTTCGAGACTCGCGTGTCGTACTCACTCAGGCCCTGGTCGGAACCAACTTCGGGATGATGCTTCATTACGATATCGAGAAGCATGTTCGTGTAACTGTTGCTTTTCGCGATCCAGCTGCGGTCCGCAGTGCCACTTTGCCCCGCGAGAGGCGATATCAAGACTGCCGCAATAAGTGCCATGCTTAATTTGGAGATCAATGTTCCTCCTCTAAAAATGACGGGAGTTAGTAAAACATGGCAACCTGAAAAGAGCAATTTCTATAAGTTTCCCTGTCGTTAGCACATGATATGTCCGGTTGAGATAGCACGTGAAGTGTCCGCTTTTCGGGCGGCGAGGGTAGGAGATCATGCGCAGCATGATCTCTTACA